>JGI24022J15233_10008141_pt1 | contig 11669 bp, 6 predicted proteins | sample Ectturendosymbi2_FD_15233 | JGI IMG/M metagenome (IMG submission 15233)
CAGCGCAATACAACAAACGCCTGGTACGAAACTAGCAACCATCTGACATCGACGTGCGATACGAACGACCAAGCAAAGCAATGCAATTCCACGAGGCACGTAATCAAGCAATGCAATTCTGCGCGGCACGTAATCAAGCAATGCAATTCTGCGCGGCACGTAATCAGACTAATCAGTGGAGGCATCGAAACGAAACCGTCACAGGTGTGAAGTCTGCAAAGCCTGGTGTAGACTACAGACCACATTAACAGAGCTAGAATGCTCTAGCTAGTCTAGACTAGATCACAGTAGGCTTACACTAACTAGCCTTTGTCCAGGTACGCAGCAAACAACGTCCTTAAAGTATGCTGAAAGAGCCTATCTCGGCACACCAGGAACAGATTCATGCTGACAAACGTGGCGTGTTCAATCAGCAGATTAAGAAGGGAATGAGATTACTCTTCGGTTCAGAGATTACACATTAGACAGACTCGGAGTCATGGCACAGAAGGCTAAAAAGATGCTTCTGAAGATAATGAATTAACGATTGTGCAATATTTAACTTTTTCCAAAAGTCTGAATCTTCGAAATATCGATAAAAGCGTTTCGGATATCCTGATGCATATCCGGTTCCACTTTGAAAGCAGTTTTTGGATATCTGTATCCGGTTGCAAACTCACTATCCTGCTGGATATCAAACCGGCAAACTGGATGATGATCATCTCTGGTGCCTATTAGCAACAAGTCACTCTAAGAGTAGTCACCACAAACGAAAGATCGTAATTAACTTATCCCTATATGATGACAATGAAACCTAGTAGTACTGGAGTGAAGTCAGTGATGCATCTCTGTTGCTGCTGGTTGCTTTCCTGTTGGTTAATGCCCCGAATTGCCGTCTCTTGCTTGTGCTTGCCTAAGCATTTGCAGTCAACTGCAAACGCCATGCTTATACGGTTGCCATACGTCAGGTTTTTCCCGGACATGTCTGGGATTTTGGTGGCCAAATATGTGTCAGGGAGAAATGTTAAAAAGTGCTTGGATGTCCGGGATTTTTGAATAATGCTTTTTATGAAATCTAACCACAATGTTTTCACAATAAGAACTATTTCGCAGAGATGAGCACTGGACTGGGCTTGGATTGGACTGGATCCGGGCAATGCCGAATTTTGTTGAATCGGGATTGGATCCGGACTGTAAATTGCTTCATAAATTTATGATCAGGACCAGATTTGGACTGCGATAATGGAAAAGAGTTGGGTGATATTTGTTATTAAAAAGCTGTATTTTGTTAATTTTTTGAACTTAATTGGTCTTGAACTTTTAATTTCAAACAAAAGTTTGGACTGTGGCTGGACTTGGACTGAGTTTTGAAAAATCAGGACTGGATCTGGATCGCAAAATACGACAGTCCGCTCATCTCTGCTATCTAGTACTAAAGATTAAACTTCGTAATTTTTTACTGTTAAAAATTTAATGGCTAAACGAAAAAGTCAATTTACTGCCGAGATGAATGCAAAGCATGCATACTTCCCGAAAGGTAGAAATGAATAGGAAGCAGAATGCTTAGTTTGTAAACCAGGAACATAGATCTCGGTTTCACACAACGGCATCGCGTATTTAAAATCACATCTCAGTTCTGATAAACTTTGCAAAGCAGTAAGTGGGGTTTCCTCATCAAGTAATGTGACAAATTATTTTGTACAATGCAAGAATTTTTACTGTTTTAGTTTTGTTCTGTTTTTATCGAAAGCGACGGTGACAGTGCACTTTGGATGCATCCGGAATTTGTACCTTGATAAAAGTGTTTTCGTCGCAAAGTTTGGTCCAAGTGACAAACATAAATCTGTCGGTAATTGTGCCTCATCAGTTATGGTAACCCTATACACTATTATATATTGCTTGTTTGCGCCACATATATATGGGTGATGTTCTTCACACATATCCCGTTGGTGGTGAATCGCAGATTCAGCGTGACGCCAGCCGAGAGGTTGGAACACTTGCAGCAATGTTGGGCTTGACCTGTGGAAATGACTGAGAGTAAAAGAGACAAGTAATATGCAATTCGCTTTCACAAAATCTGAGATACAAATAATATGCAATCATACTAGCTGAAGCAATACCGGGCACCATTTTCTAATTTATCAGGTACCATTTTACAGCATGTTGTTGTGTTGAACGACTTTTGCAATCCTAATCCAGTCCAGTATTTTTATTGTGTGTTCCAGCCCGATCCTAATCCGGTTGTATTGTCCAAATATTTGATCCAATCCGGTTTATATCCGAATAAACATATGTTTCAACATTTGATTTCAGTGATCAAAGCAATTTGGTTATCCATATCTTATCCGATAGAGTTTTTTAGAAATCCAGTCTGATCTGGTTCCGGTGCTAAACTGCAGAATCCGATTGGATCGCGATCTGGAAACCAAATCATGTTCAACACTGGCATGTTGGACACCATTTTCTAACTTATTGGGCGCCATTTTGTTGCATGTCAGGCGCTATTTTCATAGGAAAAAAAGACATAGGAAAAATGTAAAATTTCTTTTGACTCGAGCTTGCAAACCAATAACTCGAAGTGACTCAACAGTTCTTGTGACTTGACTCTGACTCGACTCAACCAAGTCATCAATCGACTCTGACGTGACACCACATTCAAAAATTTTGGATCAGGAGCGGAGTTGGAGTCTGATAATGTGACTCTGCCACTCCTGCCACCTTTCCGGTGTCAAGCGAAATTTCTGACTTGGCATTGTTTTTCAGTTATTTTGCTTCTCAAAATAAAGAACTAAAGTCTGGCAATTACTTTTTTGATGTGTGTTGTGAAAATTGAAACATTTTGGTCCGATGCCAGGTACCCACAACAACCTATAGCACGGGAATAACTATGACCACTGAAAATGTTCGGACTTAGTCGTTTACCTTAATTATTTTTCTTTTTTTAACCCGAACACGACACACTTGCCTAAACACCAAGCCGTAATCATCAATTTTCTCAGCGTATTTGATATGTAGAATATTACTCTGTGCACGCGCACATGGTGTGAAGTCAGAAATCTCGCAAGTCAGAAATTTCGCTTGACAACTGCAGTATGAGTCCAGTTATATTGAATACTGAAGTCTGACGCAATGAAATGCAACTGCCTTGATAGGAGTACGTCAGAAGTGAGGTTTTCTCTGTTCTTCTGCGATTCATTAGAGTTAATGCACATATTATGCACAGTAAAGTGAAGTGCATTGCTGAATTGAAGGTTAATAAATAAAACTCAAGCATGCAGTTTCTTTTAAACTTTTTGGTGTTTGTTTCATTCACTTTAAGTTCAAACATAGACAGGGTAATCTAAATCTAAGAGTGTGAGAATTGTCTTTGCTTATCTTGTTATTATGTCACCCTAGAGTAGGCCTAGTCACTAGTTAGTACCCGGGTACTATAGTATATACAGAAGAAAAGGCCCTAGCGCAAATCCATCCAAGCTTTATAGAATGTAGATCATCTTGACAAATGCATAAGATAAGGGTCTTTACAACTAAATTATGGCAGTGGCTTGGCTACAGAACTGCCCGTGGATCTACAAGTTTGACACTGTTATTCGACCATCTCCTGCACAAATGTGACAGTAAAAGTAATGCACGACGAGAATGTAGTTTAGGCTTGGTAGTGTTGCAACCTCTCTGGTGGTGTTGCATTGATTAATCATTATGTGATTCACCACGAGCGGGATGTGCGTGAAGAATAAAACCATTATTATGTATGTAGCGCAACCAAGCAATAGTAAGAGAGATTACGATGTGGAAGCTGAGAAGCTCTCTCCCAATGTTAACGTGTGAACGATTGAACATGATGATGACTAGTGTTTGTGAAGAGAGATTGCGAGCATGATCTCTATTGTTGCTTGCTGCCACGATGCGAAGCTTTGCACACATGTTGCTCGGGATTTCTGATCGCAACAGTAGAAACATAGTTATAGTAAAGGCAACCTAACTGTAGCCCTAATGCGAAGCTAACCCTAACCTAACACTAAGCTACCGTTAACCTAATAGTAACACTGACTTAACGGTGACCCTAAAACCTAACCCTTAAACAGCGAAAGTTTGGAAAGTTTTGAAATAAATAAAAATTGGTCACAGGAATTGAAACGTACAAGCAGTCACTATCTAGGCTATTATGAAAACATGAAAGCACCAAGATCAGAGGCGAACCCACAACCATCGGCATGGTAGACTTGAAATCTAACCGCTAGGCTGCCAGGTCAATGCCACTTGAGTGACAAACAAACTGACTGCTTTATTCGAACTGCACCATGTTGGGTGGTTCCCTAGCCACTTCCCTAAATTTTCAGCCTGTCTTTTGTCGACCTTGGCAAATTCTGGTGCTATCCCACCACTTAACTTGTGAAAATGAGGGGACTGAATGAAGACTTTATTTGATTTATTTTCTTCCTTGGTTTAATAGATCCTGTTTGTCCTTTTCTTCTTGTTGTTAGATCTGTGAAAGAGACACAGTGACAATATACTTGCTACTTTCTTTAAAAAAAAAACTAGGCAAAAATCAGCATCTTTAGACCCCTTAATTAGCCACCTGGAATTTGTAATTCACTAATTGGCAAGCCATGCCTTACATTCTTGCAAACTACAAATAGATTATCAATTTTTTGGTCATAACTTGCCAATCACTAACATTAGATAGCCAATCAAGGGTTCCAAAGATGTAGGTTTTAGAACCCTTGATTGGCCACTGTTTCTTGTATTTGCTGTGACTGTAGGTGGTTCTAGTTTGGCTCAATACATAAAGCATCATCATCGTGCTGATCAAAAATTTTAAGTTGTGTTTCCATCAGTTCTGAACTGTTCCCAGCCTGCTGTACTGTAGTGTAATTCAAATTGTGAGCATAGAGCAGTATTTTCCAAGTTACAGTAGTACCTGCACTGAAAATAGTCTTCAACCCTGCGCGAAAAATGATATCCTCAAAGTGTGTCAGTTCATGTTTAAGACAACAACTTACGTCTTATTTACAACGGCCAACATTGTTGTGGAGGTGAGTTACAGCCATCAGAACAATTTGTTTTTTTGAAGGACTGCATGTTAGTCCTTGTTTTATACAGTAGTTTAAACATTTATTATTCAACTCACCAAGTTTTGTGAGAAAATGTGTGCATTTGTCTTTACCATTTTGCTTTGCAAAGTCCTAGTTTTTGTCTGTTATTGCTATGCCATTTCTGTTAACTTGATTGGTTCCTTACCACTCACTCACTGGTTCTTGTTGCCATGCATTCTTTCCAATTGTTCTTACAAACTTAAGCAGCTAGTCCATGTGAGTTAGTAATATGTTGCAGGTGTAACTATGCCTTTGCTGTGTATTGCTTTTCTCTGTTCAAGTTACATTATGTAGATAAGCATCTTATGTTAAAGTAACAAAGCATTGTGATTTTTAATGTATGCCTAGTTGTGCCAACATACTGCAGCAACTCTTAAATTTTGAAGGTAATCATGTCATGTTTGATGTAAATTTATCCAAACTCATGAATTCAACTGAACCTTTCAAATTCTTGAGCTGAACAGCACCTGCTTCACTAAGCATTTTCAGTTGGCTTTAAACTGCAAAACAAGCTGTTGAAAGTAGCGTGAAGCCCTTTCCATATTCGTTTGGCAAATTGCCAGGCTACTTCCCATTTGCGAAGTGCAAAAGCAATTTATTATTGATTTGTTTAACTTCAACTAATTTTTACTAGTCTGAAGTAGTTGAGAATATTCAGAAGATGTTTTGGGGACCTGGCAATGGTGCAATTGGTTGTCTTGTTCAATCAGGATGCATAAGAATCTAAAGAATAGGTTTCCAACAAGCCATGTAGCTAAGGTTAAGGTGTGGAAACTATGTAAAAATATGTGAAGTTAACAGTTGCCTGCTGTGTAACATGGGCATTTTTTTAGAAATATGATTATTGCATTGTTAATAATAGATGCATTGAACAAAAATGACTTTTTTTCTTTGGTTTATTTTAGATCGTCAGTGAGAACTCCCACAGACAATGATAGTTGTTTATTGGATCTTTATGAAAAAGAAGCAGTACGTTTTTAGCAGGATGCAACTTTAAATTTGTAAAATGAGGAAAAGTTGATTGAACCAGCATTTATAGATAGTAAGGATACCAACCTGTGTTGGGAAACTTGAAGGCTTATGTGGGATTAAATGAATTTCAACATAAAAATGGAGTTGAGAAAGTGACACTCGGTATGTTCAACTTTGTTAGGTGGGAACGGGCTACTTTTTCCAACCTTTGTGCTTGTGTACAATGTAGCATACATTTTTTCAGCAGAATACTATACCTTTGGTGTGGGCTACAACCAGCTATTACATCTACACTGTAGTGGGGGTGTGGATAAAATTGATGTCACCCAGGGTTGCATTCAGGGAGAAAAGACAAACCAACCATCACCTTCAAAATGTCCAAAGACTAGTGAGTTCTCATTACGCACAGTATAGCCAATAATACCAAAACTTTTTATTTGATGTTTTGACATCGACATAAGTCATCTGCAAAAGTAATGCAATACACTAGTGAAACAGAAAAGTTCTGTAAGTTATTAGAAACTATGTCTTCAAAGTTCGTTCTTTGCCATTCTGATGCCCAATCAAGTGCTGTATGTTATCTCACGTGTCAAGAAACCACTCTGGTCATATTTTCATAAAAACCGTGCAGGTGATTTGTTGATGCGTGACGTGCTATACATACTGGAAGGCACTGACATGCAACAGGTCTGTGGAGTCTGAACCCAAACAATTTTGGAAGGATGGAGCTGGAGCCAAGAATTTAGAGCCTGAGCCTGAAATTTGAGTCCTGACTCCACAGCCCTGATAACATGTGTTCTACTGGTGTTATATTGTTAGGTGTAGCAGTGCACATCCACCTGGCTAACTTTTTTCGTTGCAAATGATTCTTGTATTGAAAGTTGTTTTTGTTCACCTGTTCTTCTCCTCTGTGAGTGAATAACGGAGCAGCATGGATAATTATCAATGTTCAAATGTCACACCAATAATGGTGGTTGCTACATATTAGCGCAAATTGCATGATAATCAAACCACACAGGAATCAAGAGCCTGTTGTTAAACAAATGGCAGAAAGAAAACACAGTTTGTTTTGAATTTTGCATAAATTGCAATAGAAAAAATGGCTCAACGCTAAATTTAACCTCAAAGTGCAAATGAAATCTATTCACAACACAGAATTAAATCAGACATCGCTGGTTTTCTGCATTCCGAAACAACACTGTAATGGTCATACACAAACCTTGTGGCCTGATCTGCTTTTCTTAGTGTACACTTCAGGGTTGTTGTAAAAAACATGACCCAAAAAACCCACTTGGGTTTTTGTAAAAAAGCCCACAAAACCCACTCTTTACTTTTCTTTTGAAAAATCTACTAAGAAGTAAAAAATGAAATAAGCAAGACACTTGTACAGTTAACTATACTTTTTTTAATCAAACAAAAAACAGCAACGAAATTTAAAGGACTTGAAAAAAAGAGAAGAATAAATTGAACAGTTTGAGTAAATTCTAATGGTTATCTTCTTCAGCTCTGCACAATCGGAACTTTAACCAATTTTCTGCCTTTTCTGCATCTAAACCTTTTCTGATGTTGGACCATACCAAATGATATATGTATTTAAAAAATACACTCTATAGATGCTGATTGTGTATATGTACTGCGCTATTGTGTTGTGTATATATACTGCACTATCTTGGATATGATCTACCTTCATTAAAGCTTACTTTATAGATGCTTGAACTATCAGGGCATGCACATAAACTTGTGAAACTGCAGAAATTTGTGTGGGGGTGGTTTTTCTTCTTGCTGTGAGCATGCTTGCCAAGCCTTACCACTTAGGAGTGAACTGACCAACAACACATTGGGAACTCAAAGATGGGGTACATTTCTTTACCCTCAATTTTGATTGCCATAATATATATAACAAGTTATTATTGTGTAATTCTGAAAATAGTGCTGTTGCATGATGGAATAAAACAATTCAGAATGGGGATATTGCGCTTTCTTTAAAGAAATAACAAAATCTTTTTTATTAAAAAAAAACAACAATGAAAAACGTGTTTTTCAAAAAACAAAAAAAACAGGTGGGTTGGATTTTTTTGAAAAAAAATGGGTTGTTCTCAACCCTTGATGCTTGGTTTCGTTTGATTTACATGAAATGGTTTTACGCTTTTCTGATCACAAAATTTTCAACCATTCGCGATCTTTGGCGACAAGATGTGGAAAGAAAAATAATTTCCACTCTCATGAGATTTCCTCCAACCTACATGATATATTTTCGTGTACTGAGGAAAGGTGGTGTTGCGTCTGACAAATAAAAATGCAACACAGCTGTAGTTTTTTTCGTCAAATGCAATAAAATTGCGACTAGAGTCGTTTCCTGTGATGTGTAAACGTTGTATTGTGCGGGGACATTTTTGTGTCATTGGCTCAATTCGTGCAAAACGTCCAATATTTGTGAAAAGCAATTATTTCGCTATAGCGAATCCACCGCTTTGTATGTCATATTGTGTAATACAATGTATATTTTATCTACTGAGAAGGCAACCTCACCCATTTTGTCCAGACGGATCAAGAAACAAATAAATGTGTATCAGATGAAACAAATGTTTTATTTGCCATTTTGAACTGTATACAAACTATGGAAAAACTTAAACATAACTCTTTTCAAGACAAGCAAACCGCTAACTAGATAGCTGTAAAAATGCCTTTCACCCTGGAAAAAATATAGTTGCTGCAACGATTTGTCTTAAAAATTACTGATTTCGAAATTGACCCTTGAACGAAACCAAAGCAAAGTAAAATGCAGTCTGCCGTGGAAACCACTTTAGTTTTTTTTCCCACTGGTGGAATGACTAACTGTAGTTTAGCCAAGCCTGCACAATTAGTTTTTGCAAGCATCAGTTCGCAATATTGTATTAATTGCCATAAATCGTTCATTACGTTGGGATATGGCGTCTTTTAATGTCGTTACGAAAAGTTTTTGTGTTGTTTGAGTTTCTTTGATTTACTTCACGCGCGGTGTAGAACAATATTTTGCTCAAATAGTCCAATTTTAAGGACATGTTTCTCACACGAGTGAAAAGACATGTTTTTGGACTCCATCAATGCTCGATCTGAGTTTATCAGTGAATGAACAAGATACAGTGACCCTGCGGCACAAAAGCCAAACCATTGCGAAATATCATTGATTGTTTGTTTTTGTGAGGGGAGGTGCTGCGTTGACGGTCCCCCTCAAAACTCTAAAATACTTGCGTATTTTTAACGATAGAACAATACTCACTGTATACAAAAACTAATTGATTGCCGGTAATATGCTGATGCAATACTGCAGTTCGCGAGCTTGCATGCACTACAGTATATCTGGTGGATATTTTCTGTCTAAGAACCACTCTTTCTTGAATACATCTTTTTTTGCTCTTCGTCTTTGCGTTGTTAAAGACGATTGCATCTATATTTCAATTCATGATGTTCATTGTTGCGCATTTGAAAATGCGCATGAGGCGGTTTTCAATATATTTTGCAAATCAAAGCTTTCCTCTCCGCGATCTTATCCTTTACTTCATTTGATCAGCCGCGGGAAGGTTGCCATGAACAAGCGTCCGTAGCAACAACTTCATCAACTCATCTTATTCTCAGAATCTCTTCACTTTACTCAACTGAGAGCAACGCAAAGCAGAAGAGTGAAAAAGAGGAACCTGATGTCGCTCCAAAAGCTGCTGACGTGGCAGAGTCGGAAAGCAGAGTCGCAGAAGAAGTGAAGCAGCTGAACGATGCTTTCAGTCAACTCAAAGTAAACGATGTGCTTATTCTGTAGATCGCCCATTCCCTTGTTTTGCACTTCGTTCTTACATTTCAACCTGTTTTTTCAGGAAAAGTACCAACGATCATTAGCTGAAAATGAAAATGTACGAAGTAGACTGAGGAAAGAAATCGCTGACACCAAGTTGTACGGCATCCAAGGATTTTGTAAGGACCTGCTTGATGTCGCTGACGTAATGCAGATGGCGATAAAGAGTATTCCGGAGGAGAAACTTGCTCAGGAGACGGACAAGACCTGGAAATCGTTTTTTGAAGGTGTCCGCTTGACCGACAAAGAACTTCATTCTGTGTTCGAACGCCATGGACTTGTGGTGCTGAACCCAAGCAAAGGGGATAAGTTTGACCCCTACGACCACGAAGCTCTGTTCGAGACCCCCTCTAACGAACTCCCCCCAGGGACTATCGCCTACATACAACGCGTTGGGTACAAGCTCCAGGGGAGGACGATCCGCCCGGCTCAGGTCGGTGTCACACCAAAGCATTGATGCTGGGCCTGAACATGGCCGCTGTTGAGTCGGACGCACTATGGCCTCGGGGTCGTCGGGTTGGTACCAACGCTGCTGACCCCTAAGTTCGGGGTTTTTAGGATAATTCACTGCACGTTGCAGTTGCCCGTGGTTACGCGTTGCAGAATTATTTGCGTTATCTCGTTAAATTTAAATTTGTTGTCATCGATACGTCACGTCCAGGATCATAACCCCTTTGTGGAATTTCATTTCAACTTCGGCCTATGTAACTTCCGGTGACACGTCATAAAATAAAACTTCGCTCAAGATTTAACGGAGATACATTTGTTGCTGTTCGTTCGCACTCGAAGTCACTCCCCATCCTCCATAGTTTGTTACATTCCGCTGCAAAGCTGTTCGGGGGGGTCTTGGATCGCAACCGGTTTAAATTTCACTCCAGATGTTGGTATTGAATCCTGGAGGATTTCCATAATTATGTGACGAACGGTTGATGACGTTGCATTCCTGGGGGGTCATTTTCAGCCCCAGTCATGGAGTACTGTTGGAATACATGACGTTGCAGCATGTCGGCCTTGTGCGAGAAATGTTCACGGAACATGCTCCTGTTATTGGGTGAGAACTCGTTCATGCATGGATGAGCACGGGCCTCATGCATGGCTGCTCTTGTAAAACCCAGCTTTAAAAAAAACTCAAAAGTTTCAAGTTTCGTTTTTGCCATTTGTTTGCTAAAGTAAGTTTTTTTTACCAAAAAGAACTTCACTGTCGGGTTGTTGGCATCGTCACGTGATGACACGGTCCACTGCGTTTTGCGGAAGTCATGTGACAATGTTTGACGTCATCGCTTCGATTTGTTGTGAAACCGCGAAGTTCATTCACAGTTGGATACCGCATTTGAAATGGAAGCGTCTTCAGCTTCACACGTGTCATGCAGTCAAACCTGTGTTGGTCGGGTTCGGTGGAATTCAGTGAAGAAACTGAATAAACAGAAAAAAGCAAACTTTATTTTATGCTGACAATTGAAAACGCTGAAGTTCTTTAGTTGTTTATGATTTGAGGAAGTCACCCGGTGGCAGGGGGTGTAACTGAAGGGGGCAGGAGTGCGAACCCATCACCCCTGGTAAGTCAAATATAAAAATGGGGACCCACTTAGTTTATATTTTAGTATTTGTTTGATTTTCAGTAGGTTCATGTTTTTGAGGGGTTCACGGAGTATTTTCCGGTGATTTCGAGTTTTAGTGCGGACATCCTGACCCGGGTTCAATATTTATCAACTTAATTCTGAGTGTTGGCCACTGGGCCCCCTTCAGTTAAGTTGTCCCCCCTGGCTCAAACCTCTGGTTACGCCACAGCACGTGGG
>JGI24022J15233_10008146_pt1 | contig 11668 bp, 7 predicted proteins | sample Ectturendosymbi2_FD_15233 | JGI IMG/M metagenome (IMG submission 15233)
AACGCGCAGCCTGATATTTTTGCAGTTATGAACTGCTGCTTCGTAGCGTTGAGTGTATTTTCCTCCGATATCCTAACCTGTAGCGCTGATAGTTTATTTTCAGTTCAATGACACATACATTTAGGGGAGTGCGTGCAGACGAATATGCATACTATGCCAACAAACTTCGCCAAGACGAAGTTTTGGGGAAAGCAAATTAGAGTGATCGTAGCAACCAAACGCAATAGTTCCATTTCTAACAACTCTGTGTGATAAACGTAAAGCAGAACCAAACCTTCTTCCTTTATAAGGAGTAGCAAAGTCTTTAGATCTTAAATTAGTGCAATCTTGTCTAGGACGGAATATTCGCGGAAAGTTTTGCCATTTAAAGCTCTCCTCGAAGCTGTACTATCGAAAACGGGTAGTTTCTGGCATTTCTATTGGAAAAAGTTGATCTAACTTTCAAAGAGCTTCTACAAGTTGAGGAGTTCACAACGCAAGGGTGCGAAGTCATGTGACAATTTCCATCTGGTGCCAAGAAATTTCCCAAGTTTTTAGGCCACGTTTAGCCATAAGATTTTGCTTTTTGAGTTCATCGAAATTCTAAATGCAAACCAAAAGCCCAGTTAAGGTTGACAGCTTAACAGCAACAACTGCTTTTTGTGTAAGGTCGTGGTTCCACTGACTTTTTCTGTTATTTGAGTTTGTTACAGATTTGAGTTAAGTCAGTGGAGTATCAGTAATTGATTGCAGCACTGTTCTACAGGCTACAATTTCAGTATCACATAAGGGTAAACAGTCTGCTACTTTCGTTTGACAGCGATACCCCTTTTATGTCGTTAATGGCTACGAGATCTTCGCGTGGTTTCTCCGTCAACGCTTCAATAATGTCCCAACATTCGTCCGAGAGAAATTTCACTGTGAGTTTTCTGACTTTATTCTTGCCGGTTTGGATAAAATTTACTTCATATCAAATAAAAAGCACGACATGTTCTGAACAGACTACTTCATTATGATGTAAAAGCTGTAATTCTCTACTATCATACTATCACGTGGGGAACGCAGTGCATTCATGACTTGTCCATCAACGCACTGCTTAGAAAGTAAAATCGTATTTCTGTAAAACCACTTGATACATTTTTGACACGGATACTTTCAAAATAGCACTGCTGTAGAGATAAAAGAGTTGGTAAAAATTTCCAAAGTACGCTTGCTATCTTTTGACTCCACCAGTCTGATATTTCGGTGTGTTGATCTAATCCGAAACAATTTTGGCTTTCTATTACGAGTCATTCAAAACGCACGGGTGATATTTTTAGGACGTTTGCTGTATGCTGTGATTTGGTTATCTCAAAATGCATTTTAATTTATGTCTTCCTACCTTACTCACACGCATAAAAGTCTGGTAAGAACCATTTGCTTTCTTTTACATTTACCACACAAGGTGGGCTCAAAATATCGTGAGTGCTTCTGAGATACTCCTTAACCTTGGACGTATGACGAACGTGCAAGATGTTAGATGCGTTACCATTTAACTGTTCCAAAAAATCGGGGGTTATTAGCATCGTAATCGGGGGGACGCAAAATATTTTCGGGGTGATACAAAATGGTTGTAACTTGTTGTTGTACCTAACAAACAAACGTGATTTTGAAATTTTAGGGGGTGCAATTGCCCAGCTGCACACCCCTTGGTTGCGGGCCTGACATCGACTATGCTATTTCTTCACCAGCAGGGCTCGTCAGCCGACGAGAGGTGGCGCACTCGGTACCAGACAAGGGAGCTGAACGCACGTCTGAAAGCCCTGCGGATGCGCGGCCGCCGCCTTCACACTGACTTTATGCTGCAAGAGCTCATGGACGACAACGTAAAAATAAGAAAAAGGATGACACTCGCGTAAGAGCAAACGATTTTGTCAATGGACGTTTGGACGTTTTCATACAATATGCCAAGAACGACTCGCTGACAGCTCAACTCTCATTGTAAAACACACTTAACGTAAACCGCCATGCCTTGCAGAATTAAGACAAGTCCGCTTTCTAAATCCAACACTTCGCTATTCTTGCAACCAAGATTTAAAACTTGCCGTGGTGCATTGACAAATGAGAGAACTGTGATGATTGCAGCATACATTCTAAAATTACCGTTTTTGTTGGAGCTGCACCGAATGTTTGAAATGAGCCAGGCAAGTGTGACCCCACGGAAAGAGCATATTTTAAGATGTGACAGACAGAGATCCAGTGTCAAAAACTTACAATCTTCCTCACAATTTTGTTGAAACTTTTTTGTTTACCGCATTTTACACAAATGAACGCGTATTTGAAAGTAGTTATGTTGGACTCTCGTTTGAGTTAAAAACACATCTCGCGACTGCTATTTAAACAAAGATATATATACTTAGGACTTGAAACCAGGTCATCAATTTTTATTGTATCACATCGAGTAGCCATGTTTGCGAATTCGTAGTTAGTTTTTGCTAGCAAGGAGCACATAAAGCGAGCCGCATGCCAGGAAGGAACTCAAAATGTCATCAATGACCAGAATCGCTGCATTATAAACACAAACACACGTCCCCAAAACGCAAGTGAACAATCACGAAAACCTTGTTTAGACAAAACTAATCTTAGCGCTCTTCGTTTTAGTACCGCCTGAGTCTAAACGCAAGCTAATAGATGGCTTTCATGTTTTCATTCATCACATTTGCTTACTGACTGACAAACAAGGAAAAACGTCTCGTTTCAGTTCTACATAAGTCAAAGTCAATCGATAAATCCATTCAAATAAAAAAATTGATTTGTGAATTGAATAACGCAAGCAATTTTGCGCCTTGATGAATTTTCGGTATCATCGCATTATTTCTAAAATCAACAAACCTGTTTTTCACAGGCCGGGTCGTTTTACCCCCGACAAAGCGTGGCAAATGCTTAACTGCAGGTACTTAAGATTGACCCCCAGCAACGTAAAAACCTTGGAAAAGCTTTGTGGCGATGCTGGCTACGATGTCAGTTACCATCCACACGTGGTGATCAAAGATGCAGGAAAAGAAATTGATACGTCAATACAGGTGTGTCTTTTCAAAGCAAAGCACTACATGTTAGCTAGATAAAAGTAGTTGTGATTAGTAGCTTTCACTTTCATATAACAGCAGTCAAAGTAACTACTGTGCAAACCGGCTGTTTTCTGTTGTTAAGAGTGCCATAAGGCCATGTAGTTCAAACGGGCAAACGAAGCATTGCCTGTAGTTGTTCGGGGTGTGTTTAACTGCAGTAAGATCTACCAAGGAAATAATAAACGGTGCTTCTAGAAATTTCTAACCAAATCTAGAAAAGAATTGGGTTTTATATTGTGCAGGTGACCAATATTTGGCTTCATTTGCACATTCATTTTTGGCAGGACTGTAACTTCAATGATCAGCAACCAATTTCTCTGCGAAAATGAAGAAAGGAGCTGTACGAAGACAACAAAGCTACACTTAGCCGTGCACTCGCAGGAACGCCGCGTGTTTATTTTAGAATGCGGATTTTTTAAAACATCTAAAAATTGTTGAAAGTTAAAAGTTAATTCATTCACCTCAACCAAAAAATGAAGTGTAAGTTTAAACAAAAGAGATAGATTGTTAGAAATTCTACACCACTTTGGAACAACCTCGCAATGTTCTGAACTTGCAGAATTGCATCTCTTCACGTGTAATATTAAAAAAATGTATTGGAGAAGAAATCTGTAATTTGGTAATGTGGCTGCTTGTAGGTTGTTTTGGTATGAATAATTGCGTAGCCGCACACGAGAGAACAGACGCATAGAACTGATCCTTAATTTAAAAGCATCAGGTTTTTGTAATGTTTCTAGTCTTCTACGTCCTTCGCGTGAAGTGAAGGACAGAAAAAAATTCGAAATCATATCGTGCTACTTCCTTCACACGTGCGTTACAGAAGTATGGTGAAGTCAAGCAGTCTGTTACATTAGAGTAGGCTCATGGTGTATTTTTTTCTCCCAGATTTGTATATGTATAAGATGCAACTCAAGATTGAAATGGGTAAAATCTGAATGCAAGTAAATAGCTACTTTTCAAATCTACTTCAAAAACGTTCTGCTCAGAGAAAAATTTTCTGTTTTATATTTAATTAGTGAGCACAGAGAAACTTTGAACGTGAACTAAAGCAATTCCTGTCACACAATCTCAGGATTCAGAAGATCCACTCCTACATACTTCCTCTTCCCCTCTGGTATCCTGACTGCTACTTGAAGAAACGCCAACGGCAATATCTCAAGGCACAAAATCCCAACCATCTGCTTCATGAAGATTTGCACGTACAACGCGCTCCCGAAAACTCCGCTCGATTGTCCACTGTCTTTTGTGGAGAAAATCTCAAAGCACATTCACTCACCCCCTCCAGTTCCAGACCCTCTCAAGCTTCAGGAACTCTCTGCAAAGCGCCGCGCAAAGCATGGGTCCAACCGATTTCGCTCTAGCCATGAGCGTTTTTAAAGTCAATCTTTACAGAATGGGACTGGCCGAAGACAAAAACTCTGTGTGTGAAGATACACAAACCGCCAACCATATCCTCAGTCACTGTACCGTGCTGGCTCCATCATGCAGCATCACCAACACCTCTGACAAAGATATGATTGAATATATCAACGCACATTTTCATAACCGCAGATATTAACCTCTTCTCAACCACGTTTATACGATAGAATAAGCAGTTCTTGTTGAATTTTTACTTGCCGCGTCGGGTCGATTCTATCGTAACTGACACCTGTACCCCAGTAAAAAGCGTGGTCGTATATTAGGGTAAGAANATATTCGATGGCAGACCACATACTTGAGGTGACTGTNTAAGAAATAGAGGAAAGACTATCAACACCTTCACCATGTTTGTCNCTGTAAATATATACATCCTTTGCCTGAAAATGAAAACAAATGTCTAGGATTTCGGAAGACCATTTTATAAGAATACAACTAAATGTTTTTTTGTGGGAGNNTACATTTGGTGAGCAAATATGTAACAGCTTATGCAAATCAAAATAAGCAATTTGTTCACTGTTTCGTTTGGCTTTTCAATAAACNCATCCCATCGCACATNGCTAAATAAATCATTTTCGTACAAATGGCTTCATTCGTATTATCTAAGGCTNTGCAAAACTAATCCNTAAAAAAGCCCAAAAATTATAGGTTTTGTTTACTCACTTTTCAGAGGGCACGGTTTCGACGTTTGTGTTAGCATCAGCGTANCACAGAGTTAGAAAAACTATGTTAGCCTCCAGTGTTTATCATCTAAACTTATTAACGTCTCCCACAACATGCTTACGGAGGGAAAGCTAAACAAAGAACTGAATTCACAAGTTCTTCTAAAAGACCCAATATGGGCTTTTAGCTTCAAGCACCTGCATGGCAGCTACCTTATACATTGCGTCAGTTTAGAAATCCTTGAAACTAGATAAAATAGGCCTACAACCATTGTGTATGCTGTGGGCAATTGAAAATCCTACCACTTGAACTATCACGCAATTATTGCACTTATTGCAATTACACTACAGTTTTATGAGATAAATATTCTTTTCAACTTTAGCACTATTACCGATAACAACAAACTTCTGGAGCTTGCAGTCTGATGGCTACGCTAATAAAAATTACTTCGTTGGGTTTCACAAATCTTCAGCAACAATCACCATGCGTTTGAAAAATCGATTCTAAGAAGCTTTCCTCTATCTACAGAGAATACAGAAATTACGATAAAACTAAAGTTTTACTTTGCGTTCTCTATAACGTTTCAGCTGTTGTTTGAGAGGACGTTAAGCAAGTGTAAGAGAGCGAGCAAGGTGAAAAATTAGTAAGGTAATAATTAAATATTTTCCCAAGATTGAAAGCGTGTATTGCTGTATTCCAACCGGAACACTTCGTNGTCCAGTAGTTTGCTCGATCAAGTCGCGTACAAAACAAAGATNAAAAAAACATACTGAAAGAGCAATNGAAAGAATACAACCCATAGAACCCAAGTAAGTGAGCAACAGAAAAAGAGTATAACAGAAACTGTCCCAGCTCCAGGGNCTACGAGAGGGGGTACAAGAGGTACATCGCACCCGGGTNCGGTAGGTACTGGGGTCCGGGAGGATAAAGTATGCACGCTACGTTTTTCTGTAATCAAATCCAAAATTACTTGTGTGAACAAGTTGCTAGTATAACAATTATTGTATTTGTAAATCTTAGCAATTGTAGTTGTTTTATCTATATTCTGTTTGCTATACAAACATGCTATACAAATTTCGACGAGGGCTCTAGAACAGAGGTGATCACGGAGCCGGATGGGCTCCGGGCGGAGTCTACGATTTTTTCTGGAGCAGGACCCGGAGTCCGAATTTTGAATAATAACCAGAGCAGGAGTGAAATTTTCAAGTTTTACAGGAGTCGGATTACCAGATTATAGCTTGTATCAAATTTAACTTTTCTGTGACAGGCTAACTGTTAGATTGATTTCACGGCTTCATTCGCTTGGTTAAATTGGACAGCGAACGATTCAGTGCAGGCTGTTGAGGATAAGGTAGGGTGGATGACTAGTTTGCTCTATTCTGGCTGGCCAATCATGTTCGACCTGAGGCAAACTAGCTCCAGCAGTGCTTTTGCTTCATGAGGCAAAAGAGACACTGCCTTCAAGTTTTAGGAGTGTAAACAAAAGTTGTAGTGTAAATTTTCAATGCGCCCAGGAACTGGAGTAACTCATTTTGCAACAGGAGCAGGAGCAAAAAAAATGGCTGCGATCACCTTTGTTTGGCATCCATGGCCCAACGTTACCTGGCGAAAACAGCCGTGGCACCGAAAGTGCAGATATACCAAAAAAGCTGAGCATGTCAATAATGTGGTTGTTAAATGAACCAACGAAATGATGTGTTTCGTAAGTGTGCCAAAGAAACTGCATTAGAATTACACAGTTTCATAAAGACGCTTTAACTTTCCGCTGAGAAAGGTCTTGCTGGTAATGCAAAATTGCTTCGTTGAGTTTTACAGAACCTTGCTACTGCAGAGACTGTCGCTAATACTTTGCCTCTCTTCAAGTCTTTACCATGAACTTTTCTCAAATTTAGTCGAAACAGCAATCCTCGAAATAATGTCATGAAACGAACATGATGTATTCTTTGGTTTTGCATATCGGATAAGTCTCGTTGATTTTGACGCTTTTGGGAAGTGCTGCGTATTTTGAAAGTATGTATTTTTCGGCTTGGGAATGGGTGAATCAGTTGTTTTTTCAAATCGTTCCATACTTTGCTGCTGCACCATAGTGAAGTTATCCATATGCTCTACATCAGGAGTGCCCGAACTTTCTTCAAGGAGGACCAAATTTGATCATGTAAAGATGCCCGGGGGCCAGCAGTTCCTTCCGACATCTTTGCTGTAAGGTGCAGGTTAGCACAGTTCAGGCATTTCGAAAAAGGTTTGAAACAGGATTTCTCCTTTACAACGGCTTTCATGTTCATATTCACTCCAAGCATATCAAAACCCTACGGGAAAATCTTTAAAGTAGCAAGAAATTGCCGTCGCTCCGTCACAGACACGTAATCCAGGCTTTGGCGTACGCAACGCAAATCTGAAACCTAAGGCGTGGACCGTGTAAAATGTGCCTGGGGCCGCACTGTGGTCATCCCTGCTCTACATCATCAAATCAGGATTTCACATGCACCATCAGTCTCTGACTTTAAAAGTTGTTTAAGTTTTGCGTAACCACACTTCGAAGCCTTGTATATCTTCCTAAATCTCTCAGAAATCCTCTGTATTTACGTCTGCTGATAATGTTCTTATCGCCACTTGCTGTTTCAAAATGATACCGCCTATTTGTTTACATCGTAACCGGTTGTTTGGCAGAATAAAAAAGGTCTGATGCGATATAACAGCCGCGTTTCCAATACAAAAAAGTCGTGATGTCTTCCCGTAAAACTTTATTAAATATGAAAATGTATTCCTCCTGATCAGCGCAAGGAATTTTTAGATACACAGGTGTTCATAGGTTACATGAAAAATACGGAGCAAAAGGCAAAAGGTTTTAATCGCAAACTAATGAGTTGCCAATCAGATTTTGGCTTATATTTGACCACGTGATTATTTTAAATAAGATTTGTTATGTACAGCCAGACTGTGCTTGATGCTTTGTTTTGATTGTCTTTCACTGCAAACTGCAAAGTTATATTCCTGATGAGACTTCATTATTGGCAGACAGTACTTTTGTACAATCTTATGAGAAACCTGCAAAAGGACAAGAGAGAGACGAGCTCAGCAATTGTCTGCCACGAGTCACCTCACATGGTGATTCTGTGGCGAATCTGTTGTGTGTTTGTATCAACTTGCAATCTACGTTCCATCAATGCGTTTTAACATCGTTGATATTTTCTGGGAAATACTGCTGTGGTCATGACCACGGTTCCTTACTATGAAGTATGCGATAATTTTTTCTGTCCAGTCCAACTGGATTGAGCCCTGCGATTTCTAATCTGTTGTCAATTTAAAATATCGCAGCGTTATTGACTTTAGGAGTTAAAATGTATGAGCAGGGCCGTAACAAGGGGGGCAGGAGGGCACACTTCCCCGGGCGCCGAATCACTATGGGGGCGCCGACTGACTGCGGGGGGCGCCGAAAAGTCCCAACAATGTCACATGTAGTTTCTTTAATATAGTACATTTGCTTCCGAAACACCTCAAATTCGAACACGGGGGCGCCAAACTTGTTTCTTGCCCCGGGCGCCTTCTAACCTCGTTATGTCCCTGTGTATGAGTGTCATTGTGTGCCAGAGGTGGGACGTAGCGAGCTACTTTTCCAGTGGCGATGACGGTAGCGCCGCTATTTTTTCAATATAAATTGGAGGTAGCAAGTTATTTACAACCGCTGCTCGCTGCTTTAGCGCAAGTGGTGGCCAAAGTAGAAGTTGCACAAGGGCACTGCAGTCCGCAGACGTGGGGAGTAACTTCTTCCCGCTGTTTTGCGTTTATTCTGGACGGTTCGGTAGTGATAAGCGAGAAGCATTAGGAAGGATCTCGCACAGGTCTCGTTTGACCTGAGCGGTCGGTTCTACGTTAGTTCGGAAAAAGTCAGCAGCCGCGACAGCTCTACAGTAGTTGGACTTAGCAGAACAGGTTGCCGGTAAAGCTGCGGAAAAGCAACTTGAATGCTTGGAATAATTATAGCATTAGATCCAGCACTTCGCTCCTTGAGCAACGACGGTGTTTGCTTTGAAGTACATGTCAACATGACAGTTTTTTGGCTTGGGCTGACTTAAGTGTATTTTACTGTATTTATAGGCTAGTACAAGCTTATGTTAACGTTACTGCTTGAGACATGGCTTTGACGGTCGGATGAAAATAGCTCTTTTTAATACTACAACCACATCCTGGTTATTTATGGTAGTTTTAAAAAATAAAGGTACTATTCGAATGTTCGGCAAATATTCAAGCTTTACAAACCAAGGTGAAGAGCACAAGCTTTTAGGCTATTTGAGCACTTCGTTATCGAGTAAGTTACAGATGGCATTAAATGGTGCTGAAGACAAAAAGTAGGATCTGGCTATGCGAGAGTTGATAGTTTTGATCAGGGTCGCCAACCTTTTTGAAACTGAGAGCTACTTCTTGGGTACCGATTAATGTGAAGGGCCACCAGCTTACTACATCTATCATTAATAAAATTAATATTCGTCTATGTGAAAACACTGGTGTTAACGCTATTTTATGAACAGGACCGCAGGCGATCCACGTGGTCCGTACGGGCGACCTGGTGCCCGCGGGCACCACGTTGGTGACCCCAGGTTTAGACTTTGAGAAACTCGTGTCAACGTTGAGATGTCCTTCTTGTAATTTGAGTTTGGACTTGGTTGCAAAAACCGGGCGCGCATAGCTTGTTGAAAGAAAAACCAAAACTTATGTTAGTAAATTTAGATAGACGTAATGCGCGTCTCAGTGAAATGCATCAACGTCCAGAAGCACTGGTTTCAAGCCTTCTTTTCAAAAACGTTTAAAACAACATTCTATGGACTGTGTGCATTTTCGCAAACACTGATTCCAGAAAACTATGTACCTTGTAGCTTTTGGTGTGATTTGCTCGATTAAACCTCCATTTATAGAGAAGGATGCAGTATGTGCAACGGTTTCTTTGTTGCCCAACGTGGTTTAGGATCTCGATAACCTGAAAATAAGTAACGTATATCACAAGTCGTGCGATCCTGCACCAAACAGGCTGAAAACGTTTACGCAGATATTAAGTGATAGAAAGTTGATTCAAGTTAAAAATTCTGTTGAAAAATCAATTACTTTTTCCTTTACACTATTTTTCTGTTGATTTCAAATAGCGATAACTTTTATTAATACTCCACGAGCACTGCTTTGCAACTGTGAACTTGTGAGCGCCGCCCTTGCGCTGAAAAGTTCTCTCACGCCTGACTTTTCAGGATGGCAAGGAGGCTGCTTTCGGGGCTGCTTTTACAAGAAACAAATGAACGAATCGTGATGTTTTCATGAATTGAATGTTTGATTGAATCTTGTTCTGGTACGAAAACAATTTCTCGCTTCGTTCCTTAAATAGTGTGATGTTGCTTCCAAGACTGCATGCAGTTTATTAAAAGCCATTTTTAAACACAGTTATTTGACCTGTTTAAGCTTTTGAGCAGACCCGATAGCCAGGTTTTAAGGTTTGGGGGATAAAACGCATTTTTAGGGGAACAAGACTTTCGTTTTTATTTTATGTTTTTTTCTGGGCACAACAAAATGTGGGAGGAACAAAAAAACTGGGGGTCACTGGCCCTGAATTCCCCCGTGGCTACGGCCCTGTCTTTGATAATAACTTGAAAAACGCAAATACACCTTAAGGATCGTTTTCGAAGGTTTTTCAGATAAAAGAAAACGTTTTTGTAATATATGTTGATTTGTTCCACTGTTTCCGGTTGAAAAATAATCTGCCATAAAACAAACGCGATAATCGTGATGTAAAGCGACAAAACTTGTTTGTACAACAATGATCACATTAAAACATGATTGCGGGGCTATTCAAAAATGTTTCAGCCAATTCGCGCATGAAATCCTCAGGATAAGAGAGTTCAATTTTCTTATTGCTGCCCACCGTCCCGAGTTCTTCGCTTAATTCCAGCAAGTAAAACAACGTTGAAAAGGGTCTATGGATTTGTCTGCAGTCTTAGGTTCATTTGCACTCTTTGGTTCATTTGTATGCGTATGCACTGTGAATGAAAAATAACCTATATAATAAAACTCTTCGACTAATTTAATCAGTTCCAGCTCATGGTTTAAAAAAAAGTACAACCGTAAAATGACAATACTTTTTGAGGAAAATATTCGTTTAAAGGTTAAGGATTTCAAAATACACCCTACTTCGGTGAAAACTGTGGCAGAAAATAATCTTTTAAAAGCACCTAAAGGAGCGGTATAGCGCGTCGCCATTACAATTAGCTAATAGCGGTACGTCGATGTTTTCAAATTAGCGATTGCCCACTTCTGTTTTTGTGTGCCATAACCAAGACGCTGATTTCTTCTTTGGGACACGATAAAACAACAGTACCAATTCTTAATTCTAAGTCAAAGTGAAACTTGCGCCAAAATATGGCCGAGATTTTCGTCGTTAGATGTCAGTGTTGAGACAATTATGCAACGCGCGGCAAGAAGCGAAATTCCATACAGATTTTCGAGTAAGAACATGAATGGTTGAA
>JGI24022J15233_10008147_pt1 | contig 11667 bp, 7 predicted proteins | sample Ectturendosymbi2_FD_15233 | JGI IMG/M metagenome (IMG submission 15233)
TAAATGTAATCATCATTGTGGTATCATTTAAAATCCTGGATTTGTGCCCAATCGCTTTGTTACAACAATTGTGAAACACCCTGTACTTGAACTTACTAGAAACAAGATTTTACATCTTATTTCCGGCGACAGGTGTCATGATTTACAGGCAAACCATTTCTAGCCCTCTCTAAGTTCGTATTAATCAGTTCTAGCCGCCTAAGCAATTTGTTCACTCGCCAGCTGAGCACTTAAACACCGGTGAATAAACTAAACAACGTGAATGTTTTTCATTTCATTTATTTTCATGCTCGCCTTTCGTCTAGGGAGGGTGGCGGGGTCAACAGCCTTTGAAGGACTTGGAATACCTCACGGTCAACAGCAATTTCAGATATAGTTCTATGGGTTCCGCACCAAGACGGGACCAAGCAAGGTCGGAGATGCAGTTATTCCATCTAGGCCTTGGACGACTTCTGGGCCGCTTTCCCGTGGATTTCGCCAGCAGGACTTGCCTAACCAGCCTTTCGTGGGGATTCTGGATACATGGCCGAACTAACATAGCTGTGATCTCTCAATTCGGAGAAGTCGTTCGAGATTCAGGGCTTTGCGAATTTCACAGCTGCGCACTTTGTTGTGAATCGTCACACCTGGGGAGTAACGAGAGGGGCAAAATGCCCCGGGCACCGAATCAGTGGGGAGCACCGAAAAGTCCCAACAATGTCGCAAGTTTTACCTTCAATACAGTGCAATTACTCCCAAAAGACCTTAGGTTCGAAAATGGTGGACCTAATCAATTGTTTCGTGACCCGGACGCCATCTACCCTCTGTACGCCCGTGTCACACCGTGGACTCTTCGCAAAATGCCATCTCTGGCGCTTGCATCTGAGTTATTATTGTTTCGCTCATTACCTAACATCCGTGACTGCATGTAAGGATCGGAACAAAGACCGATTTGAAAACTGACAGCTTTGTGGCGTTTGAAAGCTCACGTTTTGTGATCACAGAGCGATAAAGCTCACGCAGAACTGCGTTAGCTTTACCAATCTGTGTATCAATCTCTGCCCTCCACCTTTCGTCACTCGCAAATACTACTACTAGGTGCTTACACTTCTCCACCTGCTGCCGTGTATTGCCGCTCACTTGTAGCATACACTGCCTTGAATTTGTGAAAACATAATACCTCGGTATTTTTAGTATTGATTTTCATTCCCTTCCGGTCGCACGCAGCTGAAACCGATCGAGTGCATGCTGAAGACTCTGTTGAAGTGATGCTAGGAGCACCAAATCGTCTGCAAAGAGCAAAGGGTCGATCCTGCACCTCCTAATTGTGATACCCTCATCGACTCGGCTGTGACTGTATATCCACTTCATGTAGGATATGAAAAAGAATAACAGTACGCACCCTTGTCGGAGTCCAACAACAACTGTGAAAGGGTCGTGTTTAAACTCTCCTGACACAGACGCAAACTATCTGGAATACAGTGACTTGACAACCAATAACAGGCGGCCGTCAACACCGTGCTCCCGCAACACTCCACAGATCTTTTCACGAGGAATCTGGTCGTATGCTTTCTGGAGGTCGACAAAGCATGTGTAGATGTCTTTGGCATACTCCAAAGATTTCTTAAAAATATGCTGGAGAGTGAAATTTGGTCTGTAATGCTACGGCCAGGACGAAAACCACTGAGCACTGAGTATCAATCAGCGTTGATTCAATCATTTCGCGGCAATTTTTTCAAAGCACTTGACAATGTAAATGTTAATTATTTGAAAACCCGAAAATAATCGCGGGCCCGGTTTTTGAGTCCCCTGCTGTATATTGTCCCCCATAGTAGCATGCTGTTCATAAAAAGGTTGCACCACGGTTGACTGAGCACAATGACGTCATACTGCCACTGCTCAGATGGGCCCCGACCCTAGGTTTTGCATTAGGTCCCGCACTTGCTAGGGCGGGCCTTGCCTGGGTGGAGTGCGAGAATTAAAGGACCGTTTTGAGTGTGGGGGCATCTGAGCAATATTTGGTGTTAGAGTTAATTTGATCTAAATCAGGGGTGTCGTGGGATGGCAACGTGTGGGATTCCCACAACTCTTTTATAGCACCACACCCATGGCCAGACAACAGTGAAAATTGCGACAATGTAAGCAGCCAGACTGATGATGTTATGCCACATAGCCAAAGGGGAAGCTTATGTACAGGAATTGAGGTAAGCAATTTCGAAAGTGGTGAGTCTGAAGGACAATGAAGTTTGTCGACTGGTGCATCTGAAGATTCTTACGAGCACGAAAATAGACATTTGCCGGAACCATTTGATGGACAACGATCCTGCCACTTGGCCAGGTTTCATGAATCAGAATTTAGGGGCTATTTAATCCAAATCGGACCGCCCACAATCACAACAGAGTTTTCGCCAGAAACGAGAGTGATAAGATGGTTTTAGTTTCACAGCAAAAGAGTACTTCCAAATGGCGAAACGGTACATCATCTATGTCACGGCGTCACCCTTTCTGGCCAAATTTCTCCACATTACTGGCTTCTATTATTGTGACTTGATGCCCCCCGAAAGCACTGCTGCACACACCACTCAGTGGGGCCCCGCAAAAGTACTTCCAATCGGGCCCTGCACATGCTTAACCCCGCCCTCTCCACGTTTTTATATTTGCAACAAAACTGTGTCTTGAGTTTACATTCAATTCATCAAGAAATCGCGTGAAATCAGTTATCCAACAAAAAGCGGTTATTATACAGTTAACCGGTTAGCTAAAATACAAATATCTGGACATATCCGTTATCCGGGTAGTAAAAATTATTGATATCCGAACTAACCCAACTTGTCTTAACTCAAGCAAGTTTTATTTTCCATAGTTTGATCTGATCAAACAGACGACTCATAGCCCAGAATGCGAGTAGCACTGCACATTGCTCCTGTTTTGGACAGGTCACGAAGTGGTAACTCGAAAATTGCGCAAGGCCTGGTACTGTCCTTCAATATTCTGCTTCATTTGTTAAATGGTTTGACATGGAGCACAGTTAAACCCATTAACTTCTGAACTGGACCTGATCATTTCATCCGAAAAAAAAGTGAAATGTGATCAACGCTTAGTCGATATTTTTGACTAACAACATTTCAAAGAAAATGACAGATAGCTCAGTGCCCTTATTAAATGTATTGTCATTCCATTTGAAAATACAGTTATCGATCATAATTCAGACTCATTAAAAGTACATTGTTTCGTTATTGCTGCGCATTATATTAACGTTTTTTATTATTTGAGTTTCTGAACAAAGCCCCAAAAATTCATTCAAAGCGTTGACGTAGATTCAACAAAACCAGAAAAAATTCAGGCAAAAGCAGTAGCAGGCCAAAGATGTTATGAAATTCTGAATATTCTACGCTCTGCAGCACGTACTCAACATCATCCTGCCTCAAGTGCTTGATATGCTTATCTGGATGATATTGTCCTCTTCAAGCCTTCTCTTTCACAGGGTAATGTCATTTGATAAACAAAAACTTAATGTGTATAAAGGTAGTAAGAATCTCAAGCAAGGCAGGCGATTTGATGCAAAAAGTAGTTTGTACAAATTTACCTCAAGAAAGGTGAGATCGTTGAAGCATTGTCATAAAATGCTTCATCACTTCCGTCGCAATCTTCAACACCGTCACAAAATTTATTTGGAGGTATTGTTGTACCATCGTTGCATGTAAAAACTAAAGCAAAATGTTTTAGGTTTTCGTAAATTTTAGCAATGTAGTTCAATGTGGAAATTCAGTGTTTGGAACTGATAGCTTTCTTTTTCAACACGTTTCATATTCATGATAGAAAACGTGCAGCTTGCGGAAACAATGATTATGGCTAAAAAATATTTTTTTTACCAAACGCAGCAACCAGAGGCCGAAATTTCGTCAGGTTTTTCTCCAAAAACATATGATGGAAATGTTACAGTAATTATAAAATCTGAAACACATTTTGTTAGCTTTCATTTTTTTGAAGCAATTAAGTTGAATATAGGAAATCAGTTTTTGGAATTGATAGTTCTCTCTTCTGAATCGTGCCATGTTATTTACTGTTGTGAAAAAATGTCACGTACTGAAATCAAAGCACTGTAAACCAGGGCTGCGGAGCCGTCGTGAAAATGACACAGCTCCGGCTCCGAAGCTCTTTTTTTCATGAACATGGCTTCAGCTCCGGAGCTCTTGGTTTTCATGAGTGTGGCTCCGGCTCCGGAGTCTTTTTTCACGGCTCAGACTACAGCTCCGACTTTTGTTCGTTTCCTCATATTAATATTTGAATTGTTTTCGTGTGGCTCAAGTTGAACGGAAAATGAATTAAATCAAGTACACGAAATATAGAGAATATACCAAACTTTTTTGAACGATTTAGTCAGGTATTTTGTTACAAGCAGCCCTCTTGCAATGAGGAAGTTAGCGAAAGAACAACGATCACAGGTTCAGGCGATTGAGAAATCAGTAACGGTACTAGCAGGAACATAAGTCAAGACAACGGTAACATTAACCTGAGTAATAAATGGCGTTATTTTGAAGCGCAAACTCCGCCCGAACCCGAAATCACAAGCCCAAACCCGGCCCGAGATTTATTTTTAAAACCCGGTTTAGGCCCGAAAGCCGAATTTACCGAGTGAATCAAGATATGTGCAATAGTGGGACATCAGAAAATGCTGTGCACAGGTATAGCTGGAGGTAACGGTTTTATTACAACCAAAATAGCAAACACCTTGACCGTTAGTCAACGATAATACTGCGGAATGTAAACTATCCGTTTGCTGTTGTGCAGTGGTTCGCATGTAGGACGATGACGAATGCTTTGTTCTTGTAGACTAGATCAGGGGTTCCCAACCTTTTTGTTACGATGTACCCCTTCAGCATTCCGACAAATGCGCATGTACCCCTACAGCATTTCAACAGATAAGGATGTACACCTTAAGAATTTTGACAGATGAACATGCACCCCTAAAACTCCTCATGACAAAATATTTTCCCATGATTTTTCACAGATACATTTAACAGTATACATATAATGACTTTTGAAATCAATATTAAGTGATATATGCATAAATATTTGAAAATAAACAGCATGTAAATATATTTTTACCGTCTATTGCTAACTATAAATGTACCCCTTCGGATAGGCAAATGTACCCCCAGGGGTGCATGTATCCCAGGTTGGGAACCCCTGGGCTAGATGCTCAGTAAGGGTGAACTTGCTTTCAGTGAATCCCTCGGTGTTCAGTTGGAGTATGCTGGGTCTTGGGTCATCTTGGGCAGCAGCTCTGCTGCCGCGCCTTGAGAAATGTGTATTCCTACCCAGCCCAAGCTGAACACATCTAGAACGTGTAGCATGGTTGCTCTCGAAGCTATAGATTTAGTAAAAATTTCAATGAATGCCGCAAATGGGCGGGTCACGTGAAGATATCTGCCATCCACCCCTTGGTCAATTGGGACTGGTCTGGTCTCCCCCTGGTCAATTGTAGCTGGTCTGGTCTCCCCTTCGTCAGTTGGAACTGGTCTGGTCTGTCATCAGTATTATCGTTGACTATTACGAAACTGTCCACAATGGCGCTAAAGATATAAAAAAGTATTAGAATCTACGATAACATTATAAGCATGAACAAACGTTTGTAGGCCTTCGTTTCTTAACACAAGACACGAATCTCGTACGTGTATGGTCTCTTTGACGCATTGCGTGCTCATTTCAGCTGTTGCCTCCTCAAAGGAGTGTGAGATTAATCCAAGCAAAGAACAAAAGAATGCAATTGTATTTGGAAATTGGATTAGCTGAAGAGCAATCACAATCACTCGACTCACAGAAGTCACAGTGGTGAGCAAAACAAGTGTACATCACGAAAGAAGAGTAATCGGTACTCCGAATGTTATAAAACGTTTTGTATTCAGGCCCCAAATCACCCAGATACCTTTTCACAAAATTAATCCCGAGTTCGGCTCGAACTCCGCCCGACTTACAATTGCGATACAAACAATTTCTTGAAAGGCAGTCGCTGGATTTGCCGGCAATGCCTGACGACCTTTTGTTTTTTCTTACGATCAGAATCAAGAAAATGGCTGTTTGGAAAACTACATTTGTGTCCAAGCATTTAAACACAGACCAGTCCCAGTTGCCCAAGTGCTTTGCACTCGTTGCATGCTTTTCCTGTTGCAGTCTTAGCAATTCCAGCTAACAGCGTTGCCCAGGCAAAACATGCAAAGACGCAAAACACATATTCACTTACCTCTCTCATGTGTTTTTTCAAACGTGCCCACATTTGCATTAACACAAATGCAAAGATATGTTCGAAAACTTTTATTTAAAGAAATAGCATGACTTCTAGCAAAAAGTTCACAGCTGACCTTTCAAAAATAGCTGAAGACATATGATTTATTACCATGTGCACTCATAATAAGCAGTGATGAATCCAAAAGTAAAGAACAATTTAAACTGCGAAGCTTAGGGAAAAATAAGAATGGTTACCGTGTTGAAAACATATTTTTTCCACAGACGAAAACTTCAAGAAAAGTTCACATTGTTTACACTGCTTTTTTATACCCTCCTGATGATATACTGCTATGTAAAGCATTGCTACTGCAGTTCGCTGCCCATTATTCATAACTTTCACGTTGTGCTACTGCTTGCAAACGTAATGTTTCCTAGTCAACTTGCAAGTAATATAGTAAACTTTGCTAGTAAACGTAATGGTTTCTAATAGAACTTACTAGTTTACAATGGTGTCCGTGCATTTCGCGCTTAATCTACAATGGTATCATGTCTTAATCATACTCCCTGCTAGATGCATGATCAGACAATTTCAGAAGCTATGGATATGTCATTATATACCGACTCGTTATAGCTGAGTTCGTTTTAGATCACTACACTACTAGAGACCAGGTTTGATCACTCTGACTAGAAAGTATGAAGTTGTGGTAGTCAACGTTTTTCTTACTTCTACAACAGTGGTTCTCAAACATTTCGCTGAAAGGATCCAAATCCAGACCTACGATTTTGTCAGAGAGCTGCAAAAACGTTTTTACCACAAATCAATTGACACGTTTTGTTTCATTGCACTAACGAAGTCTGTTACAAAAACTAAGGTGTTACTGAAAGACATTGTCTGTCGAAAGGAATCCTTTCCGCGAACAGCATCAGACACTAAGCTATTACAGAGTATATATTTCGCCTACGCAGTAGGCATCATCATCTCTTATTCAAATAGAATCTGATACTGAAATATTGCAAAAAGCCGCACAAAGGATGCTAGGGAGCTGCATGCGGCTCTTAGAAAGTGTTTGAGAACCATTGTTCAATCTTAGAAAGTGTTTGAGAACCACACCTGCCAGCTACGGTGTCACAGCTCTAGCGATTATCAAAGAAACGTCAAACGCTTGTAGGTCCATTGTTGCAGTCTGTGTTGTAACTCGTAACATTCGCGTTTAGTCATGAGCGCAATTTTGTTGTAAAATGTGAGGGGGACTGCTTGATACGAAACCAATATATTACGAAGCCTGAAAAGAAAAATGTGGGGGGACATGGCATATTATATCCCCGCTGTCTGAAAAAGTGTGGGGACGCTTACCCCGTGTTCCCCACCTAATTGCGCCCATGCGTTTAGTGTGTTACAGAGAGCAAACGCAATCTGTTTGGTAAAACCGTTAATATCTCAGAAGGGATCCGGAGCTGGAGTTACCTCTCAAATGGTCATAGTTCCGGCTCCGGTCCTAAATTTTAAACCGAGCTCCTGCTCCTTCTGATTTTTAGTTTGAGCTCGTCTCCGCAGCCCTGTTATAAACTGATTATCAAATTCAAAATACATGGGAGTAAACTCTGCTTGAAAAACATTCTTCAAGTAAAGCACATGAGCATGGCAAAACAAATAACCGGAGCGCTAAAACGCAACGTTTCAATGCAACTGGCGTTTTGAAGGGTTGTTTCAATCAAGCTTTAATAGAAGCATCAGGCTATAAACCGCAAATTGCGTGGAATCCATCCATACAATAGAGCCAGGTTGCAGGCGAAATCTGCTTGCACCAGTAATCTATCACGATTGCATTTATGGCGTAGCTGGTTTATACATGTGGCATCATGCTAAATACTGATTAATTTCCACATTGCAGCAGTAAATTAAAAAACATCATAGTATACTTATAGACCACAAATGAGTGGCTATTCCTTGCAGTGAAATTTTTTGAGTAGTTCAAATTGACTCAAACGTTTTACTAACTGCAGGAATTCCAATCGGTGCAGCGTCCAATTTCTGTTTTTCCTCCCGATGTTTCAATGCATCCAGTACTAGCCTGTATTTCAAGTGTACATTATGGTTATTTGACAAACCATTAGCAACACATGTGAAGGTAGATCTTTTTGTACACATTTTGAACGAAAAAATTTCAAATGTTTTTTGCAGCTAAATTTCTCCTGGTCTGCCCCAGCACGCGGTCGGTCACCAACATCAGTGAAAAAAAAGTTGTGGAGTACCAGCTATTTCTAGAAGAAATAGGTGAGTTCTTAAGTAACACACCCTAGTCAAAAGATAGATTTTGGAAAATAAGAAACACTGCCTGCCCCAACCTCAGGTTGGTCGCATGGTTCTCAATAAAAAATAGGATGGAACGGCTACATTCTCAATTCACCGACAAACCGGTGAATATACACAAAATGTATAAACTATAGATGATACGAGCGGGAACATTTCTTACCAGTCTATCTTTCAAATACGGTGAATATTCCAGTAAATGAAGGTATGCCTAAGAGAAAAAATTGTTGCATTGGTCAATTACGAAATTACACCAATACACTCAAAAGTTCGAAAACCATTGGAATTTATATCTATAATATGTTAAGGACACGCAAAACCACGCGAGTGGTTTTGACTTTATCCAACCACAACTTGCCGACCGATATAGCAAGAGAGCTCTTCAAACCCTCTGAAGAAGGCGAACGTTTCCGGGCTTAGATTTAAAAAAAATTGGGTATGTTTATTATTTTATTTAACAATTGTGCTACAGGCGGTAGCCTGACTGGTGTAATCTTGTCATTTCATGTCAAGATTTCAAAAATACATTACAAGAATGCTCTAAAAAACATGCGGAAATGCAAAAAAAAACACACTGCATTACCAGAATCTAATACAGCATTTCAGAAACTCATCAACTGTATTGAATACAGCATATGAAACGGAGGTCGACGCGTCAGGTACACTATATAGATGTAATTGCAACAGATCGGCATGAACAAAAAATACAAAAATGCAACGAAAAAACATGAATCACCCACAAACGCTGGACAAGGTCACACGGATATTGTCAAAATTTATACAAGACTTAAGTAAATCATCCACGGAGCAAAACACAGCCACCGAGCTATGTGATAGCTCATCATCAGGCAGGCCAAATAGGAATATAAGCATCAACACGTCATTACTCAGACAATCAAAGAGCTCAAGTGATTTGTTGTCGGTTACAATATTAGAGACCCTATTGCTAGGGATCACTCGTTAGGCATCATGAAATTTACAGTAAAAGAAAAGGTGAATCTCAGTTTCGATATCACCGCAAACCCAAGTAGGGTACGATATTTTATTGATATTTTTATGACTGTGGGCGAGGCGAATCATACAACGAATGGATGTCAAACAAGTATTAACTCCCAAGAAGTGGAGGGTTCTACAGTATGTTTTGCAACATGGTAAGAGGATTTGAAACGATTCATGAAATTAAGGTGACATAGAGAAGATTTAATTTCAAGTGGGAGCGAGTTTCAAACTACAGGCTTTACAGAGTAAAATGTTAAACGCCAGAGATTTTTTTATGTGGAATCTGAACGTCTAGATTGTGGCGCAAAGTGTATGGAACAAATTAACTGAACGATCTGAAGAGATTCATAGGGAAAGGGCAGATTACCAAAAGAAAAATTATTTTAGAACAATAGCGGAGTATAGACGTTTCTCAACAATGGTTTAAGATTCAGATCAAGTAGAATATTTGTAGAGGATGTCGTTTTCAAGCAGCCCAATATGATTTTAGCCGCGGAGAGTTACGCTTTATCTTGGAGGTGTTTGTTGCTATCAGAATAGTTGTCATAGGTATTTATCTGGAAGCATTATGATGCTTCCAAAATCAAAAATCGGTAATGCATTTGTTTTGTAGACAGTAAGGAGACAGTGGCTAGGTAATGAATTAGAAAATGAACGAAGACGATTTATTTTGGTCATTACTTTCTGATGAAGGTGGAGAATGTGAGTATGTCAAGAGAGATTGTGATGAAAGGTTAAACCCAAACGTTTGTGTCTAACGGTTTCTGACAGGTGAGCATTATTGAAAAATAAAGGGCTTGGATATTCCTCCGGTTAGACATTGCCATATCGGCAGTTTTAGAAGAATTGAAGTTAATATTCCAAACCTTTGACCAGTTGTATAACGTGGAAAGATCTTGTGAAAGTACCCTATGCAATGAACAGGACATTTGGCAGAATGATACGGAATGGTGTCATCTGTGAAAAGAGAAATACATTAATATTTTTAGCAATGTCGTTGACATATATCAGAAATCATAGAGGTTCTACAACAGAGCCGTGAGGTGCACCACAACTAGTGTATTTGATGTCTGAGAGGGTCCTGTTGATGAGTACGACTTGAAGACGCTGAGGGAGATAAGAGGATAAAAGATTTAATAAGGGGCTATCTATACCAGGTTCTTGAATTTTAAAGAGCAAACATTTATGATCAACGCGATCAAAAGCTTTGGATATATCAAAAAATACTTTTCTAGAGGAGAGATTTGAGTCATAAGCTTGGTACAAATTGTGGCAAATGCTTAATAATGAATTAAGAGTTGAGTGATTTTTTCCGAAATCCAGAGTTGTTGGGAATCAATAACTGATGGTGTTCTAGGTAGTTTTAAGTACGTTTGTGTAGAAGTTTCTCACAAACGTTTCAGTGAGAAGGTAGCAAAGCAATAGGACGATAATTTTGGACTTCAGTTTGAGAACCACTTTTGAGAAGAGGTATCACAGTAGCAGTCTTCCAAATTGTAGGATATTCCTCAGAGGACAAAATAAAATTGAAAAGAAGGCTGAAAGGAGTAGCGAGCGACTGACTACAAATTTTAAGAATCCGATTAGGCGAATTTTTTAACCCCTTGCATTTATTAGGATTCAGGCCATTTAAATCAAAATGGAAACCGAACAGAAACATAGTAACACACCAAACGTGATCGGAAGACCGATACATGACAATCGCATCAAGTCCAATCTTTTCAATGAATACTTTATTTCCATTTCAAATTCTGCAAACAACCATTACCAAATTTTACCACCTTTTCAATAACTTACCGATCAGCGAGTACTATCTCCTGTTATTGAATCATTCGTAGTATTTCAGAAAAGCTTCCAACAAATGAGATCAGAGGTATTGACGACATTTAGTTTGCTCATGAAGCCCTCATTATATTTTTGCTCCGCCAGTTTGATTTCGCGTTGATTTAGATTTCTGGTTTTATTATATAGAAGTTTGTGGTTTGTGTTTTTAAGCTAGCATTGTAATAGCGAGATCTTTTTCGAATTAGACCTCGGAGCTCGCGAGTAAACCAAGGCTTGCTTTTGTTAGGATAAACTATTTTTGTGAGAATAAAAACTCTAAGCGTCTGTTTTATGAGATTTGTATTATTTGAAAGAACTGAATTAGC
>JGI24022J15233_10008149_pt1 | contig 11667 bp, 6 predicted proteins | sample Ectturendosymbi2_FD_15233 | JGI IMG/M metagenome (IMG submission 15233)
AGATTCACCCCCCTGCAGGGGGTAAATCTCGGGGCTCGGGTTCTCATAGAGACGTATGATTGGCACGATGTGGGGGATGCACGACGAGGAGGGGTCTGCGGCAGAACAAAGCATCTCGTCACCAACTGCGAGGGGAGGGCATTATTCGTGTCGCCGGCGCGGCAAACAACTTTGAATATCAGATCTCTGGCAATGCAAATGTTCAAGTAACCATCGATGCAGAAACTTACAGGATACAACAAAGATTACAAAGCATTTCGTTTCTGCATTGCACAAACAAACAAATAAATAATAATTAAAGGTACGAGATATCGGTAACATTTTGAGCCATTTAACAATGCCACTCGCAATATTTAGTTCCCAGATTCCCACAAACTGCAATGTACACAGTATTACCTAAAAACAAAGTCCACAGGTGTATTTTCAAATATATCTTCTACCTCTTCAAGCACACCCTCATTGGCGCAGGTTCTTTCGTTCATTGATAAAATCCTTCCTGTTTTGCGGCTGAACAGTTTTGGTTGTTGATTGACCTTCAGTCGTGTTTTGCAAAACCTCACTAATCAGCGAAACAATGGCATGACATCACAAACAATGGCTTGACATCACTGCGAACCGAAAGCGTGGCAAGAATTGCAAAGTGTCGAAGGGCGCGGTGTCTGGCGCTGATCAGCAAAGGAGCAGGCAAGATGTTTGTAAGATTGAAGACTGCGATTTATATTTTAAATCATCTTCGAATGTGTATTGAGTGCATCTTGAGGTTTTGAAAGGAAGCTAGTGTTTTGTTGATATTTAAAAAGTTCACCATCGCAACACCTGGTGTTATTAGTTCATGACCAACGCGCAACAGGGACGTTTGCTTGGCCGGTGATGTTTGGTGGTGGGGGCAAAGTGTTTCTAATCTAAACCAGTCATGTTTCAGGCGATTTCGCCTTGCAAAGAAGAAGTCGTGAATTTGCGAATTCTCCTTTCAGAAAACAAGCAAATTATTATTCAAACGTCGGGGCAAGCAGAACATCGTCTTTGTACCAAACCTTAAAAACCATCTGGAATCCTGACTGGTTCGGATGCACACGAAGCGAACAGAAACCACGCGTTCAGAGCAACAAATATGCAGGGAAGTACTGCGTTCAACAAATCTGCAGACGAAGTACTGCGTTCACACAACTTACTTATCTGGCCTCTGCCTTCATCGAGAAGCTGGATCAAAGGGCGTAGTTTCTTTTCCATGGTGACTGCGTTGTTTGTGTGTTTCTGCTGAAGGTAGCTCCACATGTCGGTCAACGAGGACAACTACACAACAAATAGGTCGTGCGCAGTTCACACAACATGCCTGCGCCATACCAGATTTCTAAAGCACAGAAGGTAAGAAACTCCCCCCCTCCCCAACCCGTTACTGTGGAACGCACCAGCGATGCTTGGTCTGCAGCGTACTGCACCAACCACACGACGATTAGAAGCTGCAGGAAGTTTAATTGAATATTTCCGCTACTTTTAATCTGATTTATGTGGTTGACTTTGCAGGACCTGCGAAACTCACGCATTTCAACCAAATTTTAGAAACAAATAAGACGGTTTTCGTTCATCTGAGGCCGGAATCGTCTGGTCAGTTACTTTAAGGAATTTTTATTGAAGCCATAATTTTCATTAAAGCACATGAGCAGCTTGATCGCGGTTCAGGTTCTTCCTTTCCTCATCCATGTCTACAGACATAAAACTAACATTGAAAAAAAAACAATCCAATAAAACTTGCGTTAACGCATCCGGCAGCAAACCTGTCTGTGTCCAAACAATAAAGAACTCAAACAAACGCGGAAACCGATCTTTACCTGAGGACAGGTGAGTCCGAGCATCAACGATGAGAAACCGTACACGTTGCCCAGGCTATGTACCAGCTCGTTCGCAACCTGGGACATGAAGTAGGGATATTAATAAACAAACTACGGTGTAAAATCCCCGGTTAATATATCACGACTACGCTAGATGAATCCGTTTTCGATTCTACGGTGTGTGTTCTGTTTTTTTGTGATTCAACAAAGGTTTGTTTTGACGTAACGCACTGTTTTCGAACGTGCCGCCATTCTGCGCAGCTTTGTCTCATTTCGTCAGAAATTTATCTTTAGTCCAGATCCTTCATATTCTTGGGTCACAAGTTTGCGGCCGAGTTTTTTGTTCTTTGTCTACATCGCACAATGAAGAGATCACTAAAACAAAGGGCAAGAGCTCAAAAGGCTTTGAGTCGCTAGATGATCAAATAACTGGTGGCATTTTTACCATCCAGGTTCGCTACTTTCCTGCTGGTCTGTAGGTGCGCAGCTTGTTGCTGCAACCACTACTTATTAAATCCGAACTAGGTTGGGCGAAGGTGCTTTCCTTAAGAGGGGTCGACTGTATTTAGTTTTGAAAGATTCCAAAGGAACTTGTGGCGTTTCCAGTTGCTGCAAAAACGTGGGTCATTCAAAATGAAGCCAAAATTTCGTCTGGTTTGTTTAAATGAGCAATTTATCAAAATCATTACAAAATTGTTACAAATACCGGCGGCCAGTGCCTGTCTTTGCGTCCAACCTGTTAAAAAATAACATCAAGAACAAAGGTGTGCGTCAATTAACTTTGTGTTTCTCAAGTTTTCCTGGCCAACTGATGTTTGCATGTGATGTTGCATGTCGGTTGTCACGTGGTCGACGTGAAGCACAAGACATTTCGTCGCGAGCGGCCGGAGTTGACGTTTCGAGAAATGTCGATGTGTTCGTAACAAGTGGAATGCGTCAAACCACTCGATGCAATAAAATCACCGAGGAAACCACCACGCGCTACTTTGAAGTATAAACACAAGATCGAACTTCAAATCAGCTCAAGGCGTGCACTGACACTTTTGTACCAGTGCAACATTAAATAGTAATTTTTATATGCACGCCTTTATCACTGCCAGCGTTCGCCACAACAGCTTGATTTTCTAGTAAACTCGCCATTTTTTCTTATTTACTTGTATAAGTAGCATTATCCATAAAGTAACCACTCGCCAATGACTAAAAGAGATATTACAACATAGCGGAAAAGTGGGCAGCCTATAGATGTACGCCGGTCTCCCACAACGCGTTTGTCTTTGAACATAACTAACTGGACGTCTCGCTACAAAACTATGCTTCAGCACGACCGCTCCAGCTGGAAAAGTTCTCAGGTACCTGAATGAAAACATTGAGCAAGTCTGCTCGTTCGTCGGTCTCCGTGGATCCGTGGACGATGCAAACTGCCACCCAGAATGCCAAGCACTGATGTCTGGGAAAGTAAGGCATTTGTGAGTGCACTGCACAAGTATTGGCGTCTTGCCAAGGTAGTCAAACAGGTCCACTAACAACAAAGAAGTCATTGAGAAATAACACTCCGGAGTTCCGATGACGCCAACTGAGCTGTTATTCCGGAATCTCGCTAATCACGCGGGAAATAAAATGTGAGGTTGATCTTTGTAAACTCGAAAATCCACTGAAAGGTCAGAGATAAACATAAAGACCGAAAAGTTACATGTGCAGCCACTGTACCGCTCGCGTCACAGCTTATCGACTGCACGCTGCCATCAAGCAATCTTAAACACTGTTGTATCGCCATAAAGAGCATTGCATCGTAATAAACATGGTTTTGTGCGCGAATCGAACAAAAGTGCAACGAATGAATTCATGCGGTTTGTGTGCAAAGCATGCTGTTTTTTGAAGTTATTACAACATCAGCCATTATATTTGGAAGCTTTTGCTTTTCACACAAAGAAAGAAAAATCTCATTGAAAAAGCGAGCTTTTCACACCATCTTTGAAATCCGATTGCGACACTAGAATCGGAGCAAGGTCTGCTGTACACAAAAGTTTGTCAGTGAGAGAATATATGGGTGGTTCCAATTAAAACAAATTTAACATCATTGACTTTGATGCATATCACTAAGGAACAGTGAATTTCCAACAGCTGCAGTGTTGTCAGTGGCCATGGCGTTACTTTGATAGAATGGGAACAGTTACATGGTTTGCAAACAGAACGTATAATTTTTGCATTTTTCGAACCATGTCTTTGCTTATGATGTCTGTGAAAAGCTCGTACAGAGTAAACAAAGTTTTAGCTCAATATTTTAGCCGGGTTGACCCGTCACCAACTAGAAGCGTGCAAATACAAGCGTCGAGAACTGGCGCGTGACGCACTCCCGCAATTTTCCATTATTTTGATTGAGCAGTTCTTCGTTAACAAGTACTGAGACATTATTCTGAAATGTAGTGCAACTTTTCAAGATAAACATGGAATGGAAGAAATAAAAATCTCAACGTAGCTTGAATCAGTTCTAAGTTGCACTGCAGAGGGAAGCACCATCGCCGCTGTGTGCGACTTTTACAAACACGGTTGTAAACGAGCAATAGTTGCAGCAAAATCCAGCAATATTTGGCAAGCAGCGATTAACAATCCCACTCCAAACGCTATTTTGAAATTGTTAACGGAAAATCCAACTTTAACAAATTCATTTCCGAGGGTAACGTGTTTGCTGTGCACGTGTATTTCGCATTGCCCTGTACTACCTGTGAGGCAGAGCGTGTCTTTCGTGCAATTCGTCGCATTAAAATTATCTCAATCGGCCATGACTGAACGTAGGTGGATGTCTTGTTCACCAAATACTCATTCTACTGTGGCCGACGAACTTCAATGTTGAATGGTTGCTGGATGTTTAGATAGGGCTGCAGTTCGCAGAAACACTTTCAAGTAACTGTGTGTTTTCAACTTCTCATGATTAAGTTTAATCTGTTGCAAATGTGTTCTAAAAGTATTGAAAAAAAGTTATGAATGATCGAATAATTGTGAGTCGCCTGTAAAACCGACGGTAGTGTGAGAGACGCTTTGGGATATTTCAACCGATGTTATTTTACCAATTCAAGCAGGTTTAGACGTCATGTTTTGTGACGTCATGGATTTCGAACGCCCGTAGGAATTTCAAACTCGGCGCCTGTGCGCGCAAAGGTGTGGGTGTTTCCCGCTCAAGAAGGCATTGTTTGCAGACAGAGAAGGCATTGTTTACAGACAGCACTTTCCCTGCTCACCACGTCAACCTTTGCTACCGTGATGCAGTTACCTTTCAAGGAGGTTCTTTCGTAGCGCTGCTCCTTTTTGAAGAAGAATGTCCTTCAAATCACCGTTTGGTATTCTGCACACCTGCGAGGAATAATCGGTGAAAACAGAGTCGCTCGGAGGCTCCTACGTCACCACGTGCAGTGACGCAACAATCCACGATGCTTACGAGCACTGTCAATCGAAAGGAATCCTTTCCCAGCTAAGAATCAGACACTAAGAGTATATATTTCGCCTACGAAGTAGCTCTTATTTAAATAGGACCTGTTTAGGAAAACGCACAGAAGTGTCAGTGACGTCACAAAGCGAAGCACTGTTCGCGTGTTTTACGTTGTTTAACCTGTTCTGCCACGTCTGATGACAGTGAGCATGTCTCTTGCATACAAGTTCGTCATCGCCAGATACAAAAAGAACGACAATAGGTCATCACCTGTCCATCGACATACGTCATGTGTCTGGCGAGCTTGAACGGGTCTGTTCTAAGAAGCAACTTCTTAATTTCAATCATTGCTTCCTTTTCCACGGGCTTGTTGCCGGGCTGGAGTAGCAAGCTCCTGAAATCTTCCACCTGCACAAAAGACATCACGTCTGACCGAAGCCTCACGTCCTGATGTTGTCATGAACAGCATCACAGATATGTAATGAAAGTCGCCAGAACGGTTTTCGCTTGGTTCGTTGTGACACACTTAAAAACAGTTTACAAATCACAACCACATGACCAATGGTTTCTCGCTGAGGTGCTCGTGACCCGACTCCTCGCCAAAACTTTGTGTACAAAATCTACATAACTGGTAAAAAATATCAGCTTTCTTTGAATCCGATATAACGGAGTATTGCAGCCAAAGCAACACATTTAAGTAATTCATTCATAAAACAATTTTCGAAGTCTTTTGACCAGGGTTGCGGAGTCGATGGTTCTTGGGTGGAGTTGGATCCGTAAGAACACTAGGAGTCGGATTTTTTTTATCCGAAAAAATGGTACAATTTCTTTTGAGACTTTTATTGAAACGGAGGATTCTTACTGTATACCACGATTTCCATTGACTGCTAGTTGCCACAAAATTGCTGACACCCGAACTTCATTCACGCTATGTCAAGGAGTCGGTAATTTTACCTTTGACTCCGCAACCCTGCTTTTGAGAGTTCCATCAACTTTCCACCTCTACAGATGACAAACATGGTAGTCAACAAATAGTTCATATGCTCTCAATCTCCTCGCGAGACCTTGTCCCCCGGAGTCGCGCGATTGTTTTGCGAAGGTCCGGAGTTGGCGTTGACTCAAAAGAGCAAAGCAAGCATCGGTGGCCCGTCTTCGTTGTCTGATGACTCAGGCACTCCTTTCATTGATATTTAACAAATTGCGCAGCGTACCAGTCAATCTGGGCCTAAAGGAAAGGCCATCTAACTACAACCCGCGGGCCAGATCCGGCCCTCGAAGTCAGTTTATCCAGTCTGCCGCTGCGCTTTGACACAAATGAGCTAAAATACAGTCGTTTGCGAAAGTGCAGGTCCACCCAAACCACAAATACTGATTGCAGCAAAGTTGAAATTAATGCATTATTCACTTGTCCCAAAGTACATTATGTCACCAAAGAAACGCATCATTACGTCATAGTAAAATCTGGATACTACTTTCAAAGTTATTGGATTGTAAACGAACATGAGAAGCAGGAGTGTTCTACGAACCAGTATCAGTGACAAAACGAACAGCACTGTGGTTTGTATCGACAGTCCGTTGTTGGGCTTGTAGCGCAGATTGATGTATGGTGCAAAGGTTTTTTAAACTTTTCAAAAGCAACGACAAATGGGCAAACACCTAAGGCAGTAACTTTGCATATGGGCGCCAGACGAACTACCATGAGCATGAGATATTCGTAAATCATGTGGCAATATACAAAAAAGTGACAGATTGTACTATTAACACGGTTTCAGATCGTCTGAGCAAGGACTTCAGTTTTCTTTGATAACATTTTGATAAATCCATAATTTTGTTGTTTATTGTAGTTTGTGTTCAGGGTGACCCCACAAAAACAGAACCTGTATAAATTTTATTTAAGTCTTGTCAAAGGCCATAAAATTTCAAGACACTTGTTAGACGCAAACTCCAGCCTTTGCACGATCATTCCTCAAGTTTCAGTTAATCTTGGTTGCTTTGCGTAGAAGTCATGTTCATTCCAAAATATGCTCCAAATGGCCTCCACGTCGTTGGAGGCGAACTTGCATACGTCGTGCAAACTTGTCAATCACTCGAACACGTACATACTTTCCACGAAGCAAGGAAACGATCAGCAAATTTTTAAATGGAAATCGATTTCACGTAAAATTACGCATCCTAAGTTCTTATTCAAATAGAATTCAAATAAAAAAGATTCAGAAACACTAGTGCTTTTAAGTGTCACTCGAACACATGCCTCTTTTGGGATTTCTCTTATTTTTACTGTAATTGCTGCATTTAGTTCAACACCAATTGTCTGAGGATTGTTCTGGTACACATTATCCTTGAGATACCTCACAGATAAAACTCTGGGGAATTCAAGTCCGGTGTCCACTGAACGTCACACCTCTTTCTGACCAGCCTCTTCTGAAATCGCTCCCCGAGCTAGACTAAGGAATCATTTGAGGTGCGGGGCGTGGTACTGTTATTTGGAACCAATGTTCATCTCGATTTACCCTCTGCGTTGTGACAGTTTCCTTTTGGTTTCTACTTTTTAACAATCCAACCCAACTACTAATGAAAGTAAGAACCACATTTGGCTCACATCCATTTTATCCAATGTGTTCAAGCCAAGGTCACTAAAACTTGAGCTCGTAACTGACATCAGTAAGCAGAAAATTTGTTGTTAATTTGCTTATTGTAATTGGAAATGTCGTGGAAGTTAAAAACAAGACGCGTTTGTCAAAACAATTTTCGAAACAGGACAGACAATGACAACAAGCGATGTCGTCTGGCACGGCGACGCCATCTCTTGCCATGATATCCTATGACTGGAGATTGTGCTGGCGAATAACGGTCTTGCTAGTAACGAAACTTCGGAGACAAACAACACCCACATGGAAAGCATAAGGAGAAATACGTGTTGATAAAAGACTGTTTGAAGACCTTCAGATAGCATGGCGCATCAGAGTAAAGATATAACGGAAATATTTTATCTCTTGTTTTGCCAACACCGTGTCTGGTGCAATGCTTGAGCTTCACACTGGACAGTGGAGACAAGTTAATTTAAGTGAAAACACAAAAGTTATCTTACCTGAAAAAATGCATGCTGGTTCAAATCAGGCTGGGCACTTGCACACATATGTTGTGGGTTTGATGATCTTGCCTCAGCCCCTTGGCTGACCCTGCAATAAGTATGGGGGGCATTATTGGAATGGTATGGGGGGCATACTCCGCCGCACTAAAACGCCAAATTAATGTTATCAATAAAATGCACCACGCATGATATGTTTCACAGAAAAGTATCTATCGAAAAGAATCCTTTCAAAGCCAAGAATCAGATACTATGAGCTTATCAGAGTATATATTTCGCCAAGAAGACATCATTAGCTCTTTATTCAAATAGAATCTTTTTCATCATCAGCTCTTCTTCGAAGGGAGGTTTCACAGGAAACATTCAAAATTACGAGAACCAGATAAATCTGCGTTTAAACTGTTCAGAAGTGAACGCGGCACTTGGTTTTATTACAAATAAACAGACCTGGTTCCATCATGCTTAGACAAGCTCTTCTTTTCAAGAGACTGTGCAGTCTCGTCCATATCGACCTCAGCACCATTTTCAGGCAAACTAAGCACCGGAAAAGGTTTGGAACGTGAACCCAGGTGTCTGATGACAGGTTTGCGGAATGAAGGGACACGGCTAGGTTTGGGAGGTACACTGTTACCCCCCTGAGCACTAGCGCTTGGACTCGGGGTAGATCTTTCATTTCCAGGATGTATTTGTGACCCTGAAGATAACAATGCACATCAAAGTAACTAACTGCGTTTTCTGCAAAGACGTTTTTTTCTTTTTTGATAGACAAGTCAGCCGCCACAAATACTACTAAGAGTATATTCAGCCTACTATGAACGCAATTGCCTGTATCTGAGACGAATGCAGCAATAATAAACACTTACGGATTACGCCCACAAAGCACACTAACAGAAAGAAAACAACTGCTTTATGCAGAAAGCAATTGTTCCATTTCACCGACTGAAGAGGATTTTTGCTTCTTTAATTGAAACAACAGGAAATCTTTTTGTGAAAACAGTTAAGGAAGTAAACAGCAACTTAATGTCTTCCTACACCTCGAATAAGTCAATTCGGTAATATTTTCCTAAAATGCAGACCATTGAATACTGTTGTGGTAAGTTTTAANACNATTATGGGACAAATGACCGAATGTCTCAGTGAAAAAAAAAACAGCCTCACACTTGCGCACACCACAGTTAATTAAAAAAAGCATTGGAGAGTTATTNCACTCCCACATCACGAAAAGCAAATATCAACAAAAATCGAAGCACCAGAGAAATTAGCAATGTATGGAAGTATACTCATCNGCAACAAGATACACTTAACCCTGTTCACACACCTTTGAATGAAGATTGAGAATTTCGTTTGAGCGATGCGTACTTCACATTGGAATATGACAAAGGGATCTTTCGATTCACTGGACATTTGATGATTGCACCAGTGTTAACAGATATTGGTATACTCTTTCCATAATGATACATTATCAATGCAGGAATTGAGTCAAAACCTTCCCTTTCAAACATGAACTGGACTTTGCTGCTCATTCCACCACTTGATTTGACAGACTGGTTGATTTTGAAATGAAGAACTGAATTATTCCACCTGCAATTAATACAAACTGAAACTTTTCCAACACAAAATGCATGCAGGTGTTACAAAATAGCATGATGCATAACAGCTCGTTACACTTTGGGTTAAGCTAGTTATAGTTATACATAAAAACTTGGGTTAATCTATGTTGTTTTACAGCTTGGCAGACATTGATTTCATAGTACAGTTTAAATAGTAATGACCTGTCAAGAATTGACATTATGCGAAGGGTTACCCTTGACAAAGATTTTTCTCAAGATAAAAACCACAAACCACAAACTTGCATACTATGCTCAGTGCCAAAAGTAAAACGGCACATGTATAGGTTTCCTTAGGGTGTATTGAATAATGTGGCTTGTTAACAAAGCAACCATATCTAAAGTGATGAAAATTAACCACTGAAAAAATTATCTTTAAAATAATAACACACAGTGAACAAAACTAGTGCCCTTGCAGCTGCTAATGTTGGAGATTTTCCTGACTGTGGCAGGGACAAAATTGCAATGCCTAGTCAGGGTTTTGGCTCTTCCAACTCACGAGTAGCATGGCTACAGCCCACAGTTTGTGTGCTTAAAAACTCACTTCACAGTAAGCACAAACTCGCCAGGACTAGACAGTGATTCTCTTATAAGAAAATCTCCATCATCTTCAACCATGCTGGTTGAAATATCACGGGGCAGGCTGCCATGAAACCAAGCATAACTTCGAATGTCACTTGAATCCAGTTTTAACTCATTTTCCAAATCCTTTTTTAACACCGCAGGTGAGATGTTTGATGTAAAGCTATCAGCTGATGCATGCAGAGATGCATCATTTGATAAGCCATCATGTCTTGTTTTAAGCTGAAAAGAAAAACACAGTTGTACCAAAAAGCAAAAGAATATGCAGAATGTCAATTTAATATTTGAATTGCTTGAAACACAAATGCAAGGCATTGTATTGCAGTTACAAATAAAACTATGGAAGTGTTCCTTTGCATGTTATAAATGTTTCAATCAAATAACTAAGTCTCAAATTTAAAAAAATTTAAATGTGAAAAGTCGTACTGAAAGTACAATAAAAAACTCTTCGTATTTTTTAACCTACCTCTTCATACATTTTGTCCATAAACTGGAGAACACACGATGGGCATATTCACATCAATTTTTAATGAACTGCACTTCCAAACAAGACAAACAAAATTTGAATTAGACTAGTATCCAGCTTATAAATATCTGAATGAAAAAACAATAATCAATTCTATTTTATACACACAAGGTCTATCCCAATGAAAAAAACATTAGCACTTTCAGTACTGCATGTTTTTCCTTAAAAATGGACTGGACATCAGGCAGTTTTTGAGAATTTATGTTTGTGCCAGTTTCATGAAACACCTAACAAATGAAGCAAATAAGGCCTTCAATTCTTAAATCACAATTTCTTTTCATGGTCTTCATACATAATTCCAAGAGAAAAAGATTACTATCAACATCCAATAGATGCCAGAACCATATTACTACATAGCCTGATTTCTGTCCTGTTAATACCAAGTACATAGAAATACACAGGCCAGTGGAGAAAGCAGAAAAATTGGAACTCAAATCTTCCAATAGTATCACTTGATGACTTCATCTAGCACAGGTATGTCCTACCCAAATGGATTACTGAGCCAAAAATTATGTCACTAACTTGACCAGACCCGCCCATTCAATGACAGATTAATGAGGGCCGCACACTGAATGGCTTACCGTATTTTCCGGCTAATAAGCCGATTTTCT
>JGI24022J15233_10008151_pt1 | contig 11666 bp, 9 predicted proteins | sample Ectturendosymbi2_FD_15233 | JGI IMG/M metagenome (IMG submission 15233)
GAAACTGGACAGTAACAAAGCTAATTTAACTGTTGAGGGGCATCGACTCGATAACCTTCCGGTTCCTTCAATGCCCTGGCGTCCTTGCACTAATTTGTGTTATTTCTTGCTGAATATTTATTATCGCCAAATAAAATCAACTCAACTTTACTTTTTCGCGGTCAAATTTTCACAATTTGGCCGTTTTCAGAATGGTTTGCCCGCAAATAATTTATTTGGTCTTTTTTGAAAACTTGACTGGTTTTTGGCCTAATTTGCATGTGGCACCACATTCCGGAATTTAAACACTTGAAATTTCTCCATGTGCACTCTCACAAGCACACTTCTCCATGTGTGGACCAATGTTCTCTGAAGTCAATTTTTAAATGTTTTACAAATGCAATTATAACATGCTGATTTAAAATCAACAAATTTACTGTAATGTCATTTGGACCAAGCGAAATGTTTCTTTCTGGAATCTACCATTTCTGTTTTGTTGCAGTAGACATTATCACATCTATGGTATTTGCACTTTTGATTGGGTTATTTACAGAAGCCTTTTACACAAAATATAAGATGTGTTATTGAAAGATTGCTGAAAGCCGCACAAAGGTTGCTCGGAGCCGCGGTTGAGAACTACTGCTTTTAACAACGAGCCAGTACCAGTAGAATAGCCAAGTCAGAAGAAACATTTACATGGATTTTCAACGCCCGAAGCAGGTCTGAACATACAATTTCGTTGGTCGAATCCCACAGAGATGACGTTAGTCTCTTATCGCAAAAGCTATCGATTATTTTTGTTTCAAATTCCCCAAGGTGCTTTACTGGATGATGACTTTGCCTGTTTTAAAAATAGCATCAACATGATCCGTGCCTTCACATAGATCAGGGGTGAGGAACCTATTTACTATCATGGGCCGCATGAATTGTGCAATACCACTGGCGAGCCGCAAAACCAAATGATTTTATCCTAAAATTGTACCATTATTTAACTGTGATGAAGAGTATCTTGACTTACTGCCGAAGTACCTGCTTGTCATGGAGCTTCGTTTTAACGCGATTTTGTGCTCTAACTTAGGTAACGAAAATTCTGATGCGGGTCATATCGACTATTCACGCGGACCACATTTGGCCCACGGGCCGCAGGTCCCCCACCCCTGACATAGATCAACGTGATCCATTGTTAAGGTTATTAAAAGCAAATTGAGCAAAACTTCAATGTAAGACCCCACAGTCACCAGTAGTTCCTTGTTTATATACGGTTTATGCATCTGTCTATAGACGGTAAACATATTATTGTTCAAAGAAACGTTTAAACAACAACCGGAGTAAAGAAGAAATCTGGACAGTGTCATTTTTTCATGGTTTACGGTTCCGATGCTTTAATACCTTCTACCACTACGTGTTTCCGTTCTGCGCCGAACTTTGCAACTGCAAGACAGTTTTTGCGCAAAAAACACCGGTTTTTCTCCGCAATCTGCTAAAGCGTGTAGGAAAATTTATGTCCGAAAGCTTGAACATCACAGCAATTACCAACGTTCAAGTAGATATCATGCAAGGATGACTACAACAGCACGACAAAAGAGAATTCATTATTTTCAAAGCAATTGCCTGTTCATCTTTTAAATAACATCACAACTGCTTTCTTGTGCGTTATTTAAACATGTTAAGCGCAACGAGTAATTTTTTGAAGGAAAAGCATAAAATCTCAAACCCATACTTTCGTAAATTTTTTAAATCAATGACACGTTCTAGTTTTCATGCCTTCGAACACGTCATACAAGGCTCAGCCAATGAAAACTCAAGACACAACTGTTGAGCACAACAAACGGACACGAAAGATTTTTGTTGTTTATTGTTGGCAACTTTTCAGCCAGCACCGTAAAAACGCGTAAGTGCGCTCCTGCGTCAGCATAAAATAAGGCGATAATTGAAGTGGCGCAGAATCCTTTTCTAGCTGATCAGAAAAGCCGCAGGTCAGAAGCTATTACTCCAGCAACAGCCGGTTCGGTGTTTAGCAGCTGTTGCAACTTGAAATCAAATTTATTATACTATTCTCGCATTAAGTCCGCTCAATCCTGAAGCCATAGTTTGCACAAGCGACAAGCTGCTCACATTATATTCAGTTGAAATAAACGCCTCTGGTTACGCCGCTGAAGCCGAGTCAAAAAGCAACACGTGGTGACGACAATAATATCGATCTCACAGCAGATTGTTGCTTGGCAACCACAGACGTTATTCCTCACGAGCAAGTAGTGGAATGCAACGTAATAGTTACGTTTGTTGTGTGTAGATATACAACTGTTTCGCGTTATCCTACACGCGACACCGAGTCTTGGTTGTCTTTTGTTCCATGAGGCCGCTGAGACATGGCCTGGAAATAACAACTTCTCGACCAAGCGGTTACCACCATGTCTGTGCAGTTTTTTAAGGGTACAAAGCTTTGCTCAGTCCCAGCATGCCGAAGGCAAAAACCTCTCATGTTAAACCATGAAGTTCAGCAGATGATGATTTGAGGAATGCATCAAGTCGTTCCAACGAGACTTGAACTCCCGACCTTCTGACTTCGACGGAAAGCGATCTCACGTTCATCCCGCGCGCTCACTTGACGCTTATATTAATGATGGTTATGTCGTCATAAGGCTTGTCTGTCTTGGGATTTACCTTCGCAGCGGCGATCGTCTGAACCACCTCCATGCCCTTCGACACCCTCCCGAACACAGTGTGCTTGTTGTCCAGCCACGGGGTGGGGACGACGGTGACGAAAAACTGGGACCCGTTCGTGTTCGGGCCGGCGTTGGCCATGCTAAGGGTGTACGGCCGGTCGTGGCGCAGGGACGGGTGGAACTCGTCCTCGAACTCGTCCCCCCATATGCTCTCGCCGCCGGTGCCTGTGCCTTTTGGATCGCCGGTCTGTATCATGAAGCCCTGTGACGTGACAAGAGATTGTCAACATCGCGTTAATTGATGTTTTCGAGTAAAAACAAGAGCGAAACGCCAGAACCGAGAAAGACAAGCCAGGGTCACAAAAAACTAATATTCCAATCCTCAGCCACTTTTTAGGTTATTCAAATTTAGAGCCAAGACATTCGGGTAATGCAGTGTTTCTTAATCCCTTGGTCACGACCCAAAAGTGGGTCACCGTTTGATTTTAGTGGGACGGCGCAATATTATTATTCATCTGCGCAGAAATGTCGTGCAGTCATTGTCACTGAGTGTTCAATTGCACAACTTTGTTTCTGACAAGAGACATTTTGAAGCTACCGACTTGCTACTATAATGACAGCATTATCACCGCAACACCGTAAATGCTTGCACGCGTTATTCTTGGCTGGTATTGCAGTAGCAAGCCAGCAGTTGTAGTCTTCGGTTTCAACCTTTCAAAAATATTTGGACCTCGAAATTGTTTCTAAATACGTTTCGAAAACTTGGGAGCTTCATGCTCGTTTTGTTGTCACAGACAGTTGACTGAACTCTGTATTTGAAAAACTGCATGAAATCACTCAGGTTCAGCCAGAGTGCATTTACAAAGTCGACCGTTTGGTCCTTTAACACAAAACAGTTTAATTCAGAACTGCTGATCGTTTACTGGAAGCAGCGTTACCTTGATCACTCTGTGAAAGATGTGTCCATTGTAATAACCATTTCTTGAATGAACGCAAAAATTTTCAGTAGTTTTTGGACATTCGCTAGGGAAAAGTTTGAGCTGGATGTCACCAACCGATGTGTGGATAATCGCCAATTCCGAAACCTGAATGAGAAAAAAGGTCAAGCAATGCATAAAAACAAGATGAAAACAACATACAAATTCAGTTTTTAACATATTCCTGAAGCTCGCGAGAGTTTTTAACTGAGCCAAGCACGCGATTTTCAATAAAGAAAATCTGGGTCCGCGAACGCGCGTAATTTCTCAAGCAACGCGCTGCTTGTCATCTTTGGGCAAATGACGGGACTTTCGTGCGAAGGACAAACTTGGGTGAGACATCGTCATGTGAAACATTCATGAAACTTGGGTGCGACATCGTCATGTGAAACATTCACGAAACTTGGGTGAGACATCGTCATGTAAAACATTCACGAAACTTGGGTGAGACATCGTCGTGTGAAACATTCACAAAACGTGGATGAGACAACATCATGCGAAACATTCACGAAACTTGGGTGAGACATTGTCATGTGAAACATTCACGAAACTTGGGTGAGACATCGTCATGTGAAACATTCACGAAACTTGGGTGAGACATCGTCATGTGAAACATTCACAAAACGTGGATGAGACAACATCATGTGAAACATTCACGGAACTTGGGTGAGACATTGTCATGTGAAACATTCACAAAACTTGGGTGAGACATTGTCATGTGAAACATTCACGAAACTTGGGTGAGACATCGTCGTGTGAAACATTCATGAAACTTGGGTGAGACATCGTCATGTAAAACATTCACGAAACTTGGATGAGACAACGTCGTGTGAAACATTCACGAAACTTGGATGAGACATCGTCATGTGAAACATTCACAAAACGTGGATGAGACAACGTCGTGTGAAACATTCACGAAACTTGGGTGAGACATCGTCATGTGAAACATTCACGAAACGTGGATGAGACGTCGTGTGAAACATTCACGAAACGTGGATGAGACATCATGTGAAACATTCACGAAACTTGGATGAGACAACTACGCTCATGGACCAAAATGAGATTCTGAGAAAATAACACGGGCCGAACTTTCCAGCCTAAAAGCTGCCAAAAGAATTAGATCGCATTTCAAGCTGATGGAATACCGTACCCTCTTTTCTGTCTGTATCTGCGTCGCCGCCAACACCTCTTCCTTGGACGGCCTCTCGTTGAAAACGTCGCGGTCGGTTTTTGAGTCGTCGGGCGTTCTGTTCGTGAACTGAAAAACAAAACAAAACATGAAAGACCTGTTGGATGGAAAGTTTGACAATCGCGACATTCGCAAAGTGGATGCATTTGAGTACGGTATAAACCTGACCAAGTTTCTCTGCTCAAGCTAACGTGGCGACCGCTGAACCAACATCTCCATCAAAATTCATGTTTACAACATCTTGCTCGGTGGAGACATTTGTCTTTGCAGATAACCCATGCATGCCAAGTTTACATTGCAACCGGTGCATGCTAACTTAACACGGTGATTGAGGACCTTAGTCTGATGGTGATGGAACGTCATGAAATCCTCGTAAAATCTAATTTTCCACAAAAAACTTTTGAGGGATGACTGAAGGATTAAAGCAGTCCTGTCGCCACGAGAGGTTTTGGTGGGCTTAGCTCGCAAACTGAAATATCAAGCCCCACCACATTGAAATGTGGAACACCACAAATCAGTAAAGTTTTTGTCAAATTGTAGAATATCAAGCCGCCCGGCACAAACGTAAAGTCTCCCTATTAAAGACTTTCTGGCGACGGTTCTGAATCAAAGGTCTCGGGTTTTAAAAGTTCGCATCAAATCCGCTTACTCCCGTCTCGACCAGTCAAAAGCATCGGCGGCTTACCATATAAAAACGATTTTTTTTGAACGCAGTCGCGAAAACGGTAGGGTCAGCGTCCGGTTCCTGCAGCGCGGGATTGTCCGAAGCTTTCATGTCAGCAGTTAACGCCGCTGTTTGTTTGCTTATCGCGCCTTGAAACATCGAGATGTTGAGCAACCGGATGTTTTCCGGCTTGCCAATCAATCGGTTGCAACTGTCGTAAACAAAAAAAGATACGTACAGAAAAAGACAAAGAAAAACAGAAAAAAACAAAAAAATTAAGAAAGAACCAAACATTTAGGCACAAAAATTAAAAAATAACCAAACTTTTTTGCAGCTTACTCACAAAGCAATGCGAGTCTAAAAAGTGATAATGCTGATGATCGTTGTTTGTTGATGTGTTGCAGGCAATTAATCTTCAACAACAACAATTTAACTTTTTGGCCAGATAACGCCAGTTACCCCACATTACGGAGACAGTCAATACAGGAAGCAGATGAAAATCTCATTGGTTATCTTGTCTGCCCCTCCTGACCGCAGACCGTCGAACACCTGAATTGAAACACGTCAAGGTACCGCCCTACAACGGGCCTTGCGCAAAAAACAAAAGCGGATGTATTGATTTCACTCGCATGACAGTCGCAGGACTTCTACGACGTATGCCAAAAGTTTTAATTTGACGTAAAAACTCATTACTAAACATTTGGAAACAATTGATGTGCATCAACCTATCTTCAGCAAAAAACTAGGGTGTGACGCGCACGTTGCACAAGCGTCCGAGTACGCGGAGCTATACATACAAGCGTTGGAAAGTATAGATGCGAGTGGGCTTAATACTGATGAATGCGATGTTTTCAAATACAACGAAATGCGTTATTAACAGTATGTGAAAAATTCTTCTAAACCTTCTGTTAACATTGACAATGCAAACAAATGTTGTTGTTCTCGCAAACCTGAAAGACACGCTGCTTCGACTGGTTAAGTGGCGCCATGGGTCGAGCGCGCGCCACTAAGGTTGGGTTCGATTCCCGGCCGGTACAAACCGAAGTTTCGAGCGGTCTGTCCAGCCTAAATTCTCGGTGTTAACAGGTAAACAAAAATGTTAACGCGCGGCGTTGCCATCACACCAAGGCCGTGTTCACTACGTAAGGAAGCAAGCGGAGATGAGACGGACGCCGCTGACCACTGGTGAGACTGAACGTCACTTGCATTAATCGGCACAGACTATGATCGGCTTTTAAATATAAAAATATTTGTTCATTTTTATAAATGTGCACAAATGCGACAATATGTTTCGCACAAAGCAAATCGATTCAACAACAAGCATGAAGTCTGCAAAAGTATGAGAGTCAAACACTAAAATTGGGCAAAAAGCTGTCATTCACTTACACCTGGTTTCGCATCAGTTGGCGGTGGCAGGTTTTTTATTGATATTTCTTTTGCTTTTCACAACTTGCGCAACAGCCTCATAAAGATCTTATTTTGCGTAACTTGGTAACACGAAATTGCTTATTAAGTTTGTTTGCATCGGCCAAAGCCACTATTATCGTTACGTTCAAGTGCAGGACGCAGGAACAGTTGTTTGAATTTCAAGAAATTGAGGAAAAGCTTCACAAACTAGCTCCAGTCTAATTCTTTCGTTGCGTCACAGCCATTGAAAAAAGATAAATTGGAGAAAGAAACGTTTCCCTGTTTTTTTTTCAATCACCACACTTAAATGAAGCATCGCGCGACCATTCTTTCGTCACAACGACGTTTACCGGACGGTGCACGACGACCGAGTAGTCCTTTTCTTTCAACAGCACAGTCAACATCAGCGAAGATGTACAGTAAGTTTCAGGGTTTCGGAGCGGGAGCCGGAGTTTTTGGGTGCAGTCGGATTCCTAACAACATGGGGAGTCGGAATCGGATTTTTTTGTCCGACTCCGACAGTTCAATTGGATCATTTTTTACATCACACTCCTAAATTGGGAATTCCTGTTCAAATGGTACAATTTCTTTTGAAACTTTTGTTGAATCAGAGATTTCTTGCTGTGCACCACGATTTCCAATGATTTTAACAACAGTCAAATTTCATTCCCTTTATGTTAATGAGTCGGAAATTATCAAAAGGTCGGGTATTTTACCTCCGACTCCGCAATCCTGGTAAGTCCGTACATATCAATTTTGGGATATCCGTCTAATTTGCGACAAGGAATTGGCCACCCCGATAACATCAAAGCAAAGACCGCTCAGCCTTCTCGCTTCGTCGGTCACTTACACGTTCGTGTGGAGGTTGATCACTTTAATTCCCAGCATGGTGGAATAAAGCAGGAACTTTCCACTTTCGTCAAAAATGCAGTTGTTTCGCGAAAAGCTGTCGACTGTTTTTTCCAGTTCCCTCTCGACCGCTAAGCGTCTCCCGAACTCCATGTCCGACAGTTGGGATTTCGACTGTTGCAGTTCAACAAATACCTGGACAAAAGGGCGAAGGAATACTGACTTGCAGCTGCGTTTGGCTCCGTTTTCAACATTGTCAGGACGCGAGAGCATCAGGAATAAACGCGACCACCGAATTTAACTTCGGAAGTCTTGTGCAGTTGTTTAAACACACGACGCACGTGACTGGGTGGAAGTGTTGAAACGCGAATTGTAACTTCGCCAATCGTGAGAATCACGGGCAAGGATATCGTTGAAGCACCTTTGTACTCCTGTTCAATGTTGGGTAATGGCTCCGTTTTTGCGTCGAACTTTTGTTCATAAATCATTTTTAGACGAACTGCATCAGTGGCTTCGCGGCTATCGGTATAACGTCATTTCCGGAGTTACGACAACCGTTGCAGTTAGTTTCAACTTGTGCTGAACAAGGAACTGATTTACATCGACACTTGCCTTGATCATTACCACGTCTTGAATAACATTAAGTCAGCAGAAAGATGCACGATCGTCTTTTACTCTGAAATTTTACGCAGAACTGTTGACTGTGGTTTCCCACAAACACCTCACACGGAATATCCATCAGGACTGATTTCAACACCAGCGCACCAAATATTGTTTGATTTATTTTTTCCGTGTTTCAGATATTTTTCATTCATTGCCAGAAACACCTGATGTTCGATTAGAAGCTCGGAAGCATCGCCATGACAACCGCGACAAACACAAGTTCATCCTCGATGCGCATTCACCGCTTCAGAGCAAAGCATCAACTCATGCCGCGGCTTCGTCATCAACGTCGTCCGACCAACGCAGCGCGTGAACGCGATTCGTCACGTGCGGCTGACGTCAGAACGCGATTTGTCACGTGCGCATGACGTCAGAATGCGATTCGTCACGTGGGGATTGAGTAAGAATGCGATTCCTCACGTGCGTATGACGTCAGGACGCGATTAATTCACATGTGGATGACGTCATAACGCGATTCGTCACGTGCAGATGACGACAGATTGCGATTCGTCACGTGCGGCTGACGTCAGAAGCCTTGAGACTCGTGCTGAAACCTAGCCGTCGCCGATTACTTGCGACTGACTGCGGAAAGGAAACAAAACTCACGTCCAGCGATTCGTTGAACACTCGGGATTTGGTCCCAGTCAAAAAGTGGAACACTCTTATTCGCCGATCGGGTGAATTGCAGACGAACAGCTGCCCGTCGCGCGACACTGCGATCGACAGCGCGTACGTCCCGTGCTTCATCAGTTCATAGAGGTCGGTGTCGGTCTTGAATTTGAACTTCATGATAGACTTCGGAAAAGCGTAGTCTGTTTCTTGACCTGCGGCGAAAACAATCAGCACCCTGCGGCACCAACAGGGATATATTTGTGCGCTTCAGATCAGGGATCATTTGCAGTTAGTTATTTCTTTGTTTTTAGACAGTTGGCCCAAATCTAGGAAAACCATTTTTACATGCTGAACACTTGACTATTAACCTAATCGGGTAATGTTATCAAGATCGTCAGAAAAATCGAAAATCCACAACAAGTACAAAGGATAGTATGGCAAAACTAAGTCAGGTCGGAACTTTACTTCGAACCGCACCTTTCCTATAACAAAATTCATACTTAAAAAAAACGCAACCGCGAAAAAATGTACTAATTTGAACGCCTAAATGAACTGCAGAACACTGGTAGCTTAGACTGGTCGAAAGCCTATGCTTTTCAATCTCGTGTCCAGTTGTCTGATACATCGGGATAATTTCATCGCAACTGAGAAGGAAACTCAATCACTGCATTAATGTACAGCTCTCTCATGCCTGTCATCACACTGCCACATGAAACAGAAATTACAAAAATTAGCTTAAAGACAGAAGGATTACAGATAGTAGCATACCGCCCCAAAACTCCAGCATTCCTTGCCTGTCACCCGACACAGCGACTTTGTACACGTGATTGTAAGCAATACAGGTCACAGGAGATCTGTGCACGTTATTCAGTGTGTGTAAGGGTTCTGAGCCTCCTCTGCAAAGGGGAACAGTTTAATTTCAGTTTCATTCGATATGAACGTGATACCATACCAGAGAGTACTCTTTGGGAACATACCTTCCATCGTAGATGTGAATATTTCCACTGTCCTTTCCTGCTACCGCAACAGTTGCCAGCCGGCTTCCCGAGGCAAATATCCACTCTGCTACAGTGGGCACAAAGCTGAAACAACAATCAGCACAATCTACTTGTGGTACCAGTGATGCAAATGCTCGGCTTGTCATTGACGGCAAGCCTTATTTCAACATGGTGACAGGTTTGTAAATTGAATTGAATCAACACCACAGTGCATGAGTACTTACTCAGGTTAACTATGTGCCAGCTATCATTGCACTGTTTTCAATGGTGTTTTTTGTGTGACACATTTGCAGTGTAAAAGTTTGGTTTAATCTTCAATTATACTTTATTAGCATCGTATCTTTTAACATTTATGCCTATAAACGTGTTGATTTTTCCCATGGCTAAAACATTTAAAAACCTTTAGGAAAAATTGTAATTTACACCATCATTCCATGGCAGTTTACATACCAGTCACAGCATCTTATTCTTTGGGTTTGTCTTGTAAAATTTGGATCTTGAACAGCTTTCTACGATGACATGCACAAGACAAAAATTGAATCTCAAATTAGGGGAGTGAAACCTTCGGCCAGGGGCATCTAAAAACTCCTAGATATCCCTGCCTTTGGCCAACATATAAAATGCAATCGGGGATAAAGGAACATCAGCAACATATTTCACTCTTTGCATTTTGCACCCAGCCTATCACTGGAGGAGGTTATAGTTTTGTGCATTTTAAACTTTGCTGACAGTCTTAGGCATTACCTTTTCTACATCTCGAAGCTTTTGGCTTCAAATTATATTGGCATTGCTTCACCTAATGCAGGGGTCTCCTCCAAACTACGGCCCATGGGCCAAATGCAGCCCGTGACACTGTTTTATCCAGTCGTAAAGACATTTAGTCAATAATGAAAAACAACATGTATACAAAAAAATTGTTGATTTGGTAGAATGTAGTAAATTTCGAAACAATTACAGTATGCAAGATGTCCGGCCCTCAAATTGTTGTGTAATAGCTTGTGTGGCCTTCTAACAAAAAAGTTTGGGGACTCTTTCTCTAATGGAAAATGGATTAAGCAACAATCCACAACATTTCAAATTAGAAAAAATATTGTTTTTGCAAATTTTGTTAGCTTTGGTGAATCAGGGTATAATTTTGGTTCAAAAGCTTTATAGACTTTTATCACATGTTTTCCTGATGTTTAAACAAATCCAGTGGAAACCATATATTTGGAGAGGAAAACCTTTTGATGGGTCATTCCATTATAATACAACAAATACTTTGCAATTTTGTAACCCATACTCTCAGATTTGTTATTCTCTGCTAACTTTAAGTGAAATGAAAAAAAAATCGAATTGAATGTGCTTTTGTGTGGTTTCCTTTTGCAGTTCTCTTTTGGTTAACTTGTTTATTGATTTGGTTGCCGGGCCTGTCTTTGATTGTTATTGTCTTTTCATGGTGAAACTTTTGTTATGTTGATTGATCAATGCATGATTGCACCAATTGGTTGTGATTCAATATTTATTGGTAAAGCACGGTGCAGTACGGACCTCATTCTTTTTTTCGCTGAAATATTTAAGTCATTTTTTTCCTGGAACTTTTTGGCCACTGAAACATTTCGGTCATTTGTCTCACAGTTGTATTAAAACTCACCACAACAGTGTTTTTTTTTTTTTTTTTTT
>JGI24022J15233_10008152_pt1 | contig 11666 bp, 4 predicted proteins | sample Ectturendosymbi2_FD_15233 | JGI IMG/M metagenome (IMG submission 15233)
AGGCCCTGTTGGAAAGCAGTCTGGGTATGATTGATGGAGTAGACATGACTGTTTCAGATAAGGCCCACACAGAGGTCATCTGCCATTGATGTAACACTCTTAGTTAGAGATCGAGTGATATGGCCTTTTTTGGGCCAATACTGATATATCAACCATTCACAACTGATAGCCGATAACAGATGTTTTCAAAATTTTTAAATCATGTTTTCAGCTTCATTACCGAAAATAGAATGTATTCTATTACCTTTTCAAAAGCTTCAAAAATTGGGATTTATGAGCTAAAATTTTTCTAATTGCAGCGATTTCAATATTTTGCTATGGCTTTTAATTGATCTGATTAATGATGATGCTTTTGTTTCGGCTGTGATGGCCAACGCGTTCTTCATGGTTCAACTTGTCTGCTTGTTTATGAAACGCACCTGCTAGTGTTGCTGAAAGATAACTGTCTTGACTTGGTTCATTGTGTTTTCTTGTGCAAGTTGTCTGGATGTGTGAGGAATATAACAGCGTTTTGTCAACACCTACTGAAGCCGATAAAATCAGCAGTTTTGGCCGATACCGATATATCATTGAAACCCAAATATCTGCCCAATATGTCGGTCTATCTCTACTCTTAGTACCAGGTGTTTTTCTGGAAAAACAGGCTGGATACCAGGCAGTTTTTGAGAGTTTCCCATGTTTATAATATACCAGTTTCATAAAACACCTTGCAATTGAAGGCTAAGCATGGTCTTGTACTGTAAATCTACTATTTTGATTCATACATTCCCACGTAAATGTATGTAGTATCAATAGAAAAAGGTGAAGGGTGTAAGATCTGTATTGGTATGTAGCCTCGTATCTGCCTGTAAAAAGTGTTAATCAGGTCACTTTTGAACAACTAGCTTGAAGCACGTTTACAAGTTTAGTTTTTATAATAATATCAAAGATGTAGAAACCAATAAACAACGAAACAATGAATGCAAAAATAGTACAAAGAAGCAAGGGTACACAAACATTGAATCATATACACGACATTCATGTTCATAACACAGAGGATGGCAGGCAGGCAATTGCATGAAGAGTTGAGGGGCACATAGATCATGCAGATAGGTGAGAGTTGAATTTGCAATATTGGCACAAATGGTGAACAGTTTAATTTAAAGTAAATGAGAAGATTCTAGGATGCCAAAAATCCTATTGTTTCATTAAGACTCCTGTGATGCTAAACAATTTTTCTCAGACTTTAAGGTTATCACCAAATCATAGTTAATTGTGGAATTGTGACTGAAAATTTTTTTTTGCTGAGACCCAGGGGTGGCCAACTTGTCAGGGACCAAGAACCACATTTCTTACTGTGTTACCACAAAGAGCCACATCATACACATGGGCACATTTATTGTTATGCATGTTATTTAGTGGCCACAGGTTGGTCATCCCTGTTTTGGTCATTTGTCCCATAATAGTACTAAAATTCGCTAGAATGGTATTTACTAGCAGCTTACTTTTTTGAAATTATGACTTAATTGACTGACCAAAAAAAAACGGGACTGAGTTAAATGCAGATGGATTTGAGTAAACCTTTTAATTTCAGATCAGTGAACCTTTTGTCAACATGTAACCATAAGATGAACTCTTGTTCTTTTGTGAATGTTTTATCAACAAACTGAATTTAATAGGCAGTGCTTAGCTGTAGTATGGCATCATAAGGTTAGCTTGTGGAGCTAGCAGTACAGCATGTTCACCAGGGTGCCCTGTGGTTTTTGGAAGTGGCCAAGTGTAGTGAACATATATGACCCAAGCAGAAGCAGTGGAGCTGTTAAGGAATAGTGAGGAGCATCATTGGATGAAATTCTTTTGCTCAAATATACTTTTTGTTTTCAAAAGACTGTCATGATTTGTAAAAAATCTGTCTGCAAGCATCTCCATTGTAATAATCAAGCTTATGTTTTCTCCTTTCTGCAAAAACAATGAGTAATCTACATCTTACATTACCTATGCATATCTCATACATACCAACTTGCATATGCATATATGTACATGTTACATGCACTGCATAGTCCACTAATCAACCCTTTGTAGTGTACATTCATACAGAATCAGGGTGTCTTACAAACGCAATACTGTACATGTTACTAACCATGCATATTTCACTGACAGCAGATACCTTTCAAATCTGTTTATAGCTGCATGTCTTGCAACATCACATGATGGCGGTTATACAGTCATGTAAAGTTTACTGTTAGTTTTTTTGCTGAGCGCTACATTCCAATTTTCTGGTGAAGAGTACCATGCTTTGTCACTCATTGTTGTGCAATGTGCACCAACACTCACTTTGCTACACTTGACCTTATACACACTCGCATAGTGCCTGAGAGAAAGTGCTATCTGGTTAGTCCTACAAGCTAACCTTACAGTGTTGCACAGCTAGACACTGCCAATTTAATAAATTGTGTTTCTGTATTAACACAGAAACTAATTAGTTTTGATAACCTTTGGCAAAGACAAGCATATGCTTCGAATATTTAATCAGGGTTCTTTTCGAGTCTTGAAAAATATGATAAAATGTTTCGTTATTTTTTAGTCTGGAAAAAACTTTTGCTTTGGTCTGTTAGTATGGAAAAAGGAAATACTTTTCCGACTTGATCTTTTGACATACATTTAAGTAGTATTCATTCTGATATTTTTGATAAGATTGACAATTTGACTTTCATTGTGTTAACTATTACAGTGCCTGTATTCAATCAACCTGGGTATGACTTTTAGAAAAGTTAAGTCTAAAAATTATTTTAAAATCGTGTAACCCTGGTTAATGATAAATTAAAACATACCCTGGTTAATGATAAATTCACTTTACCTTAAGTATTAATATAAGCCAGCTGTTGATCTGCTTCCAATTTTGAGAACAACTGGTGTTATGTATAGGGATGCGCATTATGGAACATTTAGAGATTCCGGAATCTTTATTTCGAATCCTATTCTGGAATAACTTGTCAGGAGCAAAATGAGCTGATTGCGCAAAGGTTTAGAACACGGATCAGTGATCACGACCTGTTACTTAGTTTGTTACGTCACTACGCACTTAGTGCCGTTAGCTTGTTGAGTGTTTCTTTCTTTCTCTTGCTCAGGAGCGTGAAGAATGCCACTGCAAAATTTATCATAAAATTATTTGTTTTGCCAACTTTGCAATTTTTTGTTTGTATAGTCCAAATTTATTTCAAATCTAAATATTTGAAAAAACTCTGGTTTTTGGGTTCAAATACTGAATGATACAAATCCATAGGATTCAATATTCCATTATATGCATCCGTAGTTATGTATAACATATAATTATTCAAACTGATTATGTTATGGCATGATGTGGTACAGTAGTCTGATAAATAAATGCCAAAACAAAAACCTGGAAGAAGTAGTTTAAATTAAAAATAGGCAGGCATATATGTGAATCATGAGAAACACAATAAAAAAAGGTTGAAATGCATCATAATACATAAAACGTTTTTGTTTGTAGCTGCTCATTTCACTGTGACAATCTATGTTCACTATGTCACTCTTTGTTGAGTTGGTTTTCCTCACTGTGGTCTGGGGTAAAGTTTAATTATTATTGGTTTGCATAAACTTGGTCCTGTACCAATGTCTTAATGTTTTTTTATTTTGCTTCTTTTGTTAGATCTTGTGCGTGGCTTGGCTAAAGCAGTCTGTCTTCAGTATTCAGATAAAACAATGTTTTTATTATAATCATCTTACATTTTGTTGAGCATGTATTTTCCAAAAGATACATAGCACCATCGTGCTTTTCAACAGCTGGAGGCCTGGCATTGTATCATGCAGTTGAACTATATGAAGACATAAAAATTAGATTTTTTATACGCATCATATTTGATGCAGTTTTGAATGGATAACATTCTTTTTATGAAATTAATTTGTGAAGATGCATTTTTGTAGTTTATTTTTTCATTCATTGTGCTTTGCTTGTTGTAATACACAGTATTTGCATTACTGTTGCCTTAAATGTTATGTTTTAGATCTGCAGAAAAAATGATTAAATTAGAAGACAAAGCCTTTTCTTTACCACAGAACTTGTTATTAACATATCTTTGCCAATGCAAAGATTTAACCCAATGCGTAATTGCTGAAGGAGTGAAAAAGCTTAGATTAAGACAGAAATCATGATGTAGAGTTGCCTGGAGCAATTTTCTTGGCAAAAATTAAACTAGTTATTTTTGATGCTAGGTTTTTGTCAAGAAAGCAGATGCAGGCTTAACTAAGTTAAGCAGGCTAAGTTATGGCTTTAACCTGCCCTATAATTATATTCATTCTATATACTTGGTTTAAATAACTATGAGGTGACTGTGATACATGTTTCTTTTGACAGATTTCAAAGTTGTCTAAGCTGCAAAGTTCATTTTTACTTTCATTGAAAAGCTGGTGAATTTGCCTAAATTTTTATTTGCATGTTTTTACTTCTTTAAGTGGAGAACAGCTTGATGCATGCAGTAGAATTGCCCTATAACGTCACTTCATGGGAACGGAGAAAAAGCGTTGTAGGTGAATTGTCATAGCTGAACTACAAATAAATCATTCCTAAAATGGCTTTTTATTTCAATGCCAAAGCTTGGTAAGGGTTGAATGTTTTTGCGTATACTCTGATAAGAAAAAGTGAGAAATACTTTGTCTTTATTTTTCAAAGTTGTAGTCAACATTGTTCTTGGGATATGGAAATCTCTTGGAAAGTTTGTTGTGTTTTTTTTGGCCATAACTTTTGAACCAGAAACTCTAGAAAGCCTATCAAGAGCTCCAAAGATGTGGATTATAGTCTAGTTTCCAATGAAAACTGGAGTCATAAAATTGGCTCATTGTGCTTCGGGCCCAGAGCCCGATGACCTTAGCCAAAAACAGCTCTCTAGTTCAATCGCCTAGTTGAGTTATGGAGTTGCAAAGACTTGCCGAAAATGGGCAAATTATACCTTTAACACTTTGAGAACCGGCCTATGATATATTCGTACTTTAATTTCCGCCTAAAAAACAGCAGTTTTCGGTTGCCTTACCAACGCCCTAGCTCCTCCGCCAATTGCGCTAGAGAGCTGTTCAAGGGCTCAAACGGATCGGCTAGTCTAGTAGATTGTACTCGAAAAAAAATTTTTTGGTTGGGGGTTGCAGATTTTTTGTGACTGGACGTCATAAGTGAAATAGTTTTAAGGTCATTTTGGCTCATGTTGCCTGGCCTAGGGCCCAACTGCTAGGCCAAAGTGTTTCGCTGAAGTTTTCATTAGAAACTAGGTTCGAGTCCAAGTCTTTTGAGCCTTTGATTGACTTCCTAGCGTTTCTGGTTCAAAAGTTATGATCTAAGATAAACAAATTAATTAATTATGTAATTACCTAATTAGTCAAAAATTTTTACTAACTTACATCATAACTTTTGAACCTGAAACCCCAGCAGATCATCCAAAGTATCAAAAGACTCGGATTGTAGCCTAGTTTCCAATAAAAACTTCAGCAAAATACTACCACCTAACGGTTGGCGCCTAGGGCCAGGCAAAGTGGGCCAAGGTGGCCTAAAAGTCCTCCGCTTATGACGTCACTCATAAAAAAAACCCATACCCCAAGCAAAAAATTTTTTTTGAGTGCAGACTAGAAGACTTGCCGCATCTTTTGAGACTTTTACTGGGTCTGTAGAGCATACCAGACTGGAGAAATTCATGCACAAAGCCACATGCGTTTAGGCATTTTTTTCCCCGAAAATCCCCGAATCCTAGCGGACGCCAAAGGGTTCAAGGGAAAATCCACCCGGCATCAAAGGGTGTGTTATGTTAAAACTTGGTTGAATGGAATAAAGCAGGAATCTCCAAACTACAGTCCGTGAAGCCATTTCATCCCGCCGTGAAGACATATTGTCGATAATGAAAATTAAAATATATATCAAATAAAATATTTACTAATTTGTTGCTTTGGTAGAATGCAACATATCCCAAAAAAAAAGTTTGGAGACCTCTGGAATAAAGGGTTGTTAGTATGAGCAACAGATACTTGTGTATGCAGCTCATGACAAAAGTAGGTTGAGTAAATGTTTGATTGTGAAAATGATTTTTTGCAGTGAGTTCTTTTTATTTTACTGAATTCCTTTCAGATAGTAAATGTTTTTACCAAATGGAAGCAGTGCATCTGAATTGTAGGTTTTATTACATGTGTATTTAATACCAATTGATGAACCACTCTCTACAAAAGGATGATTACAGTGCAAGCTTGAGAATGATCTGAAAGGATGAAGCATTGGCAAAACTATCATGTTGTGCTGACTGCCACCAGCATTCCTGTGGCACTGCTAATATGCTGGTGGATTTTTAGGAAGAATTCAAATGTGAAGCAAAATTCAAAAGCTAATAGCTCAAACAACTGTGACAGTGGTTGCGAAACACCTGCTTCTGCAAAAGCAGGCTTTGAAAAACACGACTGCAATACAGTAAATGATGTCAAGGCAACTGAAAACCTGGACGAAAATATCATTGCAAAAACTCTAGTAAATTCATCTAAAGATATGGAAATAGTTAAACACAATGTTAGTGAGACCATGAGTGACCAGTTTGATGCTGCAAATGAATTGCATTCTTTAACTGCAATTTCCAGTGATGTATCTAACAAAAGTCATGAAGAAATGGATATTAAGAAGGAAGCGCGAAACCTTCCAAGCACTTCAGAAAATCCTGATGCCTTTTCCCAAGAACAGAGTGAAGCAGGAAATGCAACTGTTTCAGAAACCAGCGTTGAGGTATCTGATGATAAGTCACCTGAAATCAAAGCAACTGAGTTAGGTGGATGCAATGATAAGCATTGTTTGTCTCAGGACATCAACACTAATCAGCTTGCTCATGGTGACCTAAAAAAAGATGAAACAGGAGATGGACCTATTGAGATTGAGGCAGCAGTTGCTAAGGTAACTGAAACAAATGGCCTACTTTCTGGTGATCAAAATCTTGTAGAGACTGTTGAAAATGACCAGGGGGTCTGCGAGTTACTTGCTCCAGTGCAAACTTCTGCATTGTCTGAAAGTGTTTTGCCTGCTAGCAGTTTATCTTCAAATACTGTTGAAGTGCAATCACTTGCTCCTCAAGAGGAAAACTACAACAGTGCAGTTGAAAAAAATCCAGACCGCAGTGGAAATGTCAACAACAGCAATAATGCTGCAGCTTCAAAGAAATTAAGTAAGGAGCAACAGCATTTAGATGTGAATGGCTCAGAAGACAGTGGTTGTGATTGCTGCAAAACTGAATCAGATTCTTTGAAACATCCCTGTACAAATGGATGGCATACAAGAGATAATGTAAGTTATGGTTAATAATAATTGGCTTACCTTTTGGTCTGTCCAATGTCTTGACAGTCATGGCTTGAATGGTTTGAAGGTGACTACTTGCACCAAGTCACGGGATCTGCTGATGTTGTTGTTGAAAGAACTAAGAATCCTTGTGTTTACTGTTGTTTTCAGGTCTTTCGGGTTATCTTCATTTTTTAATTTTATTGTTGTGGTTCTTTAGGGGCAGCAATCTTTAATTTATACACTTCATTTTGTTTTTGAAATTATGTGAGAAAAAAGACTTTTGCTTTTTTTCTTTTTGGTTCAGTGTTCTAGTTTTCCTACTTCTAGTTGTAAAAATCATGTTAAAATTTTAAGCTTGTATCTAAGTTAGTATTTGCTACATTTAGTTTACACATAGATAATTTCAATAAAGTGATATTTTGACTGTTTTTGCAGTTCTTAGCAGAGGTTTGTGCATGAATCATAAAAACTTATTTTGCTGCATCTAGTTGTATGCCATGTGTAACTTTATATTGTACATTTTCGTTGTCATATCAGGTGGTTTCATATTGCCCATAGTCAGGCTTTTGATTAATTTCCATATTTTTCAGTCCGAATCAGGTGAGGACATCATTGAAAATGGTGATGCAGGTAGCAGTGAAGGTGAGAGCAAACAAAAAAGTTCCGTGCGACCACGTGCATTGCCAAGGCTGAGTCAAGTGACCAATCCTGAAGAGAACTTTGAAGTTTTAGTGGAATTTCCATCTGTATGTATATGTTTGTTGTTTTTCCACTAGTGTGTGACTCTCGGCTATGTGGTCCTGCTAGTCAGGCCAAGCTTCATCACCTTGTAAAAGACTTAATAGTTGGATTAACTCTGACTGGTCCTCTTCAAGTGTTTGAAAAAAAGCGTTTTTGTAAAGTGCAAAATTGTAGTAGCTGTGTTACTGAGAGGTACAAAACTTAGGTGACTATTTGGAGAAGTTTTGGTACCATTTTTAGTCAACCGGTAGGCTTTATTCCAATACCACATTTTTGATTCCAGATCTTTGCTTCCAGAAAAATATTGTTGAACTCTCCCACCTGCTGGTTTGCAACAAGAGACATACTAGGGTTACCCAGAAAGCATTGCTGCACACTCAGTATTACTTATTTGCTTTGCTTCTGTTCAGAGATTGCAAGATGCTGTCTTCTCCCAATAATAGCAGTAGTTATGCTATGCACACATGTTCTAAGTTGATTGATACCAAAAAAGACCTTTGTTTAAACACATAAGTGTGTTTCTTATGGAGATTGTCACTAGATGGATACTGATATTTATGAGTTTATGAGGTCCATGTTAAGATGTAAAGCGATTAGCTAATTGTTGTGGAAGTTCAATGCTATTCTGACACCAGATGCTCATTTTTTGAAATTTAAACAAACTGTAGTTTCGAACATTCTTAATGTATCAGTTCAAAGTGTTGTAGGAATATATTTCTGCCAAGTTTTATAGTCTCAAGGGGAGTCGTATATATGAGCCTAGTTATGAGGTGCATTTACCACTGGCAATGGCATGTAAAGTTTATGAGCAATGTTATATGTAGTCATTTTTTTGCCTACTATTTTGACTTCATCAAAGCAACTATTCACAGCAAAGTGTGTAAAAATGTGACCAATGCTTGGGTGTCCTGCACTCTTATTTTCAAACCATAATTGCTTTGTAAGAAATTGTGAAGCAAAAAAAAGTTGTAATGTCACATTTTGAAGTAAATTGGTCTTCACAAGGATTTTTTCAATTATATCAAGCACATATGTTGAAAGTTGATAGTAGTCAAAACTTTCCTGACTTACAGCTAAGGTTTTATTTATATCGTAACATTTTATTGTTACATGAACATGACTTAATAACTGGTTGTGTTCATATGATTGCATGGTCCATATTTCCCACAATTAATTTGCATAGGTACTATAATGTGTAATGGGGTAAACCCTATCCATAATTTTATATCAATAAGAAAAATTTACGTTTGGTCATCAGAAATACTTGGATTCTGTTTTTAAACTTTATTATGAGTTGGGATGTGCATTATGGAACATTTGAAGGTTCTGGAATATTCCGGAATCTTTATTTCGAATACAGAATCCTTTTCCGTAATAACTTGTTAAGAGCAAAATGATCACACAGAGGATTAAAACGCTAATCAACGATCACACGACCTGTTATTTAACATGTTACATCACTACACAGTGCCATGAGCTTGTTGAGTGTTTCTTTCTCTTACTCAGGAGTGCAAAAAGTGCCACTGCAAAATTTATTGCAACGGCAAAACTTATTGAAACTTATTATTTTGCTGACTTCGTAATTTTTCATGTTTATTTAATTCAAACTTATTTCAAATCTAAATATTTGAAAAAATTATGAGTTTTGGATTCGAATACTGAAGGATTTGAATCCATGGGATTCGACATTCCATTATATGCATCCCTAATCACAAGGCTGTTTTGCTTCATGCATTCGTCAGCTAGTTAATTAACCTGACATAAGGTGGTTATTATGTTTCAGTTAGGAGCAATTAAACGGAATTCTGTGATATATGTGTTGTATTGGCAAATATTTTGTGCATTGACAAAAAAATGCAATTCAGGCTGGAACAGAAATATGAAGAATATGCAAAATATCTGGACCTATTTAAATATCCGTACAGCAATTGGAAAAATCAAATAACTAATTACATCACCTTGGTAGAATTATTGCTGTTTTTTCAAAAAAAACATTAGGAGTTTTTCTTACAGGTTTCTGCATCCTCTTCAAAAATTTTGATAAAAAATGGGTATTGAGGTTTGCAAGTGTTTTTTTTCCTTAAACAACTGCACGGAAATATTTTCATTGATGACATTTATTATTTGTTTAATGTAAGTGGCACAGGCCAAGGTAGTAATGCAGTTGATGCTGTGTTCAAGAAAGTCCTGTTTTGCTTTGTGCAACCAGGAACGTGTCGGTTTGTTGATCGGGAAGCTGGGACGAAACATAAAGCAGTTAAAGCAGGACTCGGGAGCTGACATTTACGTGAAGGAAGTTACGGGTCGAGAAGATATTCAAGTTCTGCAGATATGCGGTTCGTTTTCCAACATTTATCAATGATAGGTTTCTGACGATAATCGTTTCTGAGTTGATGACGTGCTGCACCTAGTATCATTTTTTTGCCAAGCGGGTTTATAAAATAGAAGATGTGGAACAGTTGCGGTGAAAGTAAAACATTACCATGGTAAAAACTGAGAACAGTGGCACCAGCACAAATATCTACCTTCTAGCATGTTATCAGTAAATTATGCGAATAAATTTGGCTGTGCGTGAGGATTTTGAGGGATCTCAATTTTTTTATGATTTCAGCTTTAAACATCTGAGTAACTGTATCGCTAGGCATATGAAATTAAAACTGGTTTAATTTTATGAGAACTATTTATAGATAAAAATTTGATTAATGAGTTACCAACGCACGTAGGTTTTAAAAATTTTTCACAAGTTTTTAACAAGCACTCTGCCTGTGCCACAGCGTACAATCGTACATGAAGTCAGTCGGCCAGATGTCTGCTTGTGATATACGGTAGTATTTCCACACTCACTACTCGCAGTGTTTGGCCTTTTTTGAGAGAGATTGCTTGCTTTCATGCATAAGCTGCTTGTCGTTACTTTGAATTTTTGTCCGGACGTTATTGCTCTGCATGGTTCACTGCACAAGCATCGTAATTTTTGTTATCTGCTTTCAGCGGCGTAAAAACACTTGTGTGTTTAAAATAGAGACATGCACAGGCGGACTAGTTTTGTCCACGTCTTGTCTCTGCCTTGCAGTGTTCTGCTGCACATCAATTTAAACCTGGCTCTGGGATTTTCACAACCGCCGTTTGGATGCCAGTGGAAATAAGTCAGTCTGCCCAGTTGTATGTGTGCGGTTGAAAAAGATGAGTGCAAAGCGAACAGTTAAGTTAAATATTTCCGATAGTTACACGTACGCTAGTTCTTTCTCACACCAAAGTAGTCATGAAAACCCCTGGCGTACACGAGTAGTGGTGCAAAATCGCACGACAGCAATGATTAAAAAATACCTCGGCTTTAATAACTCATGTGCTTAAGTGAGCAGGTTTTTCCTTATTGCCCGAATTCAAACAATGCTTCCTGATGCGAGTACACACAAGAGTTTTGCTTCAGCAATTGGTGTGCGATGTATGGTGCACTTTTTCTTCCACAGTCGCAAAGAAAATAGCCAGTTTGTGCATGATTAAAGGACTGAACGGGCCCTAGTTTGTCCATGGCACGTTGCAACTGTGAATCAAATCCGGGTTTGTCGTCCAGGGACGCAAAGTGAGGTCGAGAGTTGTGTGTGTCGGATCAAGAGGCGATTCAATGACGTGTCGT
>JGI24022J15233_10008153_pt1 | contig 11665 bp, 4 predicted proteins | sample Ectturendosymbi2_FD_15233 | JGI IMG/M metagenome (IMG submission 15233)
CTATACTATAGGTGTGCGGCACACATCCAATTAAACTGATAGTGACGTGACTTTGCCCAGATCAAGCTATCAAGGGAAAATCACAAAAAAGGATTGAAAAAATAATTACGGCCGTTTAATTGATTTTGAGCAAAATTTCAAAATTGTCCTGTTTCAACTTGCTTGGATTAGCTGACTTTTTCATGCATCACTAGTTCCCGTTTCGTTTTTTGATGTGGCAACCCTGGGTGTGCACTAATGCAGCTTCACACCTGTGCTTGCAATATGTAGATCATTTCAAGCTTCGTCACTAATTCGTCACAATTCAGGCGGATTCAGTCCTGTCGCCACGGGGATGCTTTGGTGGGCTTCGTCCCTACAGGCAAAGCCCCAAGCCCCCTAAATTAAATCGTGGAATACTATAAATCAGTGGAGATTTTAACAAATTTTCAATATCAAGCCTCGCTGCACAAACGTAAAGCTCCACCAGTGAACACTTTCTGGCGACGGTTCTGGGCAGATTGATCCTAACGGCTCGCACAAACGCGTATCTGATCTGTCCTCACAGTAGATGTACATATAACAGCCACATAAATACTGTAAAAATGAAAGTTTCCTTGCGTAGTTTATGTGCATTTTCAATTCTTGTGTAGGTTAGTTCAGCAAGTTTGAAACTGTCAACCCTAGGTGTCCACCATCCCAGCCGCATAGTATACCTTCTCTGCTCGACTGCTATTCGACGAGATAGTCGCGCAACCAGTTTTTATTTGTGAACCTCCCCATCGTAGAATTGAGTGTGTTTTCCTGCACTCTTTGAATGCACAACCTTATATTTTTGCAGTTGTGAACTGCTCTGACGTAGCACTGACTATGTTCTACTCCTCTGTTCTAACGCGTTGCCGGATATTTTTGCAGTTATGAACTGCTCTGTCTTAGCGCTGAGTGCTGTGTTTTGTTCCGGTCCCCTAACTTGAAGCGCTAATTAATATGTGTATTACAGTGACACATTGTAGGCTACAATAACGACTAAGGAGAGTGCATGTAGAATAACATGCACGCTGTGTCAACAAACTTCGCCAAACATCAAAATGACGTCATATTGTGACGTCATAAATAGCGTATATCCAATTACATTGATCATCATACGCCACTCCACTGCTAAATACTAGAATTTGTTAGGGGGCGTACAATCAAGCAGTCGTCCCATGCATCACCAGACATCTTCACGCCACTGACCGAATCTTATTGAAAAAAATGTCCTTGAAAAACTTTCAAGTGATCTGGCAACCCTACATCAGGCCCAAACGCGCTTTTGTCATTTTTTGCTGTTTCCCTATCTTGTTGGGGAAGAGTTCTGCAGTTGCCAGCTGGCAAAGTGGCTTTTGCTTGCTATTCAAGCTCATCAAGATCTTCTCTGACTTGCTTAGCATGGGAGCAGTACAAACTTGCGTAAGTACTCAATAGCAATCCGATTTCTGAATGACTTACTGAAGAAAATTCAAATGGAAAAAAATCACATCTAAAAATACCACTCGAATTTTACGCGACACAAACGCTGAGAAAACTGCTGTATTGCTCAGTCACCTAAGAAACAACTATGCTTTTATTGTAGGATACTACTGCTAGCTCCACACATTGCTCTTATCTGCAGCACAACCTTGCTTTGTCAGGTGCAGTGACGTAACTAGAGGTTTGAGCCATGGGAAAACTTAGCTAAAGGGACCCCACTGGCTAACACTCATAAAATAGTTGAGAAACAGTAGCAAATCCGGTATTGAATGGCCACACAAAAACCCGAAATCACCGGAAAACGTTCCTAAAAACGCAAAAAAACAACAATTTACTGAAACCAAAAGAATGTAAATACCAAAATACAAGCTATACCAAAATACAAGCTAGGTAGTGGCCTGGTTTTTATGTTCAGCTTGGCAAGGGGGGCGGTTCACACCCTTGCCACACGTCAGTAATGTCACTGATCAGGTGCATTTCAAACATGAACAGCCACAAGTTCTTTTGAAAGAGCCACACGTAGAATCGGTATGATTCAGCAAACGCAAGACGCAGCTAGCGTGCTTTGAGTATAATGACACAATAGTTTACATGCGGCTTGACCAACCGTCATATTAAGATTCATGGAAACTCGTTGAAAGACTCTGGCGTTATCACCACGAAAGTTGAATAAAACTAAATTTCGTGAATAAAAGTTAAGACAAATTTTTTACGAAGTTAAATCTAAATGATCATATACCAGCCGTTGACTGTATGCGTACCACAGTTTTTTGGAGGCCCACCTTGGATCTTGAGGCCCTAGGCTTAAGCCTGTATAGCCTGTAGGTAAATCCGACACTGGGCTTGAAGATTATGTTTTTTGACTATATTAGAACGATTTGTTCAAATCGGTGATTTTCGTTGCCATTTCGATTCAATTGTGATTGAAATTTGAGGCGACTTTCGTTTGTGCGTTTTGGTTCTACACAGTGGTTGAAGTTCTGTAACATATCAGCTGCTAGAGGGCAATAGAGACATTTGCTGCCTGACCCGAACCGCTGCGTCATGCGATATACTACTTAGGCCTACTACTACTGTATACCTTCCGACAGTGTTGGAAACAGGAATGTCATCGCGTCGAAGACTGTAAACTTTATTGTTCATTATTAAGCCTTAATGGTGCAGAAGAGAATGATGTTGAGATATTGGGCAGTTTGTTTATACAAATCATGTGCACTGAAAGCATATTAGGCTTATGCGCTGCTGCCACAAAACAACACTACAGTAGACTGAGTAGGAGTAGCCTTCTAGTGATACTTAAATCGGCCATGTCTCATGTTGTAATTGGCGAAGATCAGTTGGTTAAAGATGTTGGAAAGCACCTCGAAAAAGTCAAGCTAACATCACGCAGTGACTCCGGAATCACGCTGGTCGTTCCTGATCATGAGCAAGCGCACCATGAAGGAGATACAGCAACCAGGGTAGGAAGGAATTGATGGTTACATCAGACTCTTCTCTATTCATTATGTTGTGTTTCATGCTTAGTTTCATATTATGGGGATTTCTTGCATATTTCACGCCTGTGTCCGCAGTAGGTGTAATGAAACTTGTTTTTGTATTGTTGCTTGAACTTACTGTAGCCTAGGTTCCTAAAATATTTACGATTGTACCATCAACCATGTGCTAAACCAGGGGTCGAAAACCTATGGCTCGTGAGCCAGCAGATGTGGCTCGCTTAATATTTTCTTAACATGATTGTTACAGATGAAACTTTTTCTGTAAATGTCCCTACAAAGCTATCGGCAACACTATGTATGCAGCACCAGAAGTCGCATTTAAAGTAAGAAGCATGTTATTAAATAGAAAATTCAGACATTTACCATTGTTTAAAATTATTGATTTCTATTAAAAATGCACACGTTAGTTAAGTAAGTCACTTGCATAAAGTTTTGAAAAATATTATATGGCTCTCAGGGAAATACAATTAAAATGTGTAGGTTTCATGGCTCCCTTAGCCAGAAAGGTTCCTGACCCCTGTGCTAAACAATCATTTTGTGTTGCCACAGAAATTATTCTTAACTAGAACTACCATGGTAAGCATCAGGTGCTGTCACAATTGTCTTTGCCCGGCCAAAGAACTCATAAAGGTGACAAATAAAATGTACATGAACCAAAACACATCCACATGATTGATAGAACAGCTACAGTATACAACCACAACATATAGCCCAGTTATGTCACTCAAAATGGCAGAAAGTGAAGTTTATCACCATCTAAGCACGGAATCCCTGCATGGAATGTCTTTGTTTCAGGGATATTGTGCTGCCAAAATGCTTATTTTTCTTGGAAAGATAATGTGCTGAAGTAGACTTTATTTTACAATATGAAAGAAAGGGGCAAAGATTTCAAATATGCATTGAGAACTTGTCATAGTGCAAAGCAGATGCATTTGCTAGAGCCTTACAGGACTGATCTCCTCCCATCCACGGCTAGGGGTACAATTAGAGATGAAGCTGTTGTAGCTATGTGGAAAAAGCACTGTGAAGAATTGCATTCACCAAAAAACCGCAATTTTTGCTCTTCTGCAAACCAAAATCAAAGCAACCATGGACATTTCAAAGGGTAATCGTATACGTGTAAGCTTGAATCTTTGATTCACAAACTCAAACTCCCCTCAAATTATGCTGCTGGTAAAAAGAAAATTTTGGCTAAGGACATAGACAGGATCTGCTAACCATATTGTTTGTTTATCTAATAGTCTCTTTAATGTATGCTTGATGTGTGGATGTACGGTTAAGCCTAATTGCAAATATAAGAATGCTGATAATTACAGACCTATTTGTTTAGCAACAACCCAGTATCTTTAACACAATGGTGGGGATATCCGAGAAAAAAACACCAAAACACGTGTGACTTTGTGCAGGAATTTCGTCGGTCTGGTAAGCGCTGCCAACCCGGTCAAAGTCTATAAAGACTCGGCAAGTCTTGTAGCTTGCACTTAAAAAAATTTTTTTGGTTGTGGAATGCGGATTTGTCATAAGTGGAAGACTTTTAGGCCATCTTGGCCCACTTCACCTGGCCGTAGGCCCAAACCGTTAGATGGTAGTATTTCACTGAAGTTTTAATTGGAAACTAGGCTACAATCTGAGTCTTTTGATACTTTGGATGATCTGCTAGGGTTTCAGGTTCAAAAGTTACGATCTAAAGTAATAAAAATATCTGACTAGCCAACTAATTAGATAATTAATTAATTTGTTTATTGTAGATCATAACTCTTGACCCAGAAATGCTAGAAAGTCGATTAAAGGCTCAAAAGACTCAGACTCGAGCCTAGTTTCCAATAAAAACTTTTTTCCAAGCGGTTGGAAACTAAGCCAGGAAACATGAGCCAAAATGGCCCCAAAACTACTTCACTTATGACGTCACTCACAAAAAATCTGCAACCCCCAACCAGAAATTTTTTTTTGAGTGCAGACCAGAAGATAAGCTAATTCATTAGAGCCCTTGAACAGCTCTCTAGCACAATCGTCAGAGGAACTATGGCATTGGTAAGGCAACCAAAAACTGCTGGTTTTAGACTGAAATCTAGGTATGAATATATCATACACTGGCTCTCAAAGTGCTAAACTACTTGAATATTACATTTCATCCTGGATTTCACAACTTTCGCTACCACTGAAAACCAGTTTGGTTTTGAGCCACAATAAACAACTAAAATGTGTGAATTTTTACTCATGCAGGTTGTGGCATGTTATGTAAACCAAGGCACCCTGTGTTCTCAGCATTTGAGATGCCTCTGAAGGCATTTGATAAAATTAACCATAACTTATTCGTAACAAAACTAATTGAGTGCATTGCTGGCTGCCTATGAGCAAAACCAGACTGCTGGTGACTGGTGAGTTGCCATAGGAATCAGACCAGGAAATGAAGTTGGGTACTTTCTTTTTTGACCCTTTCTCCATAAACCAGTGGGTTAGGACAAGAGGAGTTATGAGTCACATTGTATTCACTATTTACCTCAGGTGATGAAATTTCAGTACAACTGGGAATAGCCAAAGCAAAAGGCACTTGTGGGAACTATGTTTGTGAATCGTCTGCTGTTTATTGATGATATATGTGTATTTAGTGCCAGTGTTATTAAACACCACCTAAATATTTGTTGCGATTATGCTGTTGAACATGAAAATGTTTTTAGCTACAAGACAGTTGCTATAGCTTTTCCCCTAAAGCAGGGGTCCGCAAATACTTTCTGACACGACCCTAAACAATAAATGTAGATTCTTGCAACTCAAAACATTTTGGGAGCATACAAATTTTGTGAAAAAAACTTTATAATTCAATACAAATTTTAAGACTACCCTACTAGTGACTGTAGCAATTTTCTTGCACAAAATTTTATGAAACTTAGCACATAAAATAGTAAATATCAATTTAAATTATTTTGCGACCCAGAGAGGAAGGTCTCGCAGCCCAAATTTGGGTTGCAACCCACTATTTGTGGACCCCTGCCCTAAAGTATTTAAATAGCCTACCATGGTAATTGTTTCCATGAATGGTGCAAGTGTGAAGTTTGCTAGCCAAGTCAACTGTTATGGTGTATCACTTTATGCCTCATTGAATAATGAGTCCACTGACATGTATCAGCAAGTGAAATCATTGTACAACAAAAACCTGTTTAAAAGCACCATTACTCAGGGCTCAACTACAGGCAAAACAATATGTTTCATGTACATTGCATGGCAATGTATGACTGTCTGTTATGGTATCAAGTACACATATCTTAATATTAAATACCTTTCTATTGCCTATAACAGAGGTTTGCAAATTGTGGAATCCAACATAATTGCGAGACCTTTCACCCTGATTCACAAAATAATTTAAATTTACACTTTATATTTGCCATATAAATTAAACAGAGCAAATGCAATCAAATAGTGTTTTATGTGCTAAGTTTCATACAATTTTGTGCAAGAAAATTGCTACTGTCAATAGTAGTCTTAAATTCAATATTTAATTCTAAAGTATTTTCCACAAAATTATAAGTTCATGATTTTTAGGGTTGTGCCAAGAAGTGTTTGCGAACTCCTGGCCTACAGCAGTGCCTGTTAAATTTTGCATTATATCTCAAAGAACTTAAATGTTTTACCACATCAGTGTTACCTACTTTGTCAGGACATTTGATGTCTTGATCAGAAACAATTTGTATGTCTTTGTTAGATGATACACATCTTCAACCAACTTCTTGATCTGCTCAATCAATTGTTTAATGCTTTTTACAAATATTTATTTTTTGCCCATTATGGAATGCATCCGTATGATGATGACTAAATGCAGTAGTTGCTGGTGCCTTGTTTCAGTGTTCATTCCTCTTCAGTATCAGCTACATGTATCAAAACTTAGTCCTATCCTATGACGTACTGTGTATAAGCATTTATGTCCTCTTGTGTTTGTTTTACTAATGTGATATGGACCTTGTGTCTGAAAAAAACACAAATAGAAAGAAATTGAAAGTAAATTCATTCCTGGTAGATGGCCTGTGAAAATCTACAGGTTGCTTAAAGCTCACCTGCAGTTGCCTCAAATTGTCACAAAATTTGGGGCCACATCAAAGTCAGCCCTATCACACTCATAGCCATTATGTGAAGTTGTCGTTAACATCAAATGTAACTGCCAATCATCATGAGCTAATCAAAGGCAGGTAATGTTGCTGCGCTCATATAAATCAAGTTTGTGAGAATCCTTAATGAAAAAATGTATAGCAAACTTGAAATTGCTACACTATTGGCAACAGTGTTACAGTACCTGTGAAACAGTTATTATTTTTCTCAAAACCAAATTTATATCTGAGGTTTTCATAGATTTTGGTGTCTAAGAATTCATATTGCTCTCAAAGCAACCAGTATCAGTATGAAACATGCTGTTATGAGCAAAATCACATTATTTTGTATGGCAGGCAGTGAAGGCAATAACTAACTAGTTCATATTCTAAAAATGGTAAGCAAAATTGTTAAGATTAAAAAATTGTTTTTCTGAACAATGGAATGGTCAGGTTACATGAAAGGACCTTAGTTTCAAGGTGTTTAGTTTGAAATTATCCCTCCATTTTGCATTGGAACAGCAGGCTAAGCTACTAAGCCTGGTATCCTGGGTTCAATTCCTGGTTGGATCACAGTAAAGACTTGGAAATAAAACAAAATGGCTTCATAAATCCACTTGTCTATTATATCCAATTTACCCTGGGATGGAATTTTTTTAATTTAAAATACCTTATAAAATTCCTGATTAAGAAATGCAGAATCCTTTATAAATCCATTTTTCATTCTATGTGCACTGTATCTGCAAATGAACGAATGTGTTCTGGTTCTGATGCCACAAAATATTCTTGAATATGTCACTATTCTGCATTGCTTTCTCATTTCACTAGTCATTTAGCTCTAGATCCCACAGGTTCTTGGGTCAGAAGCTTGATCACTACAGTCAAGGTGTGTGTTCGTAGTACACATTGCACAAGGTAAAAATTTGACCATATTGGGCAATCAGTTAAAAAGATTTGCTGAACAATATAATGATTGATGGCTTTTTTATCATTGTTGTTGTTGTTTTACTGAATGGTATAGGTCTGCCAGTTAATAAAGTCACCGGTTATTGAATATGAAATCAGCTGTAACCAAGGAGGATTATTACCAAGCAGCGTCTCTAGTATACTTGTAGCCTGTCCAGCTTCGTGATCAACATTGATGGGTGGGTGCAAGGGTTTACATGCAATGCTATCATTTGACTTGTCACCAAAGTAGCATTGACTAAAAAAAGTAGCCATGTGGCCTCCAGGGTAATGCAAGTGGTTGGGTGCATGCGAGCAGCTCATGACACCCCGAAGGCAGTCCAAAGTTAGTATAGTAAAAGTATACCAAACGCGTATTTTGATTCAATGTGCTAATAAGCTGCTGCTCTTGTTTTCAAATTATGTTGGCCTATTTCTGGTATAAGTTTGATTAATGGAAAGTTGTGTACATTTTGTAATTTTGATGTATTGTATAAGAGCAGTGTTAAAAAGTTAGTCATCCCAAAAAGATTTCATGTTGTTTTGTGTAGTTTTGCATTAAACATTCTAGGTGCTGAAAAATATCCTGGGCTTAAGCTTCACTTTGGTCTTCGATTAAAAACAATGTATCATTGTTTTCTTGAGGTACATAATACTTCTGATATATATATATATGTGTGTGTGTGTTTATCTGAGTAAATGAATGTACCTGTGCGGGAATGAATGTGATTTATGTAGTTTTAGACAATGTTTTTTATGTCCCATCTTGCACTTTTTTAGACTTTGCATGATCCTGACAGTGGTACATCCAGCCCTTCTCACCGATCAAAAGCGAAAAGTGGTTCTGATCATACCAATGATAACCTAACACAAGTTTCTGTACATATCAATGTGCAAGACACAGAGGTTTGTTTTTCTTTCTTTTCAACCCTTTTGCTAACTTCAAGCTTGTTCACAGTTAAGCAATTTTTGAATTTTAAAAAGTTTCTTGAATCAGAACATTGTCATTTGAGCCACTTCTTTCCAGAATCAGCACATGAACCGCCTTATTCACAACGTTGTTGAAAGCTTTTTTCTGGTACTACGAGTAGTGTAAAACTGAGATGAACTTCATAAAAATTTATTGAGTACTGCCAGCTTCCTTACGTGACGCTCCAAAGCCTTAACTACTTTACCTAACTGCAGTCGTATGCACAAATGATGATCGCTGACACTGACAAGTGTTTCAGCTTAAATTGCAATAGCTCACTTATTTACAATAGAATTGAGTCGTTTGCGAGTCACATGGGTGTCTGTTAAATATTAACATCATAATGCAGTGTATTGAAGAAACACAACGATTTGCTGCTTTTAAGTTCTCTGCTTAGTTTGCTTGGAGTCCATCAGTATATTTGCTTGCTCATTGTTAAAGCATTTGGGTTGTGTGCACATGCTGGAAGGCTTTGTTTGCTTAATTGTGGCTAAACTGGAGCCTCCTATGTTGGCAGTGGTCAACTGGATGTGAGAGCTAGACAAGTGTACACTGCCTAAAACTGTGTTTCTAGTTTATCGCTTATTCAATGCTTTTTGTCTATAATTGCCATACTGTATTGACGTCATAGTTCAAAGTTGTATATAGTTCTGTTCTGAGCAGTTGTTCATACTTGTGCGGTTAAGACTTTAAGACACCAAACAGTGCTGTCAACATTCTTGCAGCAGGTTTTGAAGAGCAAAGCTGAGACCTTGAACAGCTTAAATGCATTTACTTGCATGTTCCAAAGTAATGTACTATACACAAAATTTACACCTTCCTACCACTCATTTATTAGTGAGCGTTGAAGAGGTGAATGTGTGTCTCTTAATTTGAAGGCAGACAGTTGAAGGTTAAAATTTGAACAGCCGTCCGTTGCTAGTAGCTGATTTGCTATATAGCAGAACAGAATGATTTGTCAGCTATAAACAGCACCTCCATCACATTATATGATTGAAATCAATGAAAGTTTTTGGGTTTTGTATTGATTTTTTTCATAGTTTTATTCATGAAATATTCATGATAGAAAGCAAAGTGATTTACTGAGCTGCTTACATGTGATATGCAATGAGGGTTGCTGTGCCACAGAATTCTTGTTCACAGTGAGTTCTTTTCTGACTGAATTAGACTTCTTGCCAGCTTCTTTTGTGTGAAATCTAACAAGTAAGGAAATTTCCAGAGAAACGATATGTTATTGGAGATGCTATCTATAAATTTTGCTCACTATTACTGATGTACTGACTGCAGGAAATAGATGATGCAAAGTATTTTGGTAAGTTCTTTCCTAAGTTAAAATATTCTATTTTTCAAATGAGCACTAATAATACGATTTCGTCCTGCTTGTAATGCCAAAATCGTGGATAGCCAGAGGTTGCACTTGGCCCAAATTGTGCGGTACATTGGTGACCACCTGCTTTCGGTTAGTTAAGTTTATTGGCAAAAGACCAATTGTACTTTGTTGACTGACTTGAATAGTTGCTGGCATTTTCATAATCATGGATCTGTATCATGGCGCTTTGATTGATAAAGTCTTGGTAACAGAAAATCTGATATTTTTTTGCAAAATTGGCCGCAGATTTTTTGCAAAGTATTTTGTCTTAGGAAGGAACAAAGCTCAACCAATATCTACTTAAAGATGACTTGGGAAGAGGTGCTTACGGGATTGTGAAGCTTGTTTACAATGAGAACGACAACAATTTGTATGTAAGTTACGCACCATTTAATGTCTACTTGCTGTTGTAAATGATCCAAGAAAAAGAAGATTATCTTCGGCTAAGTTTGTTTTCAATTCTCTAACTTTTCAAGTCGCCGGAGGAAGTCAAATAATTCCTGATGACTTGTACGTGCAAAACATGCCCAACCCAACTGCGAGCAGCGTATGGTGTATTTCCTTGAAAATCTCTGTGCTCCTATTCATATTGTGCTGCTAAAAATTAAACCTTAACAGGCGATGAAGATTTTTTCGAAGAAGAAGTTGCTGAGACAGGCTGGCTTTGCAAGTGAGTCATTCTTAATTCACTCTTTAGATAACGAGATAACGTTGATATCTAGTCACTATACGCCGTATAAGTGCGTTACATTGTCAACATGCGCACTACCGTCACTTAGACATACAGATGCGCAAAGGTTTCGCACGTTCACGCTTTTGTGGCAGGCATTATTCAGTCAAATACATTTAGCCAAAAGTGCAGGAGTTTATCATTCGAAACCGTATAACGCAGTTGTTGTGCTCGCGCTCGAATACCTACCGAACTTCCTCAATTCCTGCATGCGCCAACTCAAAATTCCAAAGATCTGGAGAAGAGCACTAGTAGTTGCGATCCCTAAGCCGGAGAAGCCATTGGGGGACCCAAAGAGCTATCGTCCTATATCTCTGCTGTGTGTCCCCTTTAAAATCGTCCAGAGACTCATGTACGCTCGTGTCGAAACAATCACCGACCCACTGCTCCCACAGTAGTAGGCGGGCTTCCGACACGGGAGGTCGGCCGTAGATCAGGTCACCCTGTTGTTACAGGACATTGAGGATAGCTTTTCAGCTAAAAAGTAGGCCGGAGCTATGTTCGTCGACCTCACAGCAGCCTACGACACCGTATGGCACCGCGGCCTCACCTGCAAGCTGCTGCGATTGCTGCCTGACAGACACATGG
>JGI24022J15233_10008154_pt1 | contig 11664 bp, 8 predicted proteins | sample Ectturendosymbi2_FD_15233 | JGI IMG/M metagenome (IMG submission 15233)
TCGAAACTCGTATAGCTTGTTGGTGTAGTAATCAGAATAGATAAAACAGCTTCCATGCTAAGATTAATACATATATTATTTGTTACAGAAAAAATTAGCGTGCATGTTTTCATTCTCCCAGGTACGACGAACCTCTTGCGCTTCCCTCCCAACTTTTTTATCCCTGTCAACCCTTCCTGCACGCACGCCGTCTGAAATTTGATAAGACGACACCTTTAATGTGGATGCAGTTGGTATTTTACCGTTTAAGGCGAACACATTTGGCGCTTAGCGATCTTACTATAGTTCGTTTAAATAGTATAGTCAACCTGTGTAGCAGGCCCGTAACCTGCTTGGGAAACCAGGTGGGGTGAAGAGTTTTCTGGGAGGGGGCCAATTTTTAAAACTGTGCCCATTGTCCAACACATTTTTCCAGGGGGGCGAAAAATTTTCTAGGGGGGCTTCATACCCAGGTTAGGAGCCTGCTGTGTAGCGTACTAGAGCCGAGTAGCTCGTCACGCAATATCTTGCATTTGAACCTGTTTCCTAGCGCTTACTGCACCTCTGCGTCGTCGATTGCTGGTAGCATGCGTATAAGTTTGCAGTGGACAGCCCTCGCCCCAGCAGCACATTGTCCTGCAACGAGCTTTGCCTCGCGATGAATGTACGGCATGCGTTCTGTGCAGGAGTAGCTGAACCTTTGTAACATCCATTCTCACCATCCTCCACTGCACTTGTGCAACTAAATCTTAACAGGAAGTCACCACAAAAATCTGGGTGGTTCAGCAAAGCTTGTTCTCGACGATTTTCGAAACACTTCACACGAAAACGTAGTAGGCATACATGACCTATCTCTCACACCGCTGCGTCTCAACACATTTTAATTACGTTTCGCAACATTCTTTTGAGACATTGCGCCTGTTCTCAAATCCTTGACCGGGAATATCTACTGTAGGTACAGGAATCGGAAAAATACACTTTTCTTATCAGCCATCTGAGTATATGCCACTCGGCAAATTCACGCGCCTTCGGTTTTAATATGTGTTGAATGTTTAGTAGTACACTTGACTTCAGCTTGAGTATCAGCACAGTTTACATTTTCCAGAGAGCTTAAATTTTAGGTCGGTGTCTAGTGTCGCAGTCATCTTTAACGAAGACTGCTACTTCACAATAGCCCCCGAGAGCACTGGGTAATTAACAGAGACTATTCAAGGCGCGCCCGAAACCAACAGAGTATCAGACCCGCCCGTTTACGTTTGACTTCACGCACAGTTAATCACAAGAAAACATTATAGTTTCATTCATAAGTTTATTAATGTAACGTTAAGCACTGCGCAATTAATCGTATATGTATCATATACATAGGCATACCGTACGTCCCGCTTTAGTCCCTGTTTTAAGGGCTTTGTCTCGGCGTCCCGGTCAGTCAACTAAAATGTCCCAGTTAGGCATTCAGTCAGCCAGGATAGTCCCACACAGTGGCGTAGCGAGGCTAAGTGCCGCCATTTCCACACCTCAAATTTGCTTACAATAATTTAAAATGTATAAAGATCAACGTTAACTCTGTCAACACTTGCCCGAGGCCCTCTTAAGGTCCGGGAACCATTTAGATAAAATAGGTGAAATAGGCCTAAAACCGGCTCTCGCTGAGAAGCGCTGGCTTGCAACTTTAATGCTGAGTACCTGCGGTGCAAAGGGGTCTGTCATGACAGCCAAACAGACCCCTAGATGCGCCTCTGTCTACGTGAAAGATCAAGCAATAGATGCTGTCCACGCTTAACTTTTGTGTAAACCCATAAACGCCTCATACCAGCAAAAATAAACGCCACATGCATATTTCTTTACACACGTGGTCACGGTCGCGCAAAGTTCTTCAAAAATCCTGATGGATGGGAACTACACTGGCCACTGGCCATCAGGATGGCAACAAAAACACTTATGAAGCAAACATCCTTTGTAGCCTAACCTTCAAAGTATTTCAAAAGCACACATTTTTTCGCACAAAACATTTGCGANCACTATCGTCGAAACGTCCCGTCGCCGAAATTGCGTCGTCGAAACGGCGTCGCCGAACTGTCCTAGACCGCCCTACGCATACAAATTAAAAAACAAAATTCAATTGGAGGAAGAAGGCATTGGGAATATATTTTTGTGGGGTTTTAGATCACGTTACAGTTCAAGATTGCACAAAATTTCCGAGTGTAATAATGTACTCCTACAATTAGTGAAAGATATCATCAACAGAGTATGTTACCAGCGTTTGTCAAAAACGTCTTGAGCAACAAAAAGGTTGTTCAAATGTTAATGTTTGCGCTGCATAAAAAAATTTGGAAGAGGAACTTTAATATCGTTTCAATTCAAATAAGCACACTCATATGTTTTTGTTCGTAACACAAGCTTTCTGAGTTATTATTGTTCGAATATGTTTTNTTNGGTATNCAATCTGGGTTTATTTCAAATCACTGAATGGGAGCCCTGCATGTGACTGTTGAACATGGACATCTTGGCAGGTAATGCAGCGAGACAGTGACAGTGGTGATAGTAGTAAGCCACGTATAGTTTTATACTGTGTGAAAAGAAGCATGAGTATCGTGGTGGACTTAGGGTTGGGGGGCTAGAGGCAAGGCTTAAAAGGGGGCCATCTGATGACGTCATTATACTCAGTCAACCGTCATAACACCTTTTGATCAAGCTTAGACAGGGGATAAGCGGGCCGCCCAAGGATACCTTCCTGAGACTACAGCATAACTGACATAACAGAAAATGCAAAAAGGTATTCACGATACACAACTTCAAGAGCACTGATAGCAGCAGCGTAGCCAGCACAAAATTTGGGGAAGGCCATTATTTTGTCAGTGGAGTTTTTGTCAATTTTTAGAATGTCAAGCCCCCCGCAGAAACCAAAGTTCCCCCACAGAACCACGAAGCCCCCCTATTGAAAACTTTCTGACCATGGTTCTGCCTTAAACACACCATTGATGCAGCATGAGTAAATATGTAGCAGTGCTTCCACAAGTTTGAAAAATCCATCGTTAGTGTGAGATTGTGATCAACGTGCCCCAGTGAATAGCTTGATCAAACGACTCTTCAGGCTTCTTTTCAAACAGTATAAAAATTTGTGACTTGTTAGAATACGTCTATTCAGACATGTGGGAATACATCTTTATCGTTATGGTTTAGTTCTGACTTCGTAGTGAGCATTATGCAAGGGCGTAACGAGGGGGTCAAGGGGGTCACAATTCCCCGGGCGCCCAATCACTGTGGGGGAGCCGAATGACTGCGGGGGCGCCGAATGACTGCGGGGGGTGCAGAAAAGTCCCAACAATATCACAAGTACTTTCTTCAATACAGTAAATGTGCTTCCGAAAGATCTCAGGTTCAAACACGGGGGCGCCAAACTTGCTTCTTGCCCCGAGCGCCATCTAACCTCGTTACGCCCCTGGCACAAAATCCAAAGCTGTATTTACTGTGGCGAGTTTTATAATTCTACTGCTCAGTTTTTTTAAGCCTACGTGGTGTTCTAACTTTAGTAAGTTGTGCGATTGTCTTGTCAACATATAGTTTTACTTCTCATTGCTTGAAAAAGTGTTGCGTGAGTGTCTAGCTTTCTTATTTTTTCACCGCTCGTGTTGTTCTGACCGTTGATTATTCTTAAAGTATGACTTTTTTGTGAAAGTGCTCGAAAAAATGGATGTTAGACAGTTTATGAAAAGAAAAAGCATTTCTGATAGCCGAAGTGTAAAAAACATTTCAGACAAAAGATTGAAAATTGAGGTTCAACCAGCGCAGACTAATGGGTAGAAATGGTAAAGCGTATTATGAACATCCATTTACATTGCATCGTCAGCAACCTGAAAAGGATAAGTAAAATTTCGACGTTGTCCTCCCGTGGAAAAATTTCTGCGGACGCCTATGGATGCACTGATTTCGATCTAATTTTTGGTTCATAAAGCGCGGTGCTGTTTGGTTCAATTCTTTTAAGCCACTCAAAAACGATAAATGCCAAAGTTGTCCGTTTCCTTGACCGGTACTAAACGCAGTAATCACAACAGCTCTATACAATTTTACGCGTGGTGATCAGCCTAAAGTAATGAAAAACCAGTAAAGGAATATTTTGATATTCAAGCGCGAGGCCCCGGGCATTTGCCCGGTTTGCCAAATGGTTAATCCGGCCCTGAGGGGATGTTGTTGCAACCTCTTCGGTGGCGTTGCGTTGAATGTGTGATTCACCACGAAGGGGATGTGCGCGAAGAACAACAATATGTATACGTGGCGTGAACAAGCAATAACAGAGTGATTGCGGCGCATGAACTCTATTGTTGCTTGTTGCCATAGTGCGAAGCTTTGGGCACATGCCGCTCGGGCTTTCCAATCGCAACAATACCAATGAAGCAAGCCTAAAGAAAAAATTAAGTGGTACACGCAGCAATTTGAAGGTGGAGTCAGGGGCGAATTTTCGTTTTCGGGGCCCTAGGCTTTTTTTAATTGAGGGCCCTTCTGGAAGGCTTGCGACGATGTCATACAAATCAGCACTACACGTGCTCGTTGCATTCACTGAACAAGTTGTTGTTCCAATTCATAAACATATTACTTTACTCTGAATCCCCTCGATATCAGCAAAAAAAACAGTCACATTGGAACTAATGAAAAAGGCAGCGGTGAAGTTATTTGACTACACTCCCATTACGTATTTATGGAGTACCTCAGTGACCTTGTACAATCTGAAAAACGGATTCAGGCGTTTTGTTCCACACCTTATACGTAACAATAACTAATTCTCAACGCCATAAAAATAGAATGCTCATCGTCATTCACTTCAATGCTTAGCTCTCATTCTTCTATACTTGTAGAGATCTTTTGTTAGCGGTATAGTAAAAAACGTGCGTTGAACCAAAACAAAAATACGAATATAATTGCTAACAGAAATGCTGGAAATTGTCCTTATTCCCAAAAATTTGGGGTCCCCAGAAATCGGGGGCCCTAGGCTTAAGCCTTTTTAGCCTAATGGTAAATCCGCGCCTGGGTAGAGTGATTGAGAGATTCAAATCTCAAAGATTAGCTGCAGAACACTGAGAATCAAGCTTTAATTATTGTAAATGATGTCAGATCACCGTCAGAAATGCAAACAACTCTACGTTACTGCGATATAATAATTCCGAAAGACACAAGTTCATAAGCAAGATTGCAGTATATATTCACTAACACGTTTTGTGATTGCAGATGCCCAGGTATGGTAGATAGTAGAAAGACTCACTTTATTTTGTGTCCACCTGGAATTTTCTGTTCAAATCTGGGTTTTTGGGTGAGTCTATATGAGATTTTCCAAAAAATGCCATTGGTAGCCCTGGATTTGACATTTATTTACTAGTCTTGGGTAGTGTACTTGTAGTCATCTTTTACAAATGCGGGAAATGATTTGCACATTTATTGAATTCTTATGGTGACCAACTGCAGTGGAGAACGGTCACTTTCTAAACTTAAGATGGTAGAATGAGCAAAGGAGCACCACTGGACAAAACAAGTTGAACAATATGACTCTAAAGAGTATAGAGCAGGAACTTCTATGTGATATAGACACTATACTACCAGTTTTCACAAACAAATTTGCTAAGGAAAAATCTAAAAAATTCAATCTCAAGCAGCAGGTTTGCTGCTCTTGACAATCGATTTCGAAACTTATACATACTGTGTGTGACTGCACTGTCTAAATGTAGCAATTTGATGATGAGTCTTACAGTTTTTGTAGCCTATTGTATCTGTGAGCTGTACACTAATGTATTCCTTCTTGGTAAAAAGATACATATGTAGGCTACTTTCTGGTAAAAAAAAAAGATGTGTAGACCATTCATCTGCCATGCCCAGCTCCTTGCGGAACTGAGCAAATCACGATAGATACCGGTTGCGACCCAGCGCTCCCGCACAACTGTGTTGATCATCCAGCAGACTGCAACCTCTTCAAAAAGTATAACCTTATCAAATTCGCTATATTTCGGCCGTCAACTTTAAATCACGATAGAAATTTATGAAACTGTCGAGGGGCGCCAGACGAGACAACCTGTTTAACAGGTTCTTTTCGGTATCCCAGCGCCTTAACTTTAATTTGCATGAAATTGTTTAATGCTTGCGCCAATAAACTCTCTCTCTCTCTCATAATGTCCTCCAGCTGTTATTTAGAACCAGTTTTTTTTGGACGTACGAAATTCAGTATGCTTGGCAGTCACATGGATGGCCAGTGAATTTATGATTTAATGGTTGCTCACTTGTTCAAGTGAATTTCGACTTAGGGCCCCGCGTTGTTAATATGCTACGGGCCCCGCGCTACCTTAATCCGGCACTGGCAACCTAGTACAGTAATAGTAGAATGAACTCAGTGAGGGATCTCTACTGTTGCTGGTTCCTTTCCCGTTAGTTCAATGCCCCGAATGCCATCTTTCGCTTGCCTCAGTGGTTCAAGGCGATGCAGACACCTGCAACAGTCTCCATCACTGCTAGTTAAGCCTCTCTATTTGGTCTGAACAGGTGTGCTCGTATAAAGATCAGATCAAAACCTTTTACAGTGTCTGTTTAGCATTGGAGGCTGAAGTTAAGGTTTGTAGGGGCTTGACCCCCGAAAAGGAAGTTGAACATTACAGTATGTTCCAACCACGAAGAATAGCTGGACTAATTCTTAAAAATTTAGGGGCCACGACCAGGGTATCTAGTGTTGAGCTCGCGTTGCAATCTCAACATGAAATGTTTTCAGACTCCAGAATACAGTTAAGAAGTGGTCCATATGACTGGGAAAGCAAGTCAAGAAGAAGACTCCGAAGCTTGGTGCCATTTACTATGGACAATGGTAATTTGGACGAACACGGGGAAACCAAAGTTATGTAGAGAGATGGACTTTCACCTAAACGTATAAAACTGGAACAATGTGAAGACGGAGAAATTCATTTCAACCAGAACGGATATTATGAACCAATTACGTTTGAATGTACTGTACATATATTCTGTATCGTATTTTAAACATTACTAGGGATGAGAATGACCATAAAACATTTAGAGCATAATTCCCATTAACCATTGATAACCATTCAGAGATGGTGTCTACGTTTTAAAAGGATAAACGAGAAATGTGCCATTTCAAACGAGTAAATACAAGCTCTGCAGATAAACAGTGTCTGTAACCCTGTGATTCCGCCGGTTTCAATGTTTTGTACTGCGTTCTGTATTGTCTGTTTTTATCAACCTGCGTTCTGCAGAGTGTGTGTGTTCATACTATGGACTTCGTGTCTGCTCATAAACAAATAAATCAAAATTAAATTAAATGGCCGGACACCATACAAGATAGGATAAGACCAATTAACAAAGAGAATAATTTCCTCATGAAGGAGCGAAGATAAGATTGGACTACACAACAAACGAGCTCAAGCGAGAGACGAGCAACTAATGAAAGAGAGTAATTGAGAGGACGAATAATAGCCTGTGATGCTGATACGGCCCTCTCAATAACAAATAGAAACACTCGGAGCAGTGAGCTCCTCAGTCAACGAAAATTCGTGACCAAATCGACCTGCGGTACGAAATATTTCACTTGAGTCAGTGTAACCACTGCCGGACTGTGGCGAGCAGTGGTACCACTCCTAGTGTTTTTCCACTAGATCCAGTGTTTTAATGCCTATCTAGTGTTTTTTTATGAGTGAGTTGAATGTAATTAATGGCACAATAGTGTGTTTATTGTAATTGAGACCTTTTGATTTAGTGCAATTGTAATTCGCTAAAAATTCTTCCTAATTGAATCGTAAATTACACAAAACAATAAAATACGTCTTGAGTTAAACCGCTACGAAGTCACTTGGTCATCTGCTAAAAGTTTCAATGGCCTGTAGAAAAGAACACAAGTGTTGCTGCTATCTTCCTTTTTCTTTGTCTCTAGTTTACAATGAGTTGCACAATGTCTATGGTTGACATTGTAACGCATTTTCTGGGCATTTTCACCGTGTGTAAGTTTGATTTTTTAATCTAGTGTTTTTTTGTGAATCTAGTGTTTTTTTATCATGAAATCTAGTACTTTTCCATAAAAACAGAGTGGCAACACTGCTGGCGAGCAGCCTAAAAACTAACCTTAGCCCTCTGGCTGAGAAGAGGCTTCCGACTGGAAACCTAAGGGAATTATAGCCTGGTGGCATGTTTTATCCCTGATGTTTTATGATAATACTGGTTACTCTCTCCTTCATGAACAAAACCCCTGAACTCGTGCTAGAACCACTGTTTATGTTAATGTTATGTGTATATGTACGCATACCATATTTTTGAGATTGATAACCGGGACGCTTCAGAAGAACGGGCCTCATCAGTTAAATGTGATTCATATCTTACTGAGCATGTAGCCATTTTGGATTCCTGTAGTTGAGGCACCAAGAAAAGCTAAAATAATGCATTTTACCAAGAAAGCATTTGTAAATTTACATATTCAGCCAATCATGCTTTTCTGTAGACAAGTGGACTATACTCTCTTCAAGAAGTCTTCGTGCAATTTTATTTTCTCGTAAAAATCACACCAGGAAAATTCAGTAGCTATTAATTTTACTGGTGATAAGGGCTTTCAAATTCTGCTTCTATTATCAGACCGCATGTTATTCCAAGATAGAACAAATTCTCTTAGTGCGAGTTGGTGTACCAAGTGTAGGACCAGTGGCGTAGCAAGGGAGGGGCCCTGGGGTTTCCGGGCCCAGGGCAGAACCTTCTGGGGAGCGGCAGTTTGTTGATTGAAAATTAATTTTTGAAAGTAGTGTGGTAGTTCCCACTTTTCTTTATTATTTTTATAGTAAATAAATTTTTGAAAGTTCTAACTGTTCAGTTTCTGTTTTTAGAAGCCTTAGACTGGTAGGCTACCCTTAATAAATAGGAAATGCGGCTGTGGAGTGAACAAATTGATTGAATGTTTACTCAGAAGTATCGGTCAAATCCAGTTTGTTAAAGTGCCCCAATGTTTCTTTTGAAATCAGGGCTTTTTTAACATACTTGGGGGCAATTTTCTCCAATTCCTCACCTTCCTCTCCAGCCAAAGCCACTTCCCTCACCCCAGTCAAAAATCCTTTGAACAAAGCAAAGAGATGACATTCGACCGCATACTAGCAAACGTCATTGATCCGCTAGTTCGAGGTTTATATTACCTCTCCACTCAAAATGTAATTCAGAAGGCCCTGCATGAAATCACGGTAAATAGTCAAAGCTACCTTAATATATTTTCTCCTATCGTTCGATCCTTAGCAACACTCCAACGGGATATCATAACATCACCTGACCAGAGCCGGCCCTAGCAGATGCGGGGCCCAATGCAAGACTTGGGTGCGGGGTCCAATGCAAGACCTAAGCGCGGGGCCCCTCTGAGCAGTGATTTTATGACGTCATCATCTTCAGCCAACCGTGTTACGATCGTGGTGGAGCACAAAATGCAGTATACCACTAACACGAGAATTGAGCACGTTTTCTAACGTTCGAGAGGAAATTTGCTATTTCTGACGAGAGCGTTCTTTGTTAACAAATAAATCTATATGGCGTTTCTACTGAATTCTCAAACGCAAGGTGTATCTGGCAAAATGAATAATCTTCCCAAACACCATGGCGCGGGCCCCCAGAGGTGCGGGACCCAATGCAACTGCATCGGTTGGATCGGCTTGAGGCCGGCCCTGCACCTGACAACCAGGCATTGGCAACAAATATTTCTTGGCATGCGTCATGCTATTTTTTACTGTTCGGAGGGATATTTTCAATAAGTGCCACAAGCTGTAGCTTGGTCATCAGGTGGGCTTATCAATATTAAATTTTGGCGGTTGAAATGAAGAACCCGGAAAAGTTAGCTTTGCTCAGTTTCAATAGAATTGCTGTTTTTCTGTATAACGTAATGGTGTCCGAAAATGACGTTCTTGAAACGAGATAGCTGATTTGCTGTCAAATCTAGCAGGATTTTTTCACTGTTAGCAGTGAAATTTTCAATCTAGCAGTTAGCTGATTTTCCAGCATTTTGAAAAACGTTTGGCAAGTTTAGCAGGTAACAAATTCCTGGCAAAAAATGTTTCAACAGTTTTTGGAGATGAAAACCTTCCATCTTTTTCGTCATAATTTATCTTTTTCAAAACGCTTAAAATTGGGCAAAACTTGGACCAGAGACAACCAGCTGCTTTCAATCATTTGGAATTTTTATTATGACGCAACGAAACTGCTTCAAGCAGATAATCACGTCGTAATAATAAGTAATTAGATGGCTTGGTGAAGCTTCAAATGATTTGCTTCTGTCACGTGCTTAGTGAGCGCGTTAAGTTAAAAGATTACATTGGTAGGATATGTTTTTATCCCCCGACACATATGATATGTCCAACTAGTTCATTTACGCCGGTGGCGGTAAGTAGTAATGTCTGGTAAAAAAAACTCCTTGGTAAGCCAAAGAAACAGTATTGTCAAAAGTTTCGACATGTATGCTTGCGAGATTCAGAATTGGAAATTCGGCTCGGTGCTAACTACTGCCTATTCGCTGATTCAAGAAAAACCTGTTGCAGAGTTAGCAATAATGCAATCATACAGGTAGAGTGATACTTCGCTTTCAATTGTTGTAAAAAAGTTAAAAATAATACAGAAAAGTTGTCAGAATGAACATCTCTCGGAGCTACTAGAACACTTCGACGTCAAGGAATTACGATACCGTTCAAAATGTACCATGCAGGGGCGTAACGAGGTTAGAAGGCGCCCGGGGCAAGAAGCAAGTTTGGCGCCCCCATGTTCGAACTTGAGGTCTTTCGGAAGCAAATGTACTGTACTGAAGAAAGTACTTGTACATTATCGGGACTTTTTAGTGCCCACCGCAATCATTCGGCGCCCCTCGCAGTGATTCGGCGCCCGGGGAATTGTGCCCCCGTCGTTACGCCCCTGGTACCATGTTTTTTTAAGCAGAGCTCCAGCATCAGAAACGTATTTCACTTTTTATCTCGTCAAAAGTGCCGTGCAAAATTATTTCCCCATGCCTTGCTATTATTAGGTAACGTGGTACGAGACTCCGACAACTTTTTGCGCTTTTTTATTTTTACTTGAGGTTAAGCTTTTGTGGCGTAATGCTTTCTCACGTAGCAAGGCTTTTATCAAGTAGTTTTGCTGTGCTTGTATTTTTGCATTCCTCAGTATTAGAATTTGATAAGGGGCATACTATCAAGCAATTGCCCCGGGGCAAGGGCATCACAAGAGCTCTGCACGACCCTGAACTAGACAAAGTTTACAGAACATTATTAAAAGCCGGTAAAATATCAAACGCTGTCACTGCAGGTCTCAAATGCGGGTGTTTTGGAATAGGCTCCAGCCTACATTTCCCTTGTAACGTTGCATAGTACTACTACGAAGCAACAACGTCACTGCCTTGTCTAAATAGCGCCTGCGCAGTGACATAAAACAATCCAATCAAAAACAATCCACGTTTTTGAACACTCGAAATTTATATTGCGCCGAACGCACGTTTTTCTGAATTTCCTCCTCTGGCAGTACTGGCTCTGATGCTGTCAGAATCTCATACACTGCCACGCACACGCAGGAGCTGTTTTGTAAAATTTCGCTTCATGGCGAGAGGACAGTCTCCAATCACGATTGTTTCGTTTCGTTTTGCAGTTTCGGGCTAATTTTATCTGCTGTTTACACCTACTAGGTTCTGACAAAATTAAG
>JGI24022J15233_10008155_pt1 | contig 11664 bp, 2 predicted proteins | sample Ectturendosymbi2_FD_15233 | JGI IMG/M metagenome (IMG submission 15233)
ACAGGATTGTTATGGATGAAACTTTCTGTAATTTTCCTACAAAGCCATCAGTGACACCATGCAGCACCAGAAGTCGCATTAACAGTAAGAAGCATGTTAGTAAAGAGAAAATTCAGACATTTGCCATTGTTTAAAATTGTTGATTTTGCTTAAAAATGTACACGTTAGCTAAGTTAGTTGCATTAAGTGTTGAAAAATATTACATGGCTCTCACGGAAATACAATTAAAAACATGTAAGTTTCATGGCTCCCTTAGCCAAAAAGGTTCCCGACCCCTGGCCTAGCCGAACAGTTGCTAATAGACTGGGAAAATGCATATACTGAGCTCTTTCTTTACGAGGCACATTGATTCACTGTCGCTAGCTTTGCAAAAGTATTTACTGTGGCTATCACTCCGGTTTACAACAATTGCAATTGTTGTCCGTCCTACTGCGTAGTCCACTGTTGTACTACCAGTCCAAAAACTGCCGAACTGTGACACATGCACTACAATATTGTTTGTGACGTAACAAGCAGAACAGTTTTCATAATGTCATCACAATGGATGATTTAATAAAAACTGTTCGAATCGAATGTACTTTTAAACTATTGTAGCTGACATTTGATCAGCCCTCTTGATTTTGTTTGATTTGTTGAAAAACGCCGTTTATATTCCTTGCCCGATTAACAATAATTTTGGATTGGAGGCTTCATTGCTCCAGTAGACCCCAGAAGTTATTCATTGACCCCCTGGCCATTCATTGACCCCCATTCGACCCTGTGACTCTTCATCAATCCCTTGGATGGTCCAATTGACCCCTGGGGTTCGATATCGACCACTTTGAGCACCACTGGTCTACATCGTAAACAACAAAAAGGTCTCTTTAGCAAAAGCGTGTTATGACGCAATCTTCACCTCAGCCCTGAACCCGATTATGTGATCAAACCTATCGAGAACTTTCCTCTCTCGCAACTAATGAAGAAGAAATTGAGGATTGCTGATGCTTAACACTTCTAGTTCGTAAATTTAACTACAAACTTGTGGTCGCGAGTGTCAAACACATTTCTTGTCAGTTGTGCCTGATGTTTTTATTGCCAGACTGCAATTCCTTAACGTGGGTATTTGGCTTTGTTAGCAGCATTTCGATTAAAAGGGAATAACTTGCCATCTACAAGCAGTTATGCACACTCGTGAAAGCCAGCTTCCTCTCAAGCATTGGCGAGATTGCCTTTTAGAACTTACTGAACCTGGTTGTTGCCTGAGGTAAACTTAGCGTAGCTTAACTATTTATTCACCCAGCAGTCCAAAGCGATGTGTGTAGCTTCTTCTTTCAATTGTGGAAAGGCTGCATAAGAAAATACTGAAAGAGGCAAACAGCTTTTCTTTTCGTCAAATTACCATTCTCATCCATTTTCGCAGATTACGTTCTAATGTTTGGTTCATTTTCAACCAAGATTATGTCTTTTATCCGACTACTTTCATTCAAAAGCCGCCAGAAACTTTTACTCAATGCTTGATCTTCATGATCTCAGTTGATAAAAAAGCATAAAAGATCTTTTTCTGCCTTGCAATACGAAACGTTTTGTTAGAACGCGTCGGATGAATTTAAAATCCTTTGATGTTATAAACCACGCATGGAATTTGTCCTCTTCATAATTAAAATTCGTTTTGGCTAGCACAGCCACATTCACTTGGAACAGTTTGTAAAAACCATTGTGACACATTGTTCGTGCAGATTTCGAGCATTTTTCATTCTAAATATCAATTCTGTAAATTTCCTACCACTGGACATACTGTATTTAGCGATTGCTCAATAGTTGAATCCTACCACTGGACATACTGGACATATTCAAATGCTTATTTTAATGAAATTTATGGAATATTTTCTTATATACCAAAACAGGCAAATATCGATAGCAACAACTGCTGTGTTTTCTTTTTTTTAATCGAAAATTTCTAAAGCAGAGTTTCTTAAACATTTGTGGGTTACGGACTCTAATAGATCCTGATAAAAATTACGGACCCCTTAAAGAAGAAACGTTGCAATAAATATTCGAGATTAGATTTTAAAAATCGTAGTAGTAATTCAAATGTGTGCAAAGCCTTTGTTAGAGCAAAGCTTATTGACCTTTACATCACATTTACGGACCCCTTACATCAAATTCACGGACCCCTTAGGGATCCACGGACCCCAGGTTAAGAATCCCGGTTCTAAAGGATATAGGATGCGAGCAGTTTGGAAATTGAAAAATTCATTCTGAGGACTGACTACGAACAAACGTAATTAGCAACAGTCAGCTGTTTTTCGGTGAAAAGTTTCTTTTACCCTCAAGAAATCGAAAAAAGAATTACTTTTAGAATTACGAAAAAAGAGTAATGTTTTTTTCCGTGCTACTGAAACAATTTCGAGGAATTTTGGTGCAACAACGGTTTCTATTTTAACGTAAAATTTGATCAATCAGCGTTAAGCAGTTTACGATGCTTTTTCTTGCTTTTTTGCTTATCAGCAGAAATCATCGCTACCGCAGGAAAACATGAGAAATGTGAAGAATAGTCTGCTTGTTTTAAAGCAGGGGTCTCCAAACTATGGCCCGCGAAGACATTTCATCCGGTCGCAGAGATATTTTGTCAATAATGAGAAAATAATATATTTGCGAAACATTTGTTGATTTTAAGATTGCTATTAAATTGGTCAATGTCCACTTTTCTTCCTTAAAGGCCTTGCAAAAGTCCTCACCCTTTCATGTTTACGAGCTAGCACCAGATAAAGTAAAATTTCCTCAGATGCAAGTAAGTACTCTCCACAAGATTAAGCAAGGAATCGATCAGCAAATTTTTTAATGGGAAATCGATTACACCTCCTCAGATGCGTTCGATTGTTATTTCCAACTGTTTTTGACAGTTGAATGAGGACGATCACAGTGCTTTAAATATCCTGTTTGCGCACATGCAGTGACGTCACAAACATACTGCAAAGAGTCCATCACATCCCTTGTTTACTATACCCAGCGATTTTCAAAACCTCGATTCCAATATGGCTGCAATCAAGCCGGGCACGAAAGCACTTACTTAATGGCAGCTGCGTCAGAGGTGCTTCTCCTGTGTCGGACTTGGCCAGGATCGCCTGAACGCCAAACTTTAAAAACGGTTTTTCCTCGCAACGTAAACGACCGTGATCGAAGGCAACCGTGCTCTTCGCAGAATCATGAACTTCGCCTTTGAAACACTCATCCCTCTGTGACATGCGAGTGTCACCGTTTCGCTGCTCATCGTTCGGAACATTCGTACAAGACGGAATGCGGCGAGGGGACGTGCCTCCCGAAGCACCGAAACTTCCGCCACTGCTGCTGCGCGTTGTTTCACCAAATGTTTTGTTAACTGTTAAGCGTTTGGGAACTGTTAAAGCAGTCGGTGAAGGGTTACAGATTCGGATACTTGATGCTTCTGAGCGTGCAGCGCCATCAAAATCGCGACGCTTTGTGTCTGCGTAGCTGTAGAAATCGAGAGAAGTCGTTGGAACAGGCTTCACAGGAAGGTATGGAATATCTGTGCTCTTGCTGTTTGTGCTTGACACACTCAATGTTGTAGGAGCAAAAGGTGGTATCGGAAAAGTTGGCAAACTCCATGCCGACTTAGGAAATCCCATATCCGGCCAAAACGGCCCCGACCAACCGAGGTATGCAAAATTGGAAAATGAGAGAGGCATCACGCCATAAGCTACCGTTCTTTTTTCATCACTTCCAATTAATTTGGGCGGGCTCACTACATTGGATGAAAAAGACAGTCCTGTCTCCATCTTGCAAACCTATGTTTTAAAACAACAGTACTTGTCCGCTAAGAAACAGAAATTTGGTAAATTTTTATGATAGTTTCGTTCTCGTGAAAGTTAATTCGGAAGCGTAAAATCAAGTCGGAAGTGGAGACCAAACATATTTATTCATCTACTGCAAGCTATCATTTTACCTCTTTTAACTTTTAAAGCAGCTTAAGCTCAAGCCAACCAAATGATTGCATTTCAACCATTACATTAGGTAAAACTTTTGTGTTCTACGGCGTAAGAGATAAGCACAAGACACAGGTGGATGCATTACCTTGTATGGCCTACATGCCTGAAAAAAGTGGGTGTCTGACTAAAGCTTTTTTTCAAGGCATAGTCTATAGCAGTCATTCTCAAACCGTAGAACACAGACCCGATTTAGTGCACGACGAAAGGTTGATGAAGCCACCGCCTGCTTGCCTATGAGTGATTCCACATAAAAATACCACACACGCTTTCTGTTATTGTACACTTCTGTAGAGCTGGCGATGAGAAGCAATCCTACATTAAACTGCGGATTTGTTACTTTCTATTGCACCAAAACGTAGAGAACCATTTCTATTTAAACTTAAAATCATATCGAAGAAATGGATAAATTTTTCTGTGTCGCATAAACAACTGGAGAAGAATGTAATCTCCTTGATAGATAACTGAGTTTACGCTTGTTGCTATGTACCAATTCGAAATAAGACAGGCTAAAAGCTACAAAATCAACCCCAAAGCTCCCTGGCTCAAAGCAACGCTATACTTTTTTTGAAAACTTCATCCCGAGACATGCTTACACTAACTCCCATGACAAATCTTGTCGCAACGATTTTCGTGCACAGGCTCCTTTCTTTTCGACGGCGGCGATTGACCTATGTGTGAAAAAATACGAGTTCTCGAGGTCGGAAGGCAAAAACATACAACACGCCATTTTTAGAATCGGCGGCGTGCCAGTAACAAAGAGGGATGGAGACGCTCGCCGGGCAAGCGCCATCTCCGCCCAGGTTTTCTGCCTTATATTAGGCGTTTTCGTAAAATCTAGTCGAGGTTTCCAGCAGCAACGTCAGAGGTCAAGAGCGGACATTCAGCAACAAAATTATTCATTTCGTTTACACTGACATGTAAATATTTAAGTTACTTAAATGTTTGCAAAAGACCCATTAACCAAAGAGTTCAAGTGGTCATACGCGAACAAGTAAGTAATCTCCCACATTCTAGTAAATAGCGGTTAAGTTTTTGACCTGCTAACCACCCATCTAATAGTTGATATCAAGCAGCGCCCTGAATTTTCGATCTGTTTAAGAAGGTGATTGAGTCAAACCACAAAATTCAAATTTGTGTCACTTCAATTAAAAAAACTCTTATTAAAATACTGCCGCAGTTTTATATTTCACATCACTTTACAACTGCTTCTGTACAATAAAACAAATCTGGATCCTCAATGATTAGCGGATTTGCAAGATGTCACTTCTCATTCCGCTGCTGCCGCAATAGCACTCTTTTCAAATGGGTTGTCTGAACACACGCATCGGACCCAATGGCCAAATCAGGCCCTTACATAACACCGGAAGATTAACTTTATAAAAAAATTAATTGTCATTTCAACATCCATGTCTGCTGAAAATACAACAGTTAGAGAGGTATGGAAACGATTGCGTGTAACAACTAAAGGCTACTACAAATTGGTAGTTTCGTTTAAAATTCAGAAAGTTTCGGTCATTTCGCGTGCTATATGAAGTACTACTAACCGCACCTTTCAATTCCAGTCTGTTTTAACGACCGAGAGTGGCAGTGAGAGATATCTCACTATATTTATCCGTCATTGTGATTCTCGACTGCACGCACTTCTACTCTTATTTGCAATAACGAGTTCAGCCACATCGGCAGATTGAAATTTTTGTGCTACCTGGACAGAATACAGCTTAGTCACGATAGGCCCCAGATTTCAAATAAACTGATCGACACATGAAAAAAGAGCGGACCGAAAGTAATGTTAGACTTCAGCAACATAAATAAAAATGACTTATTTTCAACCAAAACCACTTAAGTTAGCGCTTGACTAACTAAAACTCTATTTGCACATTTGGGTGTCAGTCAAAATCCTGTATGTTGTGTGCGCAAACAAACACAACATTTGTTAAAACCGCTCTTTTTGACCGCATTTCGGCAACACCTATCGTACTTGCTCTCAAATGACGTTCTCGTCCTCCAACTTTAAGCTGCACATTCACTGTTACAAAATAGGGTAAGCAACACTGATTCACAATCAATCTTTATTTATACCCTGACAAGTGGGACACGTCGCATCTGGAACCGCGAGCCGCTGGTCACAGACACCTTTCTCTCCTGGAATCGAACTGGAAACACCGCACCTCATCGATCACGGGTCGGATTTCTGCATTCTAGCAGACAGTTTTGGTACCAGGCGCGGAGGCGGAAGAGAAAATGTGAAGAAAAATACGTTGCCGTTCTGAAGTTGGATGTCCTGCTCGGTGTATTTGTTTTCTTTAAACATTCACGTTGGACTTGGTAATTTTTGCTTTAGTGCAGGTATTATAAGTCTGAAACACCTTACCAAGTTTGGCTGACCCAAATAAACTTGTTTAAAACCGTTTTTCGCTCAAGTTCAAAACCTGAAAGCAGAAATCGTGTCTCAAGGCTACCAAAAGTTCTTTGAAACCTTTAAAATGACGTAATTGCAATTGCGCAAGCCCTAAATGTGCTTAACGCTATGAGCTGGTTATTGCTGGAGTAGAGTGTGAGAGAGAGTGATAAAAGTTTTTTTGAAAAGAAAGCTTTTGCACCTATCCCTTGAGCAACCATGTATCATTCACAAGGTAACGTTTGTTAAACTGACTAAGTGTGCTGACGTTCTGTGAGCAAAACCGAAGCATTCCAGAGTTCGAAGTATCTTTCTCCTCCTCAGGCAAATAGAAACGCAAAGCAGGAACTTGTTAGTTGCTTTTAGTCTTTGTGTCTGTGGAAATAAAAGGCGTATTTTGCGAGGCAAAGTCTTATGAGAATCGTTAATTTAATGGTTGCTATGTTCTTGACCGTAAGGAGTCAGATGGAGATCGTGGGAACTTTGTGCTGTTGATTTATATCGTGGTTTATTTTATACTGTGGCATAGGTAACATTTCAAAATATTGGAAAACTTTAAATAATGAAAAATTCTAATGCTTATGTATCTCTTTACAGGTGTTCCTCTAATCTTCCTTTCTAAATTCTAACCAGCATAATAACTTGAAATTGTTGTGTACATCTTTTTTATTTAAGAAAATATAGCACAATATCTTTGGGAGAGTAAAAATTTAGCAATGGGTTTTAAGCCAATCACATTTTTCTAATTAAAAGTAACATACGTGGCTTCATGCTTTTTTTGCCCAGAATTGAACACCAGCAGTGGCGTAGCCAGTTCAAAATTTTGGGAGGGACCAAATCTTTTGACTTTAAGCGAGCAACAGTACTTAGTTTGGGACACCGCCTCTCAAAGCACAAAAAGGCAAAGTATGCTAGAAATTTTTAGGGGAATGACCCCCTTGGCCCCTGGCTACCCTATGAACACTAGGTAAATACAAATTCGTGCGTTTGCGGTTTCAGTGAAGGCGAGTATCAAGTTAAACGGCAATCAGTCAGTTTGGATGCCATGCAAAGAGGAAAAAGCATTAATTGAAAAACAAAACTTGTGAAGGTGGTTCTTTGTCTTTGAATTTCTTGCAAAACCGCGGCCGTGCGCTTGATAACGACAAAGCTTGGAAAGAATGAAATGGGGATTGTGCATTTCATTTTATAGTTGAAATCTGTCACAATAGTCCTTCAACACTTTTGTAATTCTAAAACCAAATCCCAGGGCGCTTTCGACATGACCGTTATTACTGGTTTGAAAGCATAATAACAGTTGTGAAAATTGGGCTTTTTTATAGATTGTGTCGCTCTGTAACGAATTCCAGTACGTAACTGCCCCCTGAAAGAATCAATGCGATCTGACTTGCATAACAGCAACAAAGCTGCAAAGATAAACCAATATGTTCAATAGTTTTTCTCACGTTTTTTCCATGCTTCTGAGGAACAAGGTATAAATACAGTTTGCGTTAATTGTGCCACTGGCCAGGAGAACATTGACAGTTGTGTATTTTGTAGCACACGAGATCAATTTCCACACTACACGAACAAAACTGTTGTGCCAATCAATTATTGCTTGCATGAAAGCAAAAAAATTAAGTTTTTTTCCACGTTGAAATTCGCACACAATTAATTGAGTATTTTGAAAAGGCAACATGTTTTCTTTGTAACGTGATGGAAATGGCTCAGCTTAAAAACATATGAATTTTTTCTGACACCCCTGGATGTTGATAAAATCCGACACTTGGTGAGTGGCTCTTCGGGATCAAATGCAAAAGAACTTCAACTGTTAACTTGTTTAAAGTTGACTGCATTTGGCTCCTGCTATCATTTTACTTACTATTCTACCAACAGGCAATTGCTGCTCAGCGTAGATCTAGAACAGCGTTTCTTAACCTTTTTCTACCTCAGTATCCCGTTTGGTCACGCCTAAGCAGTCCAGAACCCTCTACCATTGGCTAATACCTACTAAAAATAAGTTTGTCCAAACGTATTCCTTTTACCGCCACATATGTGACCTTCCCCAGGACCCCCTGAAATTGATTTCAACACCCCCTGGGGCGCAAGCCCCCAGGTTAAGAAACCCTGATCTAGAATAATGTAACGACGATTTGAATTCTTGGGAGTTAATGTTTTGATTCACTGGAAGATGCGACGCAACAGGAGCGAGTCAGTTGTTACATTCGTTGCATTGCTTAGTATTTATCTAAGTAGGTTATGGCATATTTGAAATAAAAGTTTGGCAAAAGCAAATTAATCACTCTTAATTCAGATATCATCGGATTTTTGCGCGCTGCCGGAAATTTAATCAAATCACGAACACGAGAACAAAAAGTGCTAAACGCAATGGCAGGAGCGCGACAATCATGGGCGCTCCAATCCACGTGTCGGAAAATTGATGTGACGTTTCACTGACTTAAAAGCAACACTGACAAAGAAGGGCATCAATTTCCGAACCAAACGCCGGCGACAAGATCTTAATCAGCCGTGACCATCTGTTTTCAGCTTTGGTTGTTGAAAAACGACCGACATGGCTGTCGCCGAGAAAATGCGCCGATGGCGGACTCTTTCTTATGTGGCACGCGGTGCAAATGAACTCATTTATAATTATTAGCTGCAAATCGTAAAATGACTCTCACCTCCATTTACCAGCCAATTACACGGCAATATCCTCACTGATGTAATTCCTTCGTGATCATGGGCGTGGTAGGTAAGAAGCTGTATGCAAGGCTGACAAAGCAAGCATGCACTACAGATTTGCGCTCTTGCGAAGGAGGCAACCGCACTAATTACTTAATTGCTGGGTAACAAAACGCTCATTTCGTCAACAACGCGGCCTTTCGTTTGCCAAAGCTTTGTTCAACCATTTTGCCGAAAATCGTTTTATCAATAGATATGTCTTTGACTGACTTGTCTGCATTCCTTCTTGTTTGTATGGTTTGAGAGTCAGTTGTCTATTTTGCTTCCAAGTGATTTTGTAACGTTTTGGCGGCAGTTGAGAAAAGCGATTTGTTTTCGACGAAGAACTAAAGTCGCAACTCCATTGCCATCAAACAGTGACAAGTTGTAAGCACTGCACGAAGTACTGTAATTGCATTTTCAATATTTGTAGTCAACAGCGATTTTATGAGCGTCGTCGCTTTAATCACGATTGGCATTTGCGTTTAGAACGTCTTTCAAACTTAAACATGAGTAAGAATTACATTCAAGAAGACATCGCAGACAGCACTCGAGCGGGTTTAAAAAATCCAATGTTTTTAATATCCCGCTATTGTTTGATCCTATCGGAAGTTGCGCCCATCTTTTACCTTGCTTTCCTATTGCATCGTATCATTTCACACGTGTGGTTGACAGAATAATAGCCGCCATCATGTTACCACTGCATAGTTGACCTTTGAAAGCTGCTTGACAGAAGGAATATGACTGTGACGTCAGTAGGCTCTGCCAATAGAAACGCCCTCACTTGCACTAGAACAACTGAGGGAAAGAAATAGTGAAAAAACAGAACAAAATGACAAAACCGTTGTTACTCCCAGACGGCAGGTTGTTGACAAACTGCGGGTTACTTAAATGCTGGAGTCGTTGTCTTTCACCTGAATGCTCGCTTTGACTGGATGCAACAGCACATTAAAAATGTCAGCCCAGTAATTAAATATTTTGCAAATTTACGCAGAATTTTATGTAAATACCGTACGTAAAGTAGACCACGCCTTCTGTCTTAAGTAGGCCGTGAGTAGATTATTTCTAGCCCGAAAAAGTTCTAGCTTATTTTAGAAATCACCATCACACAAGTACTGTATATTCAGTGGTGAAGTTGGGATGTAGGTGCGGCAGGGCAGCGTTGTTGTTTTCTTTGCGCCTCCAGCAAAAATACGAAAATAAGGGTCGGTGCCGGTGTGATAAAATGGCCATTATTCAATGTATCTCTTCCGCGCTTTTAGTGTTTGGTGTTTGTCAAAATATATGCCATTGCTTTACCTGCCAAATCAAAGATCTGCCTTTCGAACAAAAATTTGCCAAACAAATGCTTTTTCTATGCTCATGTGCCCGCAGTGCGAATGACTTGTTTCCTAAATAACGCCGCTTTTTGTCAAATGTTTACAAACAAGTAAAGCACATAACATTTTATGTTAATATTTTGTCATCTTACTAATAAAAGTATAATCTTAATTTAAGCCTTTGTAAAATGTTCCACCAGCTGTTCATTTGACGAAGTGTGATTCTGTAAGTATGAAGAAAAACCTTCGTTTCAGTGTTGCGAACACTGGACGTCTTCCGGAAAAGCTGGTGTAGAACGCCCACTTGCGAAAATTATTCCTCATTTGCAATTACACGTGGTGTCCGCGTGTGACTACAGGTGTGGAAGAAGGTTTTGTATCACAAACATCAAACGCTTGACCAAGTTCACGTTTCGATTTCGACCAGCAGGACATTTGGTTTCTTTCAATAAGCAAAGTAGGCTGATATCCATATTTCGTTGTCGTTTGGTGTAAATTTCTGGTCAGTGATTTATTGTCTATTGATGAACTTAAAAAACTTAAAAAATAAAACACTATTAATGATGAACTTAAAATGTTCAAAACTGGTTTATGCAGCACAAATTAACACTTCACTTAAATACAATTAACTATTTGTTATTCCATCCAGGCAAAGAAAAACAAAGTCACCATTTTTTGCTAAATTTGATGGTAACTTGGTAATGCAGACAAATGACTCAAAGTATTTGGGAGTTTTATTGATGCAAAATTGAACTGGGAAGCCCAAATTTTAAGTCTAACATCATCAGTTGCACAAAGTGCTGGAGTCCTACATAAAATCAGACATTTCCTTTCAAAAAATTTTCTAAAAATACTATATAATGCACTCATTAAATCAAAACTATCATATGCAATAACTCTCTGGGCCTCAGCCTATAAAAGTGACTAACATAAACTCAATGTCTTAAATAACCGCGCAGTTCGTTGTATAACATTTGCAAATAGACATTTAAACACCTTATATAAAAAACAAAAAATATTAAAACTAAATGAACTACAACATTATGAACTTGGAAAGCATATGTTTAATTTGCACTACAATGAAACTCCTCTTTTACTGATTGGAAATTACCAACTTGTTCGTGATAGGCATAATTATAACACAAGACATTCAGCAAAATATAATTATGTAATTCCTTTAAGACACCGAAAACAAGATCAAAATAGTTTCATGTACTTAGAGCCTAAAGTTTGGAACTCCATACCAATAACTATTAAAAAC
>JGI24022J15233_10008156_pt1 | contig 11663 bp, 4 predicted proteins | sample Ectturendosymbi2_FD_15233 | JGI IMG/M metagenome (IMG submission 15233)
CCTATGATGGAACATTTGACCAACAGAGAGGTGCGTTTTTTCAGCATGGCGATGATCGTCATCATGGCGACGGCAAATGTAACAACAATTACTTTGTATCTATCTACACGACAGTACACAAACTCTATCAGAGGATGCGTAGTTGGAGTGAGCTCCATACCCACAAAAATTCCCGGTGTATTTCTTTTCGTTTCAACTTTGTCGTTTCAAGTAATACTTCTCTGTTTGTTCATCTATCCGCTGTATCGACACAGAAGGGCCATAAACCAGCTGCAACTGACCAGCAGCTCGTTAGCAGACTCTCAAAAACGAGAAACAACTCTCATTCGGCGAGTAACAGTTGCAGCAACTGTGACCATTTTGACCGATATCGTGAGTGGGGCGATTTCCGTTTTTGTTTTTTCTAAATCATACGGTGTAATTCGCAACTTGATATACGATGGCGACATGTTAGTTGCGTTGTTGTGCCTGGTACTTTCTTTTGCCGACTGGCGCACTCGACTCGTGCCTTGTTTTGCAAAGCCTGGCGATATTGTGGGTACGGTAAGAAGAGTTAATCGTCCGAATTTCACCGATGCAGATGATGCAACAGTTGTCACAATAGTGTAACCAAACTGTATGGAAAATTTTTTCTGCTGTGGTTCTTCTTGGTATTAAACTGGTCGCTCTTTAAGTGAAAAAGAAGAAAACATCATAAACAATAAAGCATTCAGGCACATTTTAAAATATTGCAGCTCATTTAATTTGCCAACAGCATTTTAATCTTTCTACCTGGGATGAAGACGATTGTCGTTCGGTAGGATTTACTTCTCAGTTTGGCGAATGTTTTCCTCACTTCATATGAATTCGTAAAGCTTTTTCTAAATCACTAAGCAGTGCATAGCTAATTTAACAAGTGAGATTTTGCTAAAATTCAGAAAATTTCGAAAAATAAACGGAAACTCGGAAAGGACAGTACAAATCATTTGGATCAAAAAAATATTTTAGGTCCCTGCTTTATATCTTGTGCTCGTTATTATAAGTTTCTTAAACAAATTGTAAGTCTGACGCTTGTTTAAAAATGTTTTGAAACTTGCGTTTTCGTAACGATTACGACATACTGTATTCATTGTAATTTATTTGAGTTCCAGTTATGAAACAAGATTGTGATAAACGTTTACGACCTTTTGAGTATAATTATAGTTAGTAACGCGTGATATTCTCAACTATACAGTTCTTTAAATGGTTATTTGGCAAAAGCTCGCTGTGTTGCACATATCTTCGCGGGACGATCTTCGTTCGTGATTCTTTCCATTTCGTTAGACTCTGATGACCTGTGTAACGTCGCGTTAAGGATAAGAAACACTAAATGGAAAAACTTATGTGGCAACAAGGAAATGTTCGTTTAAATAGTAAGCTTTGTCCTTAATCGATACAAACTTGAGCATTTCACCAGTTAAGCTGCTAGTGCATGCATTACCTATTTGGCATTTACAGTTGGGCTGTCTCGTTTTTTTTGCTTCGAACTTTGCTTTAACTGATGTGATCATATCATACTGCCAGTCGATTCTTGCACCTATGTGAGTGATGCCAGTGGATCATTCAGATGATCGGATCATTACGTCTCTTCCAAGTCTGCACATGAATTTATCCAAAGCATAGAAATACTACACCGATTCATTTTTATGATCACAGGCCTGTCGTTGCCACCATCAAAACTACAAACTGCCTCGTAGGTAGCTTTCCATCACAATGAAGAACTATTTAACGTAATTTGACGCCATCTCTCATCTGTGGGTCACACAAGCTTGATATCTTTGCAGAAAGTTGAGACTATTTTGCGTTTATTTACTTACTTCCTACTTAGAACCTGTAATCGTTGGATACATCGATAGGCACGAAATAAACTGTTTTTTACTGCAGGAGAGCATTGATCGATTACAGCTCTCCAGCAGTAAAAAACGTGCCCATTGCATGCCAGTGTATGCTTGCCAATTATGGAGCAAATACACACAGACTAGTATGAAGCGCTTACACTGTGCATACAAGGCCTACCGAATTATGCATTACATACCCAGAAATGTAAGTGTTCGCCCACACCAAGTTAACCATCGTGTCAAAATTAAGAAACATTTTTATTAAGAAATAATCTGTGTCGGTTCTTTAAACGTTGTGTTTTTTCAGCTAACTTTTTTATGCGAACTCTACAAATGTCTGATGCTTCTTACAAATCTTTATTCTTCCTCAATTATTTAACGCTCCTGCATGACGGTGACCAACTGAAGTAGTTGTCGAAGCATTCTATGAGTGTACGCGTCTCATCAGTATTGTTTGTGCGTAACAACGAAAACCTTCCGTGTGCTCATGGGGTCTCAGAATTTCTGTATTTACTTGTGATTTCTCTATCACTTCCAACAAGCAGACAACGTGTGCAAACCACACACAAAAAGTAAGGCATATAGCTGGTTAAACGCTGACCGCCAAATCCTGCTTTAAAATTCACAAAAAATCATTAGCTCTCGATCTCATGATAAATGCGTTGCAAAGCATCTGAAACCTTCATCGGAACAATTTGCATGCCTCTGTGTGTCAATGCGCATCCCCATCTGATTTATTGTTTACTTTTTTCTTTTCTGACAGCTGCTTACCTCAAAATTTGATGTTAGAATGCCTTCATTTCGCTCCCACCACTGGATGCCTGTATGACGATGAGTGAATAACGTTATAGTTGGGGCGCTGCTAAAGAGTTTTGCTTCTCTGTGTTGATTGCGTGTAAACACATATTCTCTAAATGCGCTATGGCTAACCATCTTTTTTGTGCTCTTGTGTTGTCCTATTGTGCCTGTGCTATGGCCCACGAGAGTGCTNTATATTTTAATAATAATATAATATTATTATTATAAATAATATAATATTATTATTATCAGGGTTTTTTTAAAGGAAAATGTTAGGTACCCGGTATGGACCTGTAGGGACCCGATTTTCAATTCTAGGGACCCGAATCGGGTCCCTAAATCACCTAAAAGCTGTTATTATAATTTAATAACTCGATTTCTACAAATTAAATATCAGGTTCTTGCGTGTTACGTCTATGTTTTAAATCAAGAAATATTGTTGAGATGAATTCTGCAGGTTCAAGTGATAAGCAGCTCATACGAATACTGGGTGAAGGCAGTTGTGTCGGAGCATCGGGTGCAAGCGCGCCCACAAAAGTTTTGATTTGTCGAATAATTGGGCAAAATCTAAAAAATTTGGGCAAAGGTGTTTCGACATTTTTAACCAAATTTATGAAATTATACTTCTTTTTATTAAGTGAATAAATACAAGTTTAGTATGTTATAGAAACTACATTAAATATATACAAAATCAACAACTGTTTTTAGCAGCGTCGTGTTTTTCGTTTGTGAGAGTTGATGAGTAGTTGACTCTTTTTTTTGACTCAAACAATTGACTCACTTCAAAGTTTGGTCATATGAAGGCATTTCATTTATGTGTTTAATTGTACGCTGAGGTATGCCACAGGGCACTTACTTCATATTAGTAGAGTCAATGCCATGCGAATACAGAAAAGCTTTTTGTTTTTAATTTTAACTACAGTCCTTGGATAAACACATTATTTGCCATACTGTTTGTTCGATATATGTGTAGTTGAACAGACAATGTTGTGAGACTCACGGCATAGTCATAATATAAACAAGATAATAAATGCCACATATATGTGTCAGAGAAGGTTCAGCCATAGACCTGAAGTAAACAAACAACCTTTCTGCTGGCTTGGCTGAAACCGCACAGCAGTTGTCGCAATTTAAAGATACATAAGCTGTTGTCTTGTGCATTTCACTAAGAGAAGACACTGTGAATACTGCTCAAAAAGCATGATTGAGCGTTGATGTCAAATTTCCAACAACCCACGTAACTACCAAATTTTGCCTAATGCAATGGCACAGCACTCTAGCAACAATCTAACTAAACCGTTAAACCATCTGTTAACCTTGTTCAAGTAAATACTGCAGATAATCACAGAATCAAATTTCAAAACAAACAGACGTGTCTAGTAAAATCAAGTACGCAACAGTCTTGACAACATCAAAACAAATTATTTTAAGAAAAAACATTCCTTCACTACCGTGTCCATCTTCTTCTGCTGCCCCTGCATCTTGCCTAAATGCCTACTTTAAAAAATATTCTTGTGATACAGGCATACAGGAGTTGAACATTGGCTGTGCGTCAGCCAGAACATAGACCGCCACCCTCCATTCTCAGCAACCTGCACTGAATTTTTCGCAATCCAATACAACCACGACAAAAGAGCCATGACATCAATCTAACATTTTGCCCGTCAGAGAAGTTTTTTATTTAATGAAGGCTCTTATGCGGCTCCGGTAAAAACTGAAAATTTACTTCTGCTCCAGCTCCGGTCCAGCCCGTCTCCGAAAAATATGTAGACTCCTGCTGGAGTCCAATTTGGGACTCGGGCTCCGTGATCCTGATCACGTTTAATTGAAACGTGCTTTCTGACCAACGTCAGCACCAGAGATGATCATGGAGCAGGAGGGCTGGAGTTTGCATTTTGCGCCGAAAAAAGGGCCGGAGTCTAAGATTCATGCACTGCCAGGAGCAGGATCCAGAGTGCAATGCAAAACTCTGTTCAAGAGCCAATCAAAACTTTTAAAGGAGCTATTAAGAATTCTGTAATGATGCTTGTTGTGGTCAAACAGAATGGAATTGATTAAAATGCGTTTCTGACCAAAATCAGCATTGTCAAATCTCACCAGGGACCGAATGTCCCCCCAACTTCTGGACAGGGAGGAACATAATATCTTTTGTCCCCCCAATATTTTGTGATAAAAAATAATGTAGTTGTTCAAATTCATGGTTACATTACTGTTGGAAACATTTCCCCAGCATAGAGCCTAATAAATAAGAAAAATGAACATTATCACTGGACTATCTATGGACACAGTATACAGATTAACTATGTAAACCAGAGATGAGCGGAGTCACATTTTTCAGATTCCGACTCCGCTCCTGGTGCACGCTTTAAGACTCCGGCTCCGACTCCGAAAATTTTTGAAACATCAACTCTGACTCCTGTTAACACTCTGAAAAATTCCAAGTAACTCATGTTAAAAAGATGCTGTCTATTTTGTTTCATGAGGAAAAATATATGTCGCGGCTATTTTGCCTTTGATAGAACACAAATGATTGAAATGGTCACGTGACTAGCACAATACAGAGAGACACAACATATCGAGGTATGGCTTAGCCTATTCTTTACACAACGCAGACAAACAGCCACTAAAAGCTTGCCCACTTAAATTAGACTTTACGGTAAGCTTTGTAGGCTATGCATTCCAAACTTGTCGTGTGATCATTTCAAACAAATGTGTGCAGCTACTGACAAAATAACTTCAGAACTGTTTTTGTCTCATGAGGCACAATAAAGGCTGCTTATCAAATATACTGTACACCGAAGTATATTTTCTACTGTAATTAAATTATGAAGTGGAAACCATTGGAACACTAGTTAGTAGTTCAAGCTTCAATATAGATGACAAAGTATTTGAAATGAGTGTTAATTTGCAATTTTCACAAAAGACGCATGTTAAATCTCCAACGACAGCAGCTGATCACCTGTTCACAAATATTAGATCGTACGTTAACCATCATGTGCTCAGATAAAACTTTGAACTATTACTACGCCAAACTGAGCCATTAACATGAATATGCAAGCAAATCATACAAAAAATATTGGCAACATGAACATTTACATTACGCATAACTTAGGCTACAATCCGTTTCAAATTTATAATCATAGGCAACAGCGATGCAAAACAATATAGGTTATCTTCAAAGCTGCAACTATCAGGGAAAACAGCTAAATTTGTTCAGTATGGCTCCAATATATGAGCAGAGGTTGGCCTATGCAAGCGGTGGCTAGACTAGAAATCTGCAAAAGTGACAATGCAAATAAACATTATATTTTGTACTACTGCACATTACTTCTACCCACGGGCGCAATTTGGTGGGGGACACGTGGGACATGTCCCCTCCACTTTTTTAGACGGGGGGGACATAATATGTTATGTACCCTCACATTTTTGCCGAAGACAAACAGCGGTACTATTGTCGAGACTTAGTTTTAGGATGCATGGGCAGTATTGCAAGACTGTCTTCAACCATTGGAAAACAGGATTACCACCAAAACTTTGGAAAAGTATTTGAACTAGCTGTGTATTGTCCTATAGGTCAAAACTCAGTGACTTGACTAGGAATTAAAGATAGCTTATACATTTAGATCTATTTCTTGTATGTCACGACAAGAGTGACCAACATATTCAAAATATATTTATACCCACAATGCAGCAATGTTCTCATCCAAGCTCGAAACATTTGCTTTACAGGCAGCCTACGTATGGGTGGCGGGACTATTTTCAAAGTGGGGGGCACAAGTGCACGTCAAAAAAACTAGAATTTTTGATTTGAATCGGCAACTCTGACGTCACAAGCACTGAAATGTGAAGTCATTAACTTTCGTCCGCATGTTCAAGCAATTTTGTTCAAAATTTGATAAGCCCTCAACGACCGCTATCTACACAACACCTTATCTATCATCAGGTCCGTAACCAGCTTGGGACACCTGGAGGGGCGAAGAGTTTTCAGACAGGGGCCCAAAGTTTTTGAACTGTGTCCAATATTTTTAAATTATGTCCAATACATTTTTCCAGGGAAGGCGAAAGATTTTCTCGAAAGGCTTCTCCTTCCCTGGTTACGGGCCTGTCAATCATACACTACACTGACTTAAGCACATAAATGTAACTAGTTGTTCTTAGTCACACACAAAAACAATTTACTTTACAATGGACCCAATACGAATTGTGTTACTTAAATTTATTTAGGCAAAATTCGAAATTAAAAGTGGTAGGGCCAGTCCCTCCCAGAAAAAAGTGGAGGAGCCTAGAGCCATGCGGCTCTCCTGGTTCCACTACCTATGAGCCTACGCAACACCGAGTTTTTCTGGACAAACCTTTCGTGTTATATCAGGTAAAATGTGGTAGGCCTACTACTTGCCCATTCACCGTTGTTCATTTTGATTTCTGTTTGATCTCAAATATATATTTGTGCCATTATGCATGCATAACTCTAGAATAAAACTTTTGACATTATTTTCGCCAATTAAAATTTGATGTTAAACGTTAAATTTTTTGCTTGCGAAAACACTGAGCTGAGTGGCATAACTGGCAGAGGTCACAAGGCAACAGCCACCAGCAGACCCGTAACCAGCTTGGGACACCAAGGGGGAATAGTTTTCTGAGGTAGGCCCAAATTTTACATCGATATAATGTACGAAAACAATGGTTATGCATAGCCTACAATATGTCCAAGACATTTTTACGTTTTTACATGGGGGCGAAGCCCTCCACTTAGTTACGGGCCTGGTCACCAGATGCTTAGGTATGCAGAAATTACATTGTAGGCTAGATTGATAGGCCTATATGGGTATGTATTCAGAAAGACTTCTGCTTCATTTCCTTTTGGATATCTTGAAATCTTGCCTAGTTGGCTTGGATAACTCTGCCTGAGGGTTTGATTGATGTTGGGAAAGAGTATTAGAAAAACGATGTTTGGACAATCAAAACGGTATCCAACAGCATGCAGGGCTGACATGGGGGATTGAAAGGATACATCCTCCACCCATCAGTAGTAAAAATAAATTGTAAATTATTTTGTGAACTACGCTAATTTTAACTAAACATTCTTTGCTTCTGTAAGAGGATATCAAAGGAGATTTGGCTGGGGGTGCGGCTGCATGCATGATGTAGCTAAAGATTTGTAGAATGTAGCTAAAGATTTGTAGAATGTTTTGAGAGCAGAAATGTGCAAGAAAAATATATAGCTACCATACCTTGCAATATATATATCGTATCTTGCAATTTATCTTTTTTTAACGTTGAGCAGCTTAAATAAGACATCAAGTCGCGTTGTAACCCATACTTATAAAATGCATGGAAATCGAAGTGTTCTACTTTAGGAGTGATATGCACGTGCGACCAATGCTTTTCACAGTTTTGTGCACTCTAAGTGACAGCTCTGATAAAACCGAATTGATGTGTTCTACTATATTGCTGTGCTTGTTTGTATCATGGTCTGATAGTAGTGCAACCAAGCTGAACTACATTACCATGTCCAACAACAAAATTAAGTTTATTAATTTCTAAATCATTTGTAGGGATAGTGTTGCTTTGAAAACACCTCTAAAAAACAAGATTGAGAATCTGTATTTACAAAACTTCACTTCCGCATCGGCTCGATGACTATATTGGTTTTACATGAAGCTGTCCCCCTCGCATTTTACAACAGAATTGCGCCCATGCTTCTAACATCATGGTCAAATCCTGTCGCTAGGCATGCAGTACAGTCAACAGTGTATAGGTCATTTCGGCACACTGTTACTTCTCTATGATGCTTTGTTAGCCATTGTTTTTTGTCATGTGTCTTGTGTTATTGCCCACATTATTAGCCAAACATTCTTATAGTTACGTCATGGATGTCGAAATTCCCGAACTGCATTGTCACTTACACACTGTATTTTGCACAGGGCATAACTTTGAAACCATCATCAGTGGTAATGCTCGGCACTCCTACCCAGTGTCACACTATCGTGATATATGACGACACCGGTAGGAAAACACGTCTAAAATTAATTCCATTCTGTTTGACGACAACAAGCACCATTACAGAAATTAGGTCCCTTAAAAATTTCGATTGGCTCCTGCACAGACCTTAATGTTGACTCCGGCTCCAGTTCCTGCTCTGGCTTGAACCTAAAATATTGACTCCGGCTCCTGCTCCAGCCTATAATGCAAACTCCGCCGGAATCTACTCCGGCACTCCGGCTCCGTGATCATCTCTGATGTAAACTGAATTGTCATGATTGTTGACAATTGTATTGGTTAATTTGAATTACCAAATCAGTGTGCACTAAAACTTNGCTCACTCACGAATGCCCGCGCTGGTTTGTAGCCTGCAATAAGAATACGGTTGCCACCAGGCCCGTAGCCAGGGGGGCAACGGGGAAATGTGCAAAGTTAAAGTATAAGCGATAGAAATACTTCCCTTTAACGTCCGTAGCGGCCACTTTTTTGACGAAATTTTTTAAATCCATAACTCGCCAGCCGCTAGAGCTAGAGAGGTGTTCAAACCCTCTACGGATTCAGCAAGTCTTCTAGTTTCGACTGAAAAAAAAAATTTTCATTTTTGGGTTTAGAGTTCTCCTGGGGGACGTTACAAGTGGGAGTGTTTTTGCGTTTTTATGGCCTACTTTAGCCGGCCCTAGGCGCCAATCCAATGGCGCCAAGCCATTCCAAGCCATTTTTTGGCTCAAGTTTTTGCGGAAACCAGACTATTATCCGAGTCTTTATACCCCTTGATTGGCTTTATAGCATACTTGGAGACAAAATTATGCCACAAAAACCAAACAATAGTCAAAATTTCTCCCCTGCAAGCTCTAAACTGGGGTGAATAACGCCCAGTTTGTATTTGGCCATAACTCGCCGCCAGAATGGGCTAGAGAGCTGTTCAAATCCTCTAAAGACTCGTGAAGACTTGTAGCTTAGACTGCAAAAAAACTTTTAGCGTGAGATTTCATTTTTTTGTTGATGTTTAAATAATGAGAGGATGTTTATGCATATATATTTACATTTGGATGACGCCATCATCCCCTGAGAGTCGAACAATCCATCCGATTTTGTGGCGCAAAGTTTTATTGGATTCTAGGGTACAATACGAGTCTTTAGAGGGTTTGATGGACTTTCTAGCATTTCTGGTTCAAAAGTTATGGCAAAATAAGTAGAAATTAATTAAGGAAATACCCTGAAATTACTCAGCACATTCCTCAATGATTTGGGGTCTTCTGGCCATAACTTTGGCACCAGAAACGCTAGAAAGTCCATCAAACCTTCTAAAGACTCATATTATAGCCTAGAATCCAACGAAATTTGAGCCACAATTTCGGCTCATTGTCTGGACGATGACGTAACAAAAGAATAACCAAAAAAATGCAAAACCTACCCTCACCCTGACGACACCCACCGAAAACCCCGAGCACAAATCTTAAAAGATTTTTTTCAGTGCAAACTACAAGACTTCACGAGTCTTTTGAAGGTTCGAATAGCTCTCTGTCATGTTCTCACGGCGAGTTATCACTATCCGTCCAAGGCGCTAGTGGGAGACTCATGCCTTTTCTTCAATTTTCTGATTTTGGGTAAAATAGGTTTTTGGGCCATAACTCTGGTTCCAGACATGCTAGAAGGTCAGTCAAGGGCTTTATAGACGCGGATGATCCTCTAGTTTCCAAAAAAAATGATCTAAAGAATGGCTCATTGTATTGGCGCCCAGAGCCAGTCACATTTGGTCAAAAATTCAAAAACACCCCCACTTTGTGTCGTCCCCCCAAGAGAATCCCTAACCCAAATCAAACAATTGTTTTTTATCGAAACTAGAAGACTTTACGAATTCGTAGATGGTCTGAACAGCTGTCTAGCTGAATGATTTCGCGAATTATGGCGTTGCAAACTTGTGCGAAAATGTCGGTGGTTCTTCAAGGGTTAAAGGAACCTATCCTACTTCAGCTTTTAGTCGACTACAAACTAGTATCTGACCTTTTGTAATCAATGACCCGAAAATAAAAACAATTGGAGCAACGCTTTTCGCAGCTGTTTCTGGCGCACCAGCCCAAATGGTTATGTTAGCTTCATTTCAAGACCATTGCAAACTTCTCCTTGATAGCCGTGTGTGTTACAAATATAACCTCTCCTTGTTTCCAGCGTCAGGGAAGCCTAAATCAATATCTTAGATTTTCATTTTTGCACAGTTCTAAAACTACAGTAGATGCGTGGATATGACTGTAATATATATTTTATATGTCTTGAAGCTGAAACTTTGGCTAAGAAGCGATTCAGTTCAAAAGTCTTCTTCACTGCGCCATAGTCACGGTTTAGCAACAATACCATTCATTCTACTGTAGAGCATAGTTTCTATAGCCTGCGTGCAAAGATTTGTTATTTAGATATGTGAGAGCGAATTGACCAACCACACTTACCTTAACATTCCAGCTTTTGAAAGTGCAGCCTAAGTGTTGAATGCTTTAGTTTCAAAGGTGTGCAATGCTCATTAAGCAGCCGGCATCATCTCTGAAAAAATAAACCTCCGAACATCAACAATCGAAACCTTTCGATTTACTGTAAAAGCTTTCGATATCTGCCGACGGGTCTGCTTATATCTCTTTGCAATGATTTAAACTTGCACAGATATGTAGGCTTATTCAAGTTACAGGTCCCCACAAAGGTGAGAAGCAAGCGAATCAGTCAAGCTAAATATTTTTATAGGACATCGATTTCACGTGCCTCTACGCATCCACAGTACTGAAATCTTATTCATATATATTCTATCATAAATTTCTTTTATTTCTTTATGAAATTAAGTTTCCCTATCAGTACATTCAATGCCCATACGTACTTTTTCGCAATATCTGAAAAACGTTTGCATGAAAATAAGCAAAAACACTAAGAACCACAAAGATTTATTTAACTACTGAGAAAATCAAAGCCAAGCGGTCAGAAAACAGTTCTTTTTCTAATGCGAAGTTGTAGCATCCAAAGTTTGGTGTTACATTTGGACAACAA
>JGI24022J15233_10008157_pt1 | contig 11661 bp, 5 predicted proteins | sample Ectturendosymbi2_FD_15233 | JGI IMG/M metagenome (IMG submission 15233)
ACAAGGGATATTGCATATGTGCAAAAAGTTTGAATGAAAGTTCAGCTATTTCTAGTCAGGGTTGATTGATTTAAATTATTTCATTTAAATCAGTGATAAAATAATAAAAATCAAGTAAAAAATCATATGCAGTTTTGAAGCTTGCTGTGATTTGTATGTCACATTCAATTGGTATTCTAATCTGTTTCACTTATTTTTAAAGAAGGCAGAGACTTCTTGTTACCACACCAGTTATAAAAGCAATTAAAGTTTTATCAATCATGGCAACTGTGAGGTCACATATTCTATGTTAACTAAGTGCAAACTGATATGTGGACTGAAATCACTAACATTTGGAGACGCAGAAGTCAGAACTGTTCAGAATGCCACAAGTTTGAAAGTGTAGGCTGGCATAAAGCAAGCCTGTAGCCAGGTTTTGAGGTTTGAAGGGCAAACTAAACTGTTAGGGAGGCAGCATTTTTGCTTTTATTACGGTATATGATTAAAACAAACTTTTCTAGGCACAACAAAATTTGGGAGGCACAAAAAAATTAGGGACATCGCCCTTGAATGTCCCCACGGCTATGGGCCTGGAATAAAGTAAAGTTGAATCTAAACTCCAGCAAATATGTAGGTCACGGACTGTAGAAATAGTAGTTTCAGTACCTAGTTTTGATTCAGATTCATAATACCACACATATTATAGGTTTTTACCATTTTATGCATGAACGTTATAGTTTTGCAGAAGCTGAACTAGAGATCAATTTTAACAATAGACTTCACACCAAAAGACTGGCAAGCTTGTGTTTTTCTAGAAGCTTCTTAACATGCCATAGGTGTTAACAAAGTTAATAAACAGATGGTTTGAGTGTTGTCATTCCAATAAATATTTATTTTATACACTGGTACTGGTGTTATGAACTGATTTGCTTTAAGCGTGATGTTTAAGTTCAAAATAAGTTTGAATGAAAGTTCAGATGAATTCTAGTTGCTGTACTAGAAGAAACAAAGGCCAACAAAATATTGTATTAAAACAAACTCTAATTAAAATTTGCAAGTGTTTGCTGGCCACCCTCTGCACAAAAACATCATAAAAATAAAAAAAATCATAAAAATCAATAAATCTGATTTAAATAAAAAAAATCCGATTTGAATAAAAAAAAAACGTTTTTCCGATTTTTTGAAAAAATCATGATTTTTATCAACCCTGGATATCACCTGAACAATATGCAATGCATGCAACCCAACATTTTTATTTACCGGTCAGGTGTTCCCCATGCTCATGTCACACTCGACAGAAAAAGTAACCTTTTCAAATTGATTGTAAAATTTTTTCTGAAAGGCCTTGGTTTCATCTTTTGGCATGATATTGTGTATTGTGTATATAGAGTTGCTTTAATATGTGACAAAATTTGATCTTGTTTGGACTTGAAATAAAGTAGCGGTGGTTGAAAATGCAAAAAAGTGTCGTCTGTACCCCACTTTCCCCTATAGGTCAATATGCAGCTGGGTAAACAGTGTAGGCTACTTCTCCAACGTTTGGATTGAAATCCTGTTCACTAATAGTTGAAGACAGTTTTTTGCAAAACTGCCCATCCCAAGACTAAGTCTAGTCATGCTTTTTCGTCTTGGGCAAAAGCTTCGCAGAGATTTTCCTGAAAATCTAACTTTCCAACATATACACTAGCATCATTCAATTATACGCTGTCTGTTTCTGAATACGTGACGACCAACGTTAAAGCAAAGCCCATTAAATTTCTGCACGAAACAAATAATGGCTGTACTGTGGTCTCTCGTATGTGCAGCTGTAATACTCTTATTGTTACAAGAAAATAACCTTTCTGACAGTATACCACACAGGGTAAAATGTTGCACAAAAGCAGTTAACCATCTTTCACGGTCACTAGAAACTTGAGAAATACTAAAAATTATTTTATCGAAACTAAAATGTATAAACTGTTTGTTTCAACATGAATTTCGCTCATAAACTGGGGCTTATAAAGCTTATGACCTTATAAACTGTTTTGTTTCAACATAAACACCAAGCTCTGTGTCAACATGAACTTGGCTATGTGTAGGCCTAACCTACCGTCTAACATGAAACGCTCTTCAAACAAAACGTGATAAACATCACTTTTATTTTTGAAACCTCTCCAAATACAAAATTTATATAGAAAGAAGTGAGGGGGACATGGCATATTATACCCTCCCCCCCGCCTGAAAAAGTGAAAAAGTTTATTAGTGCACAAACCTTCAAGGAAGGTATGGTTTTTCATTTTGAAAAACGGGTGAAATTCACATAGGGTTAGTATTCGTAGGACATAACCATAGCCAGGGCCGGATTTACCTATAGGCTATATAGGCTACATCCTAGGACCTCAAGATCGAAGGGGGCCTCCAACAAACTGTGTTGCACCATAGAGTCAATGGCCGGTATATGATCATTTAGATGAAACTTCGTCTGATTTACTTAGCAATTTGTGTCCTAATTATTATTCACGAAATTTAGTTTTATTCAATTTTCGTGGTGATAACGCCAGAGGCTTCCAACGAGTTTTCATGAATCTCAATATGACGGTTGGTCAAGCAGCATGCCAGCTGTAGTGCCAATATACTCAAAGCACGCCGGCTGCGTCCTGCGTTTGCTGAATCGTACTGATTATTACGTGTGACTCTATCAAAAGAACTTGTGGCTGTTCATGTTTGAAATGCACCTGATCAGTGGCATAACTGAGGGGGTGGCAGGGGTGAGAACCGCCCCCCAAGCAACTAGATGTAAAAACCGGGCCCCTATCTAGCTTGTATTTTGGTACTATTCTTTTGGTTTCAGTAGATTGTTTTTTTGCGTGTTTAGGAGTGTTTTCCGGTGATTTCGTTTTTTTTAATTGCCGTTCAATACCGGATTTGCTATTGTTTCTCACCTATTTTCTGAGTGTTGGGCAGTGGGCTCCTTTCAGCTACGTTTCTCTCTGGCTCAAACCTCTAGTTACATCACTGCACCTGATCAAAGCTTAAGATTGTACTCCAGATAAGAGCTATGTGTAGAGCTACCAGCAGTATCCTACAATAAAAGCATTCTTTTTACAGGTGATTGATCTATACAGTAGTTTTGACAGCGTTTGTATCGGGTAAAGCTCGAGTGGTATTTTTGGATGCGATTTTTTCCATCTGAATTTTCTTCAGTGAAGTCATTCAGAAATCAGATTGCTATTGAGTACTTGCGGAAGTTTGTATTGCTCCCATGCTAAGCAAATAAGAGAAGATCTTGATGAACTTCAATAGCAAGAAAAAGCCATTTTGCCAACTGGCAGCCGCAGAACTCTTCCCCAACGAGACGGAAACAGCAAAAAAATGACAAAAGCGCGTTTGATCGGATGCCTTAGATTAGTGGTTCTCAGTTTATCCAACCACGCGGAGCCTTATTTCTTAGCTTGATGGTCACCAACTGCTCAGGTGAAAGGTCCTTTTCAAGATTCAGAAGAAATAAAAACGAATTAAAGGTTCGCAATCTTTCGGGAGAAGTTGTCCACACTAAGCATTCGGTACATTAAAAATGACAAACTTCAGCAAAGAAATTGTGATGAATTCTTAGATAATTTTGTTATGAGGAAGGCAGGAAAAAAAACATTTTAACTGTTTGCTGTGTTATGTTCAGCCTTACTTGATTCGATGATTGCAGCTTTTTGTTTCTTTAGACGTATTTCAAAAATGACAGCACAAGCGAAATTTCAACCAGTCCACTCGCCACAGTGGACATTGGTGAGCTCTGTCCTTCTAAATTTAATATGAAACACTGTAAACCAGTAAAGATCTTATCAAATTTTCAGAATGTCAAGTCCCCTTGCGCAAATTTGAATCCCATATTCAAGACTTTCTGGCGACGGTTCTCGTTTTTAAACCTCACATCGTTTCAAGCGACACTTTAGTTGCTTTCGATTCTTGCCAGTCTGAATAAGCAAGAAGCACACGAATCGCGAAGCTAACAGTTAGGACCATTTGGGTGCATTTCACGTGATGTGTTTTGTTCGTGTGTGTGAGATTTTTACAGCCCTGGTAAGCGAGTTGAAACGTGGTCCTCACGTTGTGCTTTGAAGTCTTCATACCGCCACACATACTATATAGGTGCAGCGTGTTTGTTTTTTTGAACACAGATAAGAAAAAACAGATGTGATACTTATAAAAAGCGCAGGCCGTGTGTTTTGTCAAATATGTCAATTGTGACGATTCCGGTTGGTTTGCCTGTGTAAGTTAATAATCCTGTTCCCGCCAGCCAAGTAGGATTTCAACAATTCCGTGCAATTGAATGTTTTTTGCGTCGGAGGCAGCAACAAGCGCAGTGATCGTAGGCACTTCAGAAATGATTTAGAATTTTTTGCTGACCGTACTTTCAGAGCGTCGTTTTCGACATTTCGCAAATTGATTGACGTTTTCAATTTTTTTCCTCGCAACAATGGGAAAGGAAGCCTCACAAGCGGTATAGCCTAGGGCCTCGCATCAGTTAAATCTGGACCTGCCCACAGCGTTAACATTCCAGTGTAACTTTTCAAGCAATGAATATTGCACGAATGATTTTTTTTGTTTCCCATTGTTGCATGTGTATGCATGAAATTTGCCAACGTTGAAGCGGTTGGTAGGCTACAAATTCGAAACAAAAACATCTCATGAAAAGGCAGCTCCATTGACAACATTGTTAGGTTTGATTTGCGCAAGGAACAAAACTTGCAGTAATTACAGCATCAACCAATGTAGTGATGGGTTTATATTTTTTCAAGCAATGAACATTGTATTAATGTTTGCAATTTTTAACTTGTGGCTTGTTTGCACATGAAAGTTGGCAGTGTTGAAGTGGTTGGTAGGCTACAAATTCGAAAGAAAAACTTCTTGCGAAAAGTCAGCTCCATTGAGAACGTTGGTAGGTTTGATTTTCGAGAGAAACAAAAATCGCAGTAGATACAGGATCAATCAAGGCATTGATGGGTTGAAAACTTTCCAAGCAATGAACCATGCGCCGCTTTTCTTTTAGGTTTTCAACATGTTGCTTGTTTGCACATGAAATGTGGCAAAATCGAAGCAGTTGTTAGAATAGAAATCGAAAAAAGTTCACAAAAACGCAGCTTCATTGAGACCGTTGATAGGTTTGGTTCTTGTATGCATCATGAATCGCAATGAATACAGGGTAATTGGAAAGAATATTATATTTAAAACTTTCATGAACCTTTTGTGCTGGTATAGGCAAATCGACAAGCTGACGTTTGATCTGGGACAAGTGCTAGACAGACTCTTGAGTTCACATGCGCCTGAAAAGACGGTAGTGCGAATGTTTGCTCTTTGGCGAGTTTTCAAAGGTGAACTGTGAACGTGAGAAAATGTGGAGGGCAACTGCCGAAAAACATACTGGTAGGGATTGTTTGGCAAGCCAATTCACCAACCGGTAGGGAAGGTGTGAAGCAATATAGCTGTGCAGCTTCTACGTTGATTTCGTATCCGCGACTATGACACTTTGCAATCGGTCGCCGGTCCTGATCGCGATTGACATAGTGGTTTCCTAATAGCATCTGGAAACTGCCTCAAACCACGTCAATTAGCTAACACACCCATTGCTTCAGGCACATTAGCCCCAGTCACAAGCTTACCGCACCTTTCAGCTATAGGTGCAAAGTGAACTTTACACAAGTGCGAGTAAGTGTTTCACACTCGTTTCGAAAGTGTTCGGTTTTACCGGTATGACACCTGTGACTAAGACTTCCGCAAGATTTATTCACTCACCTCTCGAACATAAGTGTTTTCGTAACACTGTCGACATTACGGCCTCGTTGGGAGAACTACCTCTAAACACCAAGACGCCCTGTGATTTAAAGAATGTGCGTTAATTCGTTATTATAAATGCTTGCGATAGAAACACAATGCAAAAATGTACAATTGGAAAAGATGCGGCGAACAAAATTATGGTGCTGTGGCGAATACTGCAGGCACAATATTCAGGTACTCCTCACATCGAAACACAATTCCTTCAGAAGCCAAACTCCTCTCAGTTCAGCCACAATCACCACTTCAACTTCTTTTGCGTTCTCTCTCATGATCGCCTGTTATCCAGGGGCGTAACGAGATCAGATGGCGCCCGGGACAAGAAGCAAGATTTGCGCCTCCATGTTCGAACCTGAGGTCTTTCAGAAGCAAATGTACTGTATTGAAGAAAGTGCTTGGGGCATTTTTGGGATTTTTCGGTGCCCCCTCCAGTGATTCGGCGCTCGGGAAATTGTGCCCCGGTTGCCTCCTCGTTACGCCCCTGCTGTTGTCTTTGACAATTTGGAATCGTGAAGCAGTCTGCGATGCGACAAATGTTTGTTTCAGCCTTTTACGTTACCGCCGGTCTTCACTTTGGATTCTCTGGTCATATGGTTGCTTCGTAATTATCTGAAGCACAACTGTTTTAAAGCAAACTATCTTGCGCCTTTGGTGGGAAGCTAACTTTGAGCAACATGGACAAGCAAATGTTTCCACGAAATTTTTGTTGTTCGACCCTGCAGAGCGCTTTGAATTTCCGACGTTCCAACGATCACGGTATGCGACGACACTTTTCTTGACCTTTGGGCCAGTGACACCCCATCGCAGGGAGAAAGGTTTTATCAATTACTGAATTGGCGTATGTAGTCTTCACTGCAGTAAGATTCGCCAAGGAAATAAATATCGTCCGCGGTCTTGCTTGTCGATCTAATTAGGAGGGCTTTTAAACCCACTTTCCTCTAAGGAAACTAACATTTTCAACACAGCTATCATCCCTTCTAATGGGTCAACACTGGCGACATGTCCGATTCCTTGTGTAGAAATAGGGAATTCTTCCAAAACCGGAAGTTATGTAAAATTGTCGGAGTCATACGGTTTCACCTCTGGTGTTTTCATCAATATGGTGCTCGCAGCATTGGGCAACCACATGAACTTTTCGAACAGTGTTTGCCACGATAGATAACCTTCATTAGGATTTTAGTCGTAAAACGTTCATTGCTATTACGACCAAGGGGGTTTGCAGTTTTGCAAGACAAACAACAGCTTCTTATCTTCAATTTGTGTCTTTTTAGCTGTGCGGTCTGTACATTGACGTGCAATAGATTTGATTGGAGTTCCGTCGAATTCATTTTTAAAAGGTCTGGGTAATATCGTTCTCGCAACAAGCAAGCACAAAGCTCAGTATAGTTTACTTCACGTGACACCGGAAACAATTTTAGATATCTATCGCAACAATCGAGCCGCTTTTGAATACCGGGACAATTTCCAGTATAGTAAAGGTCTGAACATTTGCAGTTTGACCGCGAGCATTCGGTGGAGTTTGTCGAAGGTAAAGTCTCCATTAGCTTGGTCGACTTGCTCATATTGAAACACAATAGCTTGAAGACCGAAACTTAAATCATCCCAACTTGATGTGTGCGGTGCAGAAGTTAGCAAACTTGCTATAATAGATCTGTCCCTTTTGCTTGTTCATAGTGTTCTAGTATTACTGGCAGATTGTCCCTCATACAGCTTAGCCTCAGCTTCAGCAAGTTGCAATTCTTTTTGCTTTCCCCACAGACCCTTTTGTCTTCCATTTCAATTATATGAACTCTTCCTCGTACCGTCGAGGTTTCTCAGTAAACTCGGCAGCTTTTTGCTCAGCCTTGCATACGTTTTCCTCAGCTTCTTCTGCTTTCATTGCACCTTGTCGAGATTCAGAGGAGAGACCTTCTGGCTCTTTGCAACTTGGTTTCTTCTAGCTTGATTCTATTAGATTCTGTTTTCGCTTTTGCTATCAGTTTACAGCTGGGCTTTCTCTGCTCGTCTTCAAGCCTTTTTACGGGATTTTTCGGAATCTGCATCACTTTCGATTCTTCTGGTTTCGCAACTAGACGAGTAAGTTTTAATTTGACCTTGCTTCTAAAGAATCTCTCATCGCACCGAGCTAAAAACAGAACGCAACTCTGTTGATGGAAAAGACTGCGTCGTACTGCCGCCTTTTGACGATCATTAAAATGCACTTGGTATATCTTGCGTTGCTTCTTTCAAACAATGCTGAGCGCGCTCATCACTCTTGGTGGTTTCACTGATATAATTGATCTTCGATGGGGCACCCGAAATGATGTCTTCAGCCAATAGGTTTTCCAAAAACTCCAAAAGAGTTATGCAATGCGTTTTACGAAGAATATATGTTAATTCCATTCGTGAACATTACGAAGATCAAGTATCAATGTATGAACATGTGAATAGCTTTCTTGAAAATTTTTATAAGCACTCGCGCAAGAAATTTCCAAACCCACTTCGAGCTGGACATTGCTCATCATGTGGCTTGAATAATAACGAACAGAACAACTATGCACGTGTAAAACTTGTAAGGAAATTTTTAGCGGTGCCGGTAATCTAAATCACTGCCATAAGACTGCTGAGGCTCTGGTGATCACCAGACTGTACCCAACTTCTTTTTTTGTCCGTAGGACCGAGTCAACAGTTGTATTGACATGCACACTGCACTAACAGTTTTACACCATGCCTTTTCCGGTTCTAAACCATTGCAAAAGAACGGGCGATTCACGCAACAAACACATTTAAGTATAAAGGCAAACTGTGCCACTCGTGGAATGCATCAGCCAATTGCAATGATCAACCAACCTTAACGAACGCTGGGAGAACTCACAACGCACAAAGAAAGCATGGAATATTTCCATGTAACATTACATTGAACGTCTTACAAATTGTGTCATCCGTAAATTATTTCACAAAACCAACATGCTCGTTGATGTTTCTGGCAGGTTATAAGAGTAACATTTCTGGACATGTCTCTGGAATCAACTTCGGCAAACGTGTGTCACGATTACGTGGAACTGTTCGATGGTGAAACTCAGGTTAGCTTTGTATCCACATTACATGCAGCTGTTTTCATGGCTTGTGAAAATTTCTTTTTGAAATAACACAGCTGGTAAAAATGTATCGATGCCGCTATACAACAACCGCGCTGATTTATGAAAATTGTTTTAATAGTCAATGGGACAGTTTTGTGGGACTACCGTGCCTGGTGTTGTTGAGACAACCACGTCAGAGCTCAAGATAGTGTTTACATCAGATTCCAGTGTTTCTCAAAGTGGCTTCAGGTTGACACATCAAACAGTTGGTGAGTTTGAATTCTATTCAATGATTGCAAGACGAATTGCTTCATGCCTTGTGCTTTATCTAACCTTGGTGAGTTACCGAAACATGTAGCTTCAGTGGATGGTTTCATGACGAAAGTTTGTCTGACATAATTGGTACAAACTGAAGTCTCACCTGGGCGATACCAAATAAAACAACTGCTCTAAAAATGTTTTAAAAGTGGTAACGTTTGGTATAAAGAAATACCTTCATGATTTCCGCTTATAGGGCTGTTGCTGCAAAAACTTATTTTAGTTGACACTAATTTCTTTTGGATCGTGTGCTATAGCGTAGGGGCAACCAATTAGCGGCCCGCGGGCAACCTGTGACCCTCTACATCGTTTTCAGTGGCTCGTGGAGGCATGCAGGAACATTTTTTATATGTGGAAGTTCCTTCAACTTAGGCTCAGATAACTTCAAACGAGACTTGCTTGCATTTCTATTCACATGCTTCAATTTTCATTAGAAGTTACTTTTCTCCCATAAACGCGACCTTCTCTTGCCAAATTATTTCCCGCCGCCAGGTGCGGCGCAAGCCATTCCAGCGCCCTAGGCAAGATCCATTTTCAACGCCCCCTCATAGTTTATGACGGCATGCGATCAACCGTGGGAGGACCTTTTTGGAAAATTGCCTACCGACTCTACATGGTAAACGTACACAGATTTTCTATTTGCACATCTTAAAATTACATGACGTCATAAACTATATCAGATTCTATTTGCGCATCTTAAAATTACTGGTTGGACCTAGGCAAGGTCCATTCCAGCCCCACGCCCCGCATAAAGACCTTTCAAAGAACGATTTTTTCATCAAACTAATTTATCAGACTTTATTATTCTGAGTTTATTTGAATACAAAATTAATCAAAATATTTTCTGCATATGTATCAGCAGTTACGGCATTCGCATAAACAAAAATTTTGTCATAGGCCTAGGAAAAGCATTTCACAGTCTGATGTCGTAACAATCGACGACCTTCCGCATGCGCAACAAACCTCTGACGTTCGCGAATGTCACCATGTTGGTTATGGTCCGTGCCAGCTGGTATATGTTTGTTACACACATTACGGTGCGGTGCGTCCTAGAATTGAAATCTGACTGGTTAACTACGCCAGGGTCCGCAATATGTGGATTGCGACCCCAAATTTGTGTCGCGAGACCTTCCACTCTGGGCAGTGGCGTAGCCAAATCACAATTTTGGGAGTCAAAAAAGTTTTGAGGGGGCCATAATTTTTTATTTTAGGCGAGCAACAGTATTTTGTTTGGAACACCGCCTGGCGCCTATCAAAGCACAAAATGATTAGATATGTTAAACCAGTGGTTCTCAACCTTCCATGTTTTGTGGCCCCCTTCCAAAGACTGTCAACACTTGTGGCCCCCTGCTTATCAATAGGGTTTTGCAATATCAAGGTAGAGCTATTGTGTAAAGGCTTCTGCTCGTGACCCCGGAAAACCGCTGCGTGGACCCAAAGGGGGGCCGTGACCCCAGATGATAAACCCTGTGCTAAACATTTGAGCGGACCATGGCTGCCCGGGACTCCTGGCTCCGTCTGTGACTATGGGTAGCGAAATAATTTAAATTTACATTTCAAATTTGCTATTTTCTTTGGACCGAATAAATGTAATCATTTTCTGTTTCCTGTGCTAAGTTTCATAACATTTTGTGCAAGAAAATTGCTGCTGTCACTAATGGCCCTAAAATTGCATTTTGTATAAATTTATATGCTCACGAGATTTTTGGGTTGCGAGAATTTAGAACTAATTTTTAGGGTCGCGACAAAAAGCATTTGCAGACCCCTTAGTTAGGCTACTAACTGCTGGCGTTACGGTGGTGTTTTCTCATCTTACTACACAGGATGGCTGAAAAATGATTTAACTACTGCTTCGACATAAACTTACTCCGGTGAAAACGGAGCAGCTAGGAAAAATCAAGAAATGTAAAGAACGGAGATGGTAATCTTAAAAGTTTTCACTGAGCTTGAAAATATGGCCTGCAGGGCATGCTTTGCTGGCCCTGACAACACGCCATCGACGGATTTGCGAGCACTTTAGGCAAGATCTATTGCAGCGACCATCCCTCGTATACAAATATCTCCAATCTGCACAGACCCGTAGCCAAGTTGTCATGCTTTGGTGGCAAAATGCATTTTTAGGGGGCATGATTTTCCTGTTCACTCTATGTTTAAAGCAAAGTTTTCCGTCCACAACAGAATTTGCGGGGCACAAAAAGAATTGGGGTCACTTCTCCCGAATGCCCGCCGTGGCTACATTAGAAAAATTTGTTACATGAAGGAAATTTGTACCAAAATTCCACATAACGCACCTAGTATATGTGAAATTTAAATTCATGGGAAAAATATTAACCCTTCTTGAAGCAAGCCTGAAATAGTGCCGTATCTCTCTTTTCTCATAAACTGTATGGACGTGAGCTTCATTCACTTTTATCACGTTCATTATCTTTTCTTGGTGTACGTTCGTCACTTTCTGAATCACGTAGTTATATTTTTTGTTCGTTTTCGCCCCCCCCCCCCC
>JGI24022J15233_10008160_pt1 | contig 11660 bp, 7 predicted proteins | sample Ectturendosymbi2_FD_15233 | JGI IMG/M metagenome (IMG submission 15233)
CCACCATACCAGGTAGGGACGTCTCGTTGGCTGCCTCGTCAGGTTCCGATGCACTGGTGGAATCAGGCGACGCCTCTCGGGCATCATCGCACTGCTGACATTCAGACGAAACCTCGAGCTCCGTCGCCGTCAACGAAGGCGCAGAGATCATGACTTGTGGGTTCTTGGCCGACCTGCGCGACGACGTTCAACACATGACTTTTGAAGGCGAAACGCAATTTCCAGTTCAGACAAGATTACTGACGTGAGGAAAGATTAAATCTACTGCATTCAAGCATAATCGCCAAAAGCTTATTGCAAGCGTACAACTTGATTTGTAGTTAAATATGCAGTTGATCGGAGCTGTTGTGCTCTTCAGCAACAAAATATGGTGAGGGGTCGAGGCAAAAAAGTCTACTTCTGAGCTCTTCGTGAAAGCTAATGCTTTAAAAACTGCAAGAAAATGTCTAAAACAAAGGGATTTTTGCGCAGCAAAACAACTTTTTAAAATGATCGTCAAATCAGACAACAGAACAAAATTTCAAGCAAAACTCGTGTTTGAGCTAAGCAACGACAATTCCTACTAAAACATAGGGGTCTGCCAAGTGGTCCATATCGATCCTCAGGATCAATGGAACTATTCCAAATGGTTGAACAGCATTTGGGGTTGAAAAAAGTCGATCAAGTTGAAGTAATTGTAAGCCACAGGGGTGCCGCAAGCGCATCCATCACAATTTTTTGCACAGGGAACTAGTTGCATGTATTTAAACACATCTACAGTTGTGTATTTAAGCACATCTTCAGTCCTTCCTTACGGCGTTTTTGTAGGACTGAAAATGTGTTAAATACACGAAACTAGTTTCTCTGTGAAATAAATTGTGATAGACTAACCTGCGTCACCCCTGTGACTTACAATTATTGAAAGACGGATATGTGCGAGTGCGAATCATCGCACAAGTATGAAAGCAGAACCAAGCAGGCAGATTCCTTAGAAGTATGCCACGAGGCTAGAGCATGTTTTGTCGAGTTGAAGTAATTTGACATTACGCCTATAAATTGCTCCTTAACAACTACTTTATAGTAAGCCAATTTTGAAGTGCGTGTTTATTTTCGAATTCACGCATACATAAAAAATTTTGATTCTGCTCTCCCAATACCTTGGCAAATATTCTGCTAACGTTCTTTTGTTTGAGTGGCGTTGATAGCAAATTAAAAAATGGGTTCCGCCGAGCAAGAAGGCACGGGACTCTTAATCTAAAATGTTATCAATATTCTCTTCAGGCAAGTCGAGCTCCAAGACTAAAATCAGTGCGTTGACTTTGTTGGGTAAAAAAGCCGTCAAATTAAACGAAGACTGTAAACCCATACAAATACAAAGTGAAACGACTTGCAGAAAATTCTACGATGAGGCCAAACTACCGGTTACAAACCAAGTGACAAAACGTGCAATGGTTGAAAAATGCTTTCAGTTGAATACAGACAATTGAAACTCTCCTCGAATAACCGTTTTCCACAGGGACAAAACATTGATTACACGAAAACATTGCTTTGGTGCGACCTTGAAAGTTTACTTCATTGAAACCAGAAGTTCTTAAAGACTTGACCAATGAGTTTTACGCGCCTTCCAGCAACAAACAAGTGACCAAAGCTCTGCTACTGTTACAATGTTTCGAGAAAGTTCTTTGGTACGTCATTCACTGGTCATGAGCTTCCTTTGACGAAAAAGCAGGTTTAGCTTCCCGGAGTGTTTTGTTGGTGGGCTTGGCAGTGCCCGGTAACAAAAGCTGTGGCTTAACAATGGATGGAATCACAAAAGTTTGTGATCGATCGAGGTACTGTAGCTGGTGGAAGTATCACGCAGCGACAATGAGCCTATAAATACCGCTTTGTGCAGGAGGTTCTTTCATTTGTCACTAACAATAGTCAAACAGCCGGTCGTCCGGCAAACAAAGTTTCATTGAAAAAAGACCGTCTTGTGAGTGTTTTATCCGTTGCAAAACTTGTCGAAAGTCTTTTCTCTTTACTTCGATCTCAGAAACAGCGAATGGCACTGATGCGAATGACGAATAAAGAAGGAGATTGTCAGAGAAAGCAAACGTTAAATCCACGCCAATTCGGTTCTTTCGGTTGGAAATGTTGCCACGTAAGTACCGCGATATACGAGCGTCAGGGCGGCAACCAGCTGAAATTTTCGGGGGGTAAATCATTATAAGCTGTTGCTGCACATAACAACAAAGCATATTTTTGAAAATTTCGGGGGTCGGCGATTGCCTGGTAGCGCAGGTTGTGGACCTGACGAGCACACCCCCTGGTTGCGGGCCTGACGAGCACGATTGGGTTTTGTGATCAAAGTTGGTCGGCGTGTGTTCTGCAGTTGAATAGTCACATTCTTGCTGAGCTATCCACTGGAAGCAAACACATGAACAGACTCACAAACTTTTCACACAACAACAGTTGTTTGGTGAAGTAAACATAGGTGAGGAACTTCAAATTTTTAAAAACAACGCTTTCCACACGAACAAAACAAACTTTATTATAATGTAACAATGAAACTTCCGCAAGTTAGTTTAGGCCAAAACGAAACTGACTGCTTTGACAACAATGCTTGCAATTTTCTTGAAGTTACGCTGCACTTTTCTTGATAACGACTGCTATCACCCGCCGCGTCTACGTAGCCTTCTAGGCTGTGATGTAATAATGCGATGACGTGCGCAGTCGCAAGAATGCAGTTGTTAGTTGTTTCTCTGTCCGTGGCCTAAAAAGGGCTGATTCACGTGGAGGAGGCGGATTAGAGACAACTGTGATAAATGAAGGGAGACTAACTGCACATACCTAGCAAAACCATGGTCTCACTATCAGAAAAGTATATCACGAAAACTTAGAAAGGTAAATAAATTACTATCGTACTCACTTCTGTGCCCGCAAAACAGTCGTAGCCAGCTTTTGACTGTCCAGCCTCTCGTCCTCATGCAGTGGCTGCACTCCGACAAGCAGACTGTAATCAAGCACGCCCATGGTTTGCAGAAACGTCGTGTCTATTTCAATTTGTTTCAAGAACCACTCCCTTTGGTCCCCTGCGCGTAAGTTTGCAGTGCGATAACGTATCGCAGGCACTTATTTGATGTAACGCCTTTGGAAGATTCAATACGAGCAGCGTTTAAAGGTGAACACCCGCTTTGGTCTTCAACCCAGGCCCGTAGCCACGGAGGGAATTCAGGGGCAGTTCCCCCCAATTTTTTGTGTCCCCTAAATTCTGTTGTGCCCAGAAGAATTTGTTTCAAAGCAGTAGAGTATGAGGTAGGGGTGTAAGTTCACCCCCAAAACTTTTGATTTGTCGAAAATCCGGGCAAATCACTGAAAATTGGGCAAAAATCGCTGAAAATCTGGACAAAAATGGCGCCCAACGTTGTTTGACTTCAAGAAATGGCGCCCAAAGTTTGTAAAATAAATAAAGACCTTTTGTGGAAGTCACGTCTTCATGATCTTTGTGGGAAAATGATTGTAGGCAAAAGTCGCACACAACTTTTCGGGCAAGTTTAGGGAAATTCAGGCAAAAATCCTTCGCATTCTCAAACATTTGCTCGCTCCTACATCTTTGTTTCAAACATATAATAAAAACAAAAATCCTGCCCCACTAAAAATGTATTTTGCTCCCCAAACCTCAAAAACCTGGCTACGGGCCTGCTTGAACTAGTCAAACAATTCTCATTTGAACAAACAAACAAAACAGTGGAGGAGAGTTCAGTTGAAAATAATTGAATAACGGCCCCAAAACACAATTCATAAAAAATTTATTGAGGAGCACGTCGACTATCAACACCGGATATTGGACAAGATAACACTCTGACGCTGCTACATGAAAAGTGCTGGAGCTGTGTGGTGCAACACCGCTCATTCAAAGCCCATCACCAGGCATCTTCACGTATCGATAGGTAACACAAACGTTATTGAGCATGGTATGCTGGTACAGCAGCAACAGATCTTTGCAGCGGTATGAATGAGCGAAATCAGTGAATATCCGAACTTTCCGAAAACTGTTTTACAAACTGCCAAATCTGCGTACCTTAAAAAATCAATGGATATGGTAGAATGATAAACTTATCTACGTAATCGATATCATACAATTCATTTCAGGAAAGATCCTTACGAAAATGAAATGTCGTCCCAATTGCAAGTGCAGTTTTTCTGAAACCACGAACAAGATCAACTGTGCTACAACACACTCCGAACTGTGCTACAACACACCCCGAACTGTGCTACAGCATATTTCGGCACCATACAAAAAACGCATTTACCGAGCATGATTTTCCCATCTTTTAAATTCTTTTCCTTCAAAATAACGACGACATTGCTGTCGTTTTCTTCTGGTTTGGTGAATCTTCCAATCTGGCAACCCTTTATGTCGTACCTCTGCTGGATTCGCTCCCCAGGGTAGAAGATATTGATCATCACCACAAAGTACACCTGACAATAAACATTCATCAATCTCCAACCAGTGAGAACTTTTTCACTTTCTGAAAAGCAGCGTCAGTTTATCCATGAAATGTTTAAAATATTTATGTTAAGTCAAACTGATTGCTTTTAGTGGTCAAGAGACGCCTGTGAAGTGTTGATGAGTAACTGAATGGGAACATTTGTCAGCAAATACACCCGGCNGGCGAAGCTTTCTGTTCATCCTCAAACGTTGTAACTCGAGCTACATCATATCTGCGCCAATTTCTCAGTCATTTTCTATCAGTGATGCATGTATCTTCCGGGAGACAATACACGCAAAAAGTAACGTTCAGAATATTACAAAAGACAAGCAGTAACTTAAGCTATCAGGGCTCAAGCGTAAGATTCCACCTCTTAACTCCAATGTGTAAATTGCAATTAACAAATTCTGCAAAGCAATACAGCCATGCAGCAGTATTTTGATGTTTTGATTAGCTCTTAGCAAGCAATCTTTTTCCATGGATTACTCGCTGTGCAGTTGTGCGACATGTTGGTCTCAAACACATGGGGTGAAGGAACTTCAGCTATACGTTACCTTGCCCGGCGTACGATGCGAGAGGCGCACAACTTCATCACGTGATGATTGGCATACGCATAAACAGAAGTGCATAAAATGAGGCAAGGTCTCACTTTGCCAACTATATCACTTAAGAAAACAGATCAAAAGCAAGGCGACGGCAACGAAATTGATAAATAATTAATCGAACAAATCGTGGCCGTCATGAAACGGGACACGCCTGCTGAATCAACGAAATGCACTGCAGCCTAATCAACGGTATTGTGCAAAAGTTAAAGCTCTGGGACGGAAATGTTGAGCGAAAATGTATGAACAAGGCTTTCACGCAACCATGTTGCTCATTTCATCTAATTTCAGACATCTGAAGTGCATGAAGCTGGTTCAGCTTATCTACTGTATAACAATAATCATTATAAGCTGCTTGTCGGCTTAATCTTAGTGCATTTTCTGTGGCATCAATCACTAAAATTATTTCTTTTGCTGCATTTTCGTAGAATTATGCCGATCTTACACTGACACCACCGAAGTATTTCTCCTGCGCTTGTACCACCAATCTTGCAGCACCAACGCGTTCTTCAAATATAAGAAAATAAACAAACTTTGATAATTTCGTCATTTGCTATTTTTACGAAAATGGCTGCAGTCACTTGTGAATAGCATTATGCCGACTTTCATTTATTGCTTTTTTCTCAAATCAAAAAGAAAAGATGACCTTCAGGAAAACAAATTGAAAAATCGCTTTAGGAAGAAAAGTCTGCCTATACTTTTCTTCTATGCGTCCTTTTCAAGGTTACTCATAAAACGTGCTGACTTTATTCAGTAAAAGCATGACAAGCGATTTACAAGATCACCGGAAAGATAAGAGACCATTCGCATTAAGAACATTGCTTTCCTACGCTTTGCTACGATTTTGCGCAGTCGGGACAAGACTGCTCTGTTGCACAACGGCATTGAAAGTAATTGACGGTAAGTCAAACACCAAAAGCTACTGCAACCACTGGCATAGCCAGCCTAAATTTGTTGTGGGGGCAAACAAATTGAGGGGGAGCCAAAATTTTTTGACTTCAGGCGAGCAACAGTATTTTGTTTGGGATACCACCGCTTCTCAAAGCACAAAATGATTAGATATGCTAAACATTTGAGGGAATGGCCCCTGGGCCCCTTGGCTACACCCATGACTGCAACTGCTTCTGCGGAGCACGTCAGAACAGAATAGCGGTTCTTATTGGAAAGAACAGATTTTATCCGTACGAACGCACTACACATTGCTTGAACGAGGCACCCAGTTCAACGGACTTACGATCTTCACAAACTCTNCTTTTTAGAATAGAGCCGCGGCGTCGCACGCAAAACAGTTGACAAGGAAAAAACAAAAAAAACTGCATCCCGATCTTTTGCTTGTTCAATGCATCCCTGGCTTGCTGCCCTGAACAAAATGGTTCCCTCAGGCAAAAAGTGAAACACGTGTCCCAACGACGCGTCAGACGTAAAACTGTTACGCCTTGACGTAAAAAAAGTTAAAAATCAACGTCACTGACCATATAGTAACTTATCTGAGGAAAATATAAATTGAAATGAAATCTAGTATCATTTACTATCATCTATGCTGTCACGTGTCTAGTGACCATTTGCTTAAACATGTGGTTATCCCACGACTTCTCGCGTCTTTGAAGACTCGTACGTTTTAACCTTTTTCACATGGGTAAAATATATTTGCAGAACCACTGGATTGCTGAAGTTTGTCGCTATTTTTGCTTTCCAAAAACTACCACTGCACACGACGGGCGAAAGCACCCCTATAAGTAACACTACGTGTCGTGCGTAAGAGCGCAGGTGTTAGAATACATTAAGCATATACTAAAAATATGAGTTCCAATATTGTTTGTTTCCATTATATAAGCTGATGTGTCATTAAGCTAAAAATATACAAGTCAATTTTTTGCGAAAATAGATGGCGATGATGAGAAGTTCAGGTGTGGCGCGGTCTAACCGTTTGGGTTTCACTTTCAAGTCATTTGTTACGTGTTTTTATGGCTAACTTGCCCGTCATTGATCTCAAGCAACAAATAGCACAGTGTTAAGCATGGTAATTGCGACTGGCTTTGGGTAATTTCTCAACACTACTAAGCATTGTCTATGGAACGAAATCCTTTCTCAGCACAGAATCAGGCACTAAGATCTTACAGAGCATATGTTTCGCCTACAAAGTAGGCATCATCAGCTCTGATTCAAATAGAATCCTGAACTAATGCTCTGCGGAATGCACACGAAGAAGAGAGCCTGAAACAGAAAGTTTCTTGAATTCGTCGCTAGGTTCTAAAGCAGGTGTTCCCAACCTGGGGTACATGTCCCCCCAAGGGTACATTTGCCTATCCGAAGGGGTACATTTAAGGTCAGCAATAGAAGATAGAAATATATTTACATGTTGTTTATTTTCAAATATTTATGTATATATCACTTAAAATTATTTTCCAAAGTCAATATAGGCTTATTGTTAAATATATCTATGAATAATCATGACAAAATATTTGGTCATAAGGATTTTTAGGGGTACATGTTCATCTGTAAAATTTTGAAGAGGTACATGTTTATCTGTTGAAAGGGTGTAGGGGTACATGCTCATTTGTCAGAATGCTGAAGGGGTACATGGTAAGAGAAAGTTTGGGAATCCGTGTTTTAAAGCAAGGGTGACATTTTTCTTCCAAGGCAATGGTACTGAGATACTGGATTCCAAATAGTGATGAGGTCGCAACCAACTCTGCAAAACACTAAATACACGCCTCAAACTTAAGTGTCCACTTTCACATCGAAATATTCGCGAAAAAGGAACAATAAAAAACAAAACTTAGTTTGAAAAATGTAGGTATGACGTATTTTGATGAAATCATAGATTTCTCTTGGTGGTGCAAACGACAATTCATTTCAAACGAAAACCCAAATTTTTAAAAATTGTTTTAAAGTCAAACGTGAGACGAATTATTTTGTAGCTTTGAATTTAGTTATCAAATCATGCTATTTGCATTTTAACTGTTTGAAAAATACAAATGAGTCGTTTTTGAGTCAGACCCCAAAAATGTTTAAACGGCCTGCCACATAAATAATAATATCCCTAAATGGCGTAAGCCAATGTATGTCTGCCAATTGTGGTACAAGCATACACAGTCTGGTTTTAAACGCCTCGGCATTGCCTTTAAATGTCTCTATCAAAATTTGGGTTACGTCCCCAGGAACCTAAGTGTTTGCCCACATCAAGTTACCTATTTCGTCAGAACATTTGATGCCGTGATCAGAGACATTCTATGGTTTTGCTGCACGAAGCGCATCTTCAACGTTTTATCCACTCGCTTCTTTTGTCTGATGCACTTTATTTCCAAACTTTCATTTTCTATGTAACGCTTTTGTATGACGATGACCGCATTCAGTATATCCTGGTGCCTTGTTCCAGTGTTCGTTCCTTTTCTGTATCGACTACGCGTGCTATCTCCAAACATGTGAAGCGTTGTATGTAAGAATTTCTGTGCCCTGGTGTTCCTTTATCTCATGTGATAAGGAACTTGTGTCCGAGAAAAAAACGTAAATAAATAAAAGAAAAAATTGTACATTTTGTCGTCACTAGTCTAACGTTTGCTCGTCTCTTCAGCAGTCATTCTTTCAGTTAAGTTATACAGAAGCACAGACCCGTAACCAGCTTGGGACACCAGGAGGGGCGAAAAGTTTTCTGAGAGGGGCCCGTATTTTTAAACTATGTCCAACAGATTTTACCAGGGGGGGCGAAAAAAATTTTAGGGCCCCCTTGGTTACGGGCCTGCAGAAGCATGTGTAGATAAATTCGCATTCTCCGCGGTTTGACTTTGCTGCGTGCTGTTCACACCCCAAATGTCAGGCAGCTCAACCACTACTTGGGGTAGTGGCCGACACACAGACTTGAAACTTTGTACTCCAGTGATGCCGTCACAAAAATCGAAATGATGTGCATTGCGCACCTCACGCAATTGCAGGCCTCTTGAAATTTTGCCAACTGCATAACAAAATTGTGCATCACTTAGTAAGTTCTTGTGTGACGAAAAGTCATGTATTAAACATTTTCGGTATGTAATTAGTGTTTACCATATGTTATAGTGGACGCATAAGTATTTTCGCGTAAGAAAGAATGCACTGTTTCGTTAGCATTCCTGACATAACTTATGAGGCAACAATTTAATGACATGTTGTATTTTATGATTTTCATTGTCAGTGCCTTTCTTCGTACCATATTGCGGTGATATCCTTGATTTTGTATTTCATTTTTAACTTTATGCGCATCGACGAGTACAGAAAAGCTGTCTAAACGTGCAGTCTGCTGATTGGCTAAAGCGTGCGTTTCGCCTCTGAGGAGTTTTTTTTTTTAAGGAACGGATGTAACGTTTGTATCATAGATGAAAGTGACTAAGAAGAAGCAAAACTGCAATCAATACGATAACAATTCCATTTTACAAATAAAGCTCAAAATGCCCACTTTTCAGGCAGAGTACTGCAGGTACTTTGACTGACATCAGCTGTGACTGCCCTGATGCTGTGAAGACTACGTTCGGTGCATACTCTATAAAAGAAAGTCTACGCATATCAGATCTGAAACAGAGGCCTGTAGTAAAACAACTGTTACATAATCTATTAAATGCAACTTCGAAGATTCGAGTCTGATTTTGCCAATTTAATCGTAATCGTAATCGATTACATTGCCAATTTAATCGTAATCGACGATTACTTTCGCGATTAAATTTGGAAATTTTCAACCTACATTACTGTGCGCCCAACCGCGGTTTTGATGGCTGACCGGAGATAGCAACAAAAATTTACAAAGCGAAATGTGACTTTCAATCTCTTTCTGATACTCATTTATTCAACACGTTAACACACTAACAGCAAATCTAAAATTTCAAATTTCTCGTAAACGCACTGCAAGACTTTTCTTGGTAAAGTCCACCTGACACGTGTAAGAGCTTTTGAACACAGCAGGAAAAAGTAAGTGCTACCCCGTGCACGGTTCACCTAGCAGGATTCCTTCCCATCGTCAGGCACTTAAAGTTATACGCAAAGCCCACTTGATAAAGTAAATTGCAACAAAGCAGTTCACTTCTTGCTGTTTAATCGCTGTTCGACCTGATGTTAAGCAAATACACACAATGCAAATCTTGTGTGGCAGAAATTCACGTTCCGGTGGAAACAAAATTACTAAAACTTACAGGTTTACGAAGTCGGTTTATTTGAACGCTGTGCATTCCAAGGTACTTCACCAACAAACTGTGAGGAAAGTTTTCAAAGTGATCCATGTATCTGTAAATAAACATAAAGATGTGTTAAAATTAAAACGTCACTGCATTGAGAAACACGCTCAAAAACTTTTTAACTCCACATATTTCCAAGCATTCAAGTAGGAAGTAAAAAGATCCAAAAATCCCAATTCCAGTATTTTCTAAACGCCACTCTTTTGCCCTCATAATGGGCTACTCATGACCTCATAATGGGCTACTGATAACTGATGCAAAACGCACATCTTCGTCTAAAATCCGGGATTACGTCACACAACCAACAGAAAACACAAATTTACTCTTGATATGTATGAATGAGGACTTTAGATAAAGAAAATGTGTGTGTATAAGAAAAAAAGTGGAAGAGGCTCGATTGAAATCTTTTCCGGACTTTTTACGCTACGAGTTTGAAACGACGGCGCTGAGGAGCAGCGCAACCAGTCAACGGCAAAAAGGGTTTCAACAGTCCTGCGTTGAATGGCGAGGAGGGAAATTTTCAACAAAAAGAGCAACTAACTGCTGCATCAAAAACAAAAATTTTGTAGCAAAACACCGTGGCAGGAAGATACCGGCAAAGTTTCGAAATCAGACGAGCTGAGAAGAAAAATATTCTAAAGTGGGGCGATACAGCAAGCGAAAGTGATTCTGTCTGTCACGGATTAAATCGTCTGTCCACTACAGGTAACCGTACTTCGCATTTTCGTTTGACGCGAATAGCCTACCTTAATTGTTTATGAAACCCAGACAAAGTTAAAAACCGTTTTTCTTGGATTTTTTAGTCAGCTTGAACGCGCATTGGTATGAAGGGTTCCAATCAACAAAGAATCAGACAACAAGATCTTACAGAGTAAACATTTCACCTACTATGTAGGCATCATCAGCTCTGCCAAGTGCATGAAGTATAAATTTTAATTAAATAAAACCCACAAACAGTAAAGTTACCAATTAAGAGAAGCTAATTGAAAAATCGCAACCACAGCTGCCCATTTCACACAGGAAAGGAAAAGGTCACAGTAGGAACAGCCAACCAAAACAAACGAACTACCAAGTGTACAGTGACGTAACAAACAAAATAACAGGCCAGTAGATGCCAGGATGCGTAAGTGATACAACGCTGCTTGCAAGAATTCATTGACACAGCCACGCGGTGGGTCTACGGATGGTCGCGACTGGTCACGGGCTATATAAAAGCCGAAGTAGCGGAAGTGAAACTATCATAAAACCTTCCGTGACATAGCAAGACTGCCCTAAAACCAAAGCCGGATTAAAAGGTAGGGGGGCCCGAGGCAATTTTTACTGGAGGGCCCCTATGACGTAATTCATGACATCTTCGTTTGTAAAATTTACGTTTTCGCTGATTCGCAAGGTTCCCGTTTATTTTT
>JGI24022J15233_10008163_pt1 | contig 11657 bp, 7 predicted proteins | sample Ectturendosymbi2_FD_15233 | JGI IMG/M metagenome (IMG submission 15233)
CGTTTTTGTTAATTGTTTATTTAAAATATAAAAAACTGCACGAGTTTGGTTTAGATGGGAATGTCTACAGTACGTAAGGGCAAGCTGCTCTAGCTGACGTTATGAAAGAGTCTGCATGGTTAATGATCGTCTATAATTTCTTCACAGTAGGCCTAGAATACCCTGATTTGTTAAAGGCTTACGTGCTCTGAGTTTATTTCTAATTTCCGGTTGTTGCTGAAACTACTTTGCCCAACGGCATTTTTCAGTGAGTCAATACAAGAATGCACTTCTCGCAAGGAAAGCGCAACAATAAAATGAAAGTGCCATGCCACAATCATATCACAACCAGCCATACAGTCATAGCTAGGCATTGCGATGAACAGTAGCTTTAGTAGGCCTACGTACGTACTACCAACGTATGGCAGCAATGTAGGTTTCACCGGAATGGGTTTTCAGCCGCCTAAGCGAATTGCACAGCGCGAAATGCACCAATCAAGGCGTGCGGATCTTTGCTTTTGTCATAATTATGCGAATGAATTCCGAATTGGTACGAATTGAAGTTGATTTGATTAAGTTTAATTTTTAGTTTTCGCGAATTCGGTAGTTCTACCGGGTAATCAATTTTCGGAAAACTGAGTAGCTCTGAATATAATTTTAATCTAATTCAGTTAGGAAAAGCTGAAAAAACATTTGTTGTCACAGTCTGCTGTCAACTTGTAGGTGAGCGATAGGCATGCTTTTACGAGCCATTTTTACGGCTCGCGGGAAAATCGGAGGGCCACTGTCACTTCTACAACTCCTTACACAGCGAGAGGATCTATACCCCGCTTTTTTCAGCCATTTCTCGTTTTTCGAACGAACGATTGAAATGAAGGTTTTCACCGAATTTGGCAGCGTTTTTCCCGTATTTAAACGTTTTACTCATTTGTTGGGTTAGGGCAGACATTATAATTGTTTTACCACAAGAGGCCTTTTCGGCTCTAGAGGTTCATTTCGTCTTTTCGCAAACCAGTTTTAGCCAGGGCTGTGTAGCCGGAACTCAAATTTCAGGTTCCAGCTCCAGGCATCTAAATTTTGGCTCCGGCTCCATCTCCACAATGATTGCATTAATCGAAAACTGAAAACTATTGTATTATTTGTACAACTCACTTGCCCCACAAACTAGGCTGTGGAACTGGAATCCAAATTTCAGGCTTCGGTTCTGCCATCTAATTGTATGCTTTTAGCCGAAAGTAATTTCAAACATGAAAACAAATTTTGTATCAAAACATTTAACTCGGTATATTTTTGAGAAAAAGTATCCTGCAGAATTGTATAAATTTTAAGGTAATTCCACTCAGAATGAGGTGATTCTTTGAGTATATTTAAATTGTGGGAGAAAGTGTGCAGGAAATATGCTGTGCACACTCTTGTGGCTACATTGCTACTAATAAAAATTAATAGAAATGGGATAGCTTTTTTCACTATATATTCCTTTAACTTCAATAGTTGTGTCAATTGTCATAACTTTTGTTTTCATGAACTTCGTATTATGTGAATAAACGAATCTTTCTGGAACGGCAGCTTTTTAATGAGTAAAGGGTCTACCAATGTTATCTCCACAGAATGCAAGTAACTAGTCTCCGCATAGAAGCTAAAGATTCTATTTGAATAAGATTTTAGGACCGAGGAGTGAGGATGCGTATTGTTACGTGAAATCGATCTCCTGTAAAAAAAGTTTGCTGACTGAGTCACTTGTGCCACTTTTGTGGAGAGTTGCTTATAGATATGTGCAAGTTTGGATCATCGCAAACAAGGTTGCGGAGTCGGAGGTAAAACATCTGACTCCAACTCCGGCCTTTCCAAAATTTCCGACTCCCGACTCCGACCTTTCCAAAAATTTCTGACTCCGACTCTTTAACATAAAGTTAATGAAGTTTGGCTGTTAACAATTTTGTAGCGATTAGCAATCAGTGGAAATCGTGGTGCACAGCAAGAAATCTTTGTTTCAACGAAAGTTTCAAAAGAAATTGTACAGGAATTCCCAACTGAGGAGTGTTTATGTAAAAATGATCCAATTGGACTTCCGGAGTCGGACAAAAAAATCCGACTCCGACTCCCAGTGTTGTCAGGAATCCGACTCCACCCAAAAACTTCCGATTCCTTACGACTCCGGCTCCAACTCCGCAACCCTGATCGCAAAGTCATGAAAGCAGAGAAAGCCTGGGCGGCTGATTCCTCGACTGGAGCCCAGCGGGCTGTTTCATGTTGAGTTTCATTGTTCAGTGGCCTTGTTCATACAACTAACCATCATGGTTCATTGTCCTTTTCAGCTTGTGCAAGCGAAACCTTAAGCGAGGGTTGGATTGGAGATATCCGCTTAGAAAATTGATAGCGCACCATCGGGTGATCTAATGAAGCTTTGCAACTTATGTTGATTTTTTTTTATTTTAAGGTTTTGTAACAGACACGAAGTTCTTACAGTACAAATGCACATTCTGCACAATGTAGATTGATAAAAGCAGACACAACAGAACGATTAATAGCGAGGTTGGAGGTAGAACAACACGTTTACAGACACTTTCTTAGTTGTAACACTATTGTTCGCTAACTCGTAATACCTGGTACAACACTACATCCAGAGTAGNACACTGAGTCCAACCCTGGTCAAGGCCAGGTGAAGTACGAAAGTATTGTAGCATGCACACGCCTTCAAACAAACACTGTAACATTCGAGCNCTCAGTCAAAAAGTAAAATGCGGTTGTAGTGTTCAAAGAATAAGGACGAATATAAAAAATCCGACTGCATCAAAACGCGCANCCATAACGTTGTTAGACTTTCTGCATCGTTCAAGAAAGAGATACACATTATTTTGCAATAAGGCCTCAAAGGTAGGAATGTTGCATTGAACCTGATGAGACTACTAACACTCGCTCGCCACGGCAGGTTGTATAGGTGCCTGCACCCAGAATTAAATCCACACGCAATCTCTGCATTCATGCCTTCCTGAATTTACACTATTATTGAAATACAATGGTTGCTTTCTTAGGTGATCGTTCGAACCCTAATGCATTCTCTCAACAGACTTTTCACCACATCGATCACGATCTTTACCCTAATCTGACAATTTTTAAAGTATTGCTAAACGATCACGAAATTCTTCTCTTGCACGTTGAACATTTCTGACAAACCCGCGATCGGTGTAGTTTCGTACAAAACAACCATTTAGGTTGAAAGTTACTGGCTAATGTATACGGTGCAGTTCAGCGCTAGTAGCTGACATGATTTTATAGTTGACTTAGCTGCACTACGATGGGTAGTAGTGTATTTANTAAAATTATAGCAGTCATTTTGGGTCCCATCCAGGTTAGACAATCTATGTCCAAATGTTGCACCAAGTGCAGCGTGTTTGTCAGTGGAGTCTACCCAGTTGCAAATGCTGACCCCTTGTGGAAATAAATTATCTTTTACGTTTTTTTCCCTGATAGAGTCCCCCGTCTTTTGCAGGCCTATTGTCAACTAAAATCTTGCGATTTGCCTGACCAAGCATGACCAATGTATATAAACTATATCTAAAGCCTCTTTGTTACAATCGCTAGCTGCTCCAGGAATGTGTTTTTAAAAAAAGATATTTTAAGAGCTCGGTGAAGACCCCAGGTCGGTCATTGTTGAAATCTAGAAGTAGTCCGTAAAACTTGCATTAATAAAACAACTTGAATTCATAAAGCCACATGTATTTTGATTTGTGACTCAACAAAACAAGTTTTTTTTATTTGTTTGTGAAGGCTGTTGCTGGAGAAACGTCCTGATTTATTTTCTGTGGCACGTAATATTAACTAATAGTTACGTGCATATTATCATTAAAAAGGATGACTGATATAGATATAATACTAAGTAGCAGTTACGTGAATATCCCTCCTGACAAGTAACAGCAAGATAGCAATAAACCCCTGGGTGAACCATTTTGCTAATGGTAATCATGTTTCTTAAATGTATCTAGCGGTTGCAGATCTTAGACCCAAGAGAAAAGCGGCTTCGTCTGGGCGTTCAAAGCCAAATGCATCTGCTGAATCCGGTAAACAACGATCTACTACAAATGCCGATGGCGTCAAGAAGGCATCGAGGTCTGCCAGGAACAAACCGAACCACTTGAACCGCGTGAAGCTTAATGTACTTCCGAAAAACCTGTCACAAAACGTCAGTGTAAGTTTCTTTCATTTGTGTGTATTTGCTCTTCTGTAATGCAACACCTAAAAGATCGTCCCATTCACACCACCCCTTTACATTAAGTCTAAGAAGTTTTGTAAGATCAAGATAATTCACTGCCACGCAAACCTACAAAAAATCCTATTGTGTTAATTTGAGAAGTTTTTAGTTAGGAACAGAACGGGTTTCGCTAAGATTAATTTGCGCTTATGAAATTTTTCGTTTTCGTTTTGGAGCTTATTTTCTGTGCATTTATGATGAGAGTGCTCCTATTGCTTTGATGGCAGAATGTTGATATAACTTTTGATTATGCACCGCGGTTGATCGATTTTGTTATTTTTTTAGTTATTGCTGTGTTTCCCAATGTGGTCGATAATGCCCGAGAATGCGGTTTGCATTTTGTAGAATTCGGGGAGTGTTGTATGATTAATTACTGAAACTAGCAAGAACCACTTCAAATGTGGTTGTGAGTTGCAGAAGTTACTGATGTAACAGCAGTCTGTCGGTGTGTGGATTAGGCTAATGTGATTGAGTTACGCTGAGCAAGTGACGGACTCTTGCAAAGACAGTTTACAACGATTAGCGCACGCAACTAAAGTGTGCTTAAAGCTGCACAGTAAGTCCGGTGCCTTCCTACGTATCTTTGTGGTGATTAGTTTCCAGCAATCACAACAAAGTAAAAAGCTGCTGGTGGAAGCGCAAAGGTTGTGAAAAAGTTAGCAAAAGCGATAACACGGATTATCTAATCGAGCGATAATCCAATTTCTAACTATATTACTTGATTGATTTCAACGTACCTAATGCATGTGTAAATGGTGGATTGTGGATACCAGACGAAGTCGGTTAATCGCATGCCGAGTTCCTCAGGCGTTCTATTTTTTGCTCCAGTAGCAAGGTTTATTGTGAACAAGCGCTGTAGTTGGGAATGTGCATTGGTTAACTCAAGCGCAAACTCCACTGTGATTGTCTGAAGACCTGCAACTTTCTCTGGCGCCTTTCCTTGCTTGATTGATATTGTTGCGATGATTTTCAAAGGGCTTTCCCTTCGTTTTCCATAGTAGTAAAACTTATATGATTGCAATACGTTTAATTTAGCTGCAACACATTTGTGCAACGCCTGCTTTAACTTTTTATCACACGCACTTCATCACTTTAAGACAAGCCTTTCGCTTTACAGATTTGCTCGACATTTTGAATTGACCACTGCGTCTGTGTGTACTAAGGTCGTAAGATTTTTCTGGGTCTTTAGCTATTAATCACAACTATCGCATGGGAATCACTGTTTCGTAGATTCGGAGATTGACCGTCAGTTGCCACTTAAACAACAAATTATTTTACACTGTTTCGTCGTATGTATGCGACTGTAAGTGTAATACCTAGCATGATTGGCATTGTGGTGGAAGAGAGCAATCGCTGCTTGTGGGGTTTGTGCTGTTGTTAATGGTTGAGTTTGTGCTGTGTGCCACCCGACAGAGGCCACAGCGTTCAAAACTTCGCTTTTACAGTGCGATCGCCTGTGTTCTCCATAAGAAATAGAGATCCATTCGATACAAGGTTATTTGTCGACGACAAGTCTAGTTGCAATAGCCAGGCGAAGCATTCAGTAAAAAATCACGTATCAAATCGTAAGTCGCAAACGCCGGATCGATCCGTATACTGCAGAATGTTACCCCAGCATAAACCTACAGTGCAAAACGGTAGCTTCGTTTTCCTAGCCTCAACAACGTTTGCGTTTGAATCTCTTTAGTAATGACGTTTCATTGACACCTTTTTTGTTCGTTCTTCCGCAACAAGAAGTCCAGCTACGAATTAGACAGGGGATTAAACTGCCGCCTCGCGCCTGCAATTTTTCCTTTTTTCGACGCTGTTGCAGATTGACACTTGATTTACTTCCTTTGTTTTGCGAACGTTTTTCTCTACAAAATACGCAACGAAGCGAACGAAGGTAGCAACTGAGACAAAACATCTTATGCTATAATCCGATGTATTCTGTAACTAAGCGGTATGCGATTAACCAATGTTTTTATTAAAGTTAAATAGGATTTGGTTCGGGTTTGAAATTTTGTATGCAATAAAACGATATATGCGTTTAGGAGGTGTGCAATTAACCGATTTCTTTTGCATTGATGTTTACGTGTAAAAAGGTGAGGGTGCTCAGTTCGCTTTACCAGACGGACATGCTTTTTTAGCTCTGAAAAGTGACTGTCTGAATAGAAAATTCTAGCAGGAAAATCCAGGTTAAGATTTAGAATTGTATTTAAATGCACTGCAAAGCACAGAGTCAGGAAGTGTTGTGGTGACCAGTGTTTTTTTAAGGTGTTTTGAGGGATCGAAACGGTCTCTCAAAATTTTCTAACGGTCTCTCAAAATACAGTAGAACCTCTCTGCATCAGCACCACCACACTACACTAAAACCTCGCTTTGCCACTATCTCGGTATTCAGATGAAAAAGTTGTGGTCTCTGAAATTACCTTAAACGGTCACCAAAGTCAAACCTCAAAAACCTGGTGATGACAACAGCTCAGAAAATCTTTGTAAAGCGTTTGTTGGTTTTCATCATAATCTTGGCCAGTTGACTAGTTATTAACTGTGATGGAAGCACTGGCTTTGGTTTGAATAAATGCACGGTAAGCATGAGTGAAGAAGGCCTAGACTAGAGGTATGTGCGAAGAACAAGTTTGATTGCCGTAATATTTCAAAAAGGTACTATAGCTTGCTGTTAGCACTTAAAAATATATTTGATTTATTTGACATATAACCTCCAACAATGAAGTATGAGCGATTTTCTTTAACACTGTCTTGATACTGTGCTCGGACATTCAGAACATAGATTCGCGAGCATGTTATCAAATAACAAATGATGCTTTCGATCAAAATATAGGTGATGTCAGTTGATTCTTTTAAAGCAGGGGTTCCCAACCTTTTTATGATCTCTTATCACTTTGGCACCCCGTATTGTCAACGCGTACCACTTCTTCCAAAACAACGAATTTCATCGAATCTGAGTTAATTCAAAAGAATAATGTACATTAAAATAACAATAAAAAAACACAACTAATGAGTTTTTTGTTTACCTCCCANCAATTGGTCGATGCGTGGCGTAAATTTGCTAACAGCGCACCAAAAGTCATAATGTTACGAAACAATAGGAATCGCGACCACAGGAGAAGTTAATCATTTGGAAACAAAGTCCTATACGTAAACTAGAAAGCTGTGAATCCAGGTTTTTGTGACAAAATGGAAGTTACTCGCGCACTGCTTTTTTCTCTGAGACATTTTGGTCACTGAAATATTTCGGTCATTTGTCTCACAGTTGCATTAAAACTCGCCGTAACTGTGTTTTTTAGACTATATTTTCAGACATTCTGACCGAAATGACTTAAATTTTTTCGGTTACTGCAAAATGATTTCGGTCTATGACTAAAAATGGCCGAGAAAACCAGCTCGCGTACCACAGGTTGGGAAATGATTTAAAGTATTTTCCAATGATTTCCTTGAGCTTTTCTATCATGTTAAGTCTCTCGGTATTTTGCGTTGATATACAGTACAGTTATGTCGTCATAGCGGATAAAGTTGTTGTGAAATGCTGGAAGTTTAATGAGCTAATGAGCTGTAACATGAAATGAGCTGTAACATGAAAAAATCAGCAGCTCAAGGACATTTCTTACATTCTTACATTCTAACCACTTTTTAAGAAAACCGACGCACCCGATACATAAAACACAACAGCTGTGTTGTATAAATTTTAAACTGAATCATTATCGTGACATATAGAAACACTGAGTCTAAGTCGGACACTCATCTGATAATAACATCGTTAAGGTTAAGGTGACCACATTCGACAACTCTTACTATCTAAGCTCTTTATCTCCAACCACTGATCCAACGACAAGCCCCCTGGGAGGCGTGCACCTGGGTTGAGAATCACTGGTTCAGACTTAGAGTGCTCAAGTGTCATCAACAGAGTTTGCGCAATACATGTGAATATGCTCATCAAATCACATGTAAAATGTGCAAAATAATAAGCTATTAGTTGTTATTGCAGCAAAAAATTGAACTGTCTTTGCAAGCACAAATAAATATATTGACACACTCTGCCAACCTCGCACGTATTTTGCTTGATCGTATTTCGATAGAGCACAGTATACGCTGACGGGAAAACGTACGGCGTCGTGGAGGGTCATTTTTTCCGTCCGCCACAGGGGTCATTATTGCGGTGATGATCACCTCGGCTCGGTATTCTACCGATATTAAGTGCCTGGTGACTATTATTGCACGAAACTATGGTAGCACATAAAACATCACGACGTGTTTCTAAAAAATACTTGGAGTGAGGATGATTTGCAGTCAGTGGCGTACGCAGAAAATTTCCGAGAGGGAGGCCAAGTTTCGTCACAATTGTGTGACGTCACAAATCAACTTCAGGGGAAGTGTCGAAGGCACGACCATTCTAGGGGGTCCGGAGGCATGCCCCCGGGAAAATTTTGCAAACTTAAACCTAAAAATACGCATTTTTGTGCATTCTGGAAGCAAATTTTAGACAATACTGTTTTTACATTTTTTTATTTTTAGGTCTGAGGGGGTGGCCATGTNACAGTGGCCTCCCCCCTCCATACGCTAGTGTTTGCAGTATGTTAATTGACGCTTTGCCGAAAGACAGTGCATTTTGTAATNATGCATNACAAGCGAACAACGCTGCTACTGAATGCAGTGTAGTTAAGGAATGAAATGTGACTAGTAGCTATGGATTGAAATTGGAGTGCCGTTTAATGGTATTATTCGTTATAAGATAAGCATGATATTGTCACACATCGATTTTTATATGGAGCGTTTGAGTATGTCTAACGCTCTTTTAGGTCAGTTGCGCAGGATCAGGGCTGGACTACAAGAACGTGCAACATAATCATCTTAACCGGCTATGTACCGTGAGAACAAAACATTGGGCAGACCGAAGATGATAGTCAATAATTGCTATAAAAATGCGTCTTTGAGATATTAATATGTTTGCTTTGCGACTAACCTGAACCCAAGAAAACGCAACCAAGTCTCACAAATGGTACGGGCCGAGACTTATTTACAAGCCATCTGGCCGACATGAAAACAGGTAGAGCAAAACAGCGTATCACGGGTAATCCCATCTCCATCAAACTCGCAACAGTCCTGACTTTACCACTGTCATGAAGTGGAATCTAAGTCTTCTTTAGGCGGACTTGCTCTTCTGTAATAATTGAGGTACTGCTGGGCCGTGCTTACCAAAGCCTTTATTGCTTCGATGTGATACCGTATGGTAGGATTTCCAGCATGAAAAAGGCGGTAAGCTAGTTAGAAATCGTGATGGGGCATTATGGAAAAAAGATTTTTAAGAAACCGGTTCGGCATTGGAGAGGCTTCACTAATTTTACGGAAAATCTTGTCTTCTGCATAAAGCTTTTAAAAAAGTTTGCTGACATGGGAACTTATACACATTTTCCTACATTTTGACTTCTTTTGAAATAATGTTTTGAGCAGTTGCTGTCCACTGCCACACCACCTTCTGGGTTTATCCTTAGCTGCTTATTTGCCTCAACCTAATAATCTACTGCAACTATTTTTGTTGCCCTCTATTTGTAATTGCTACATTTTTCGCTACTTTTAAAAAATTGGGAGAACCCTACAACCATAATCTGCGCAACAACTGACTGCATATATAAATCACCAATGCTGTTTTTTGTGGTACTCATGCTGTTTCTTAGACCACTTCTGCTATTCATGTTCGTTCGTAAACAAATAACATCGTAAGTATAGAGATTTGAATATAGTTTAATAATGTGTTTCTTAGATGAAATAATATTGTTTGGACAAGTGAATGACGCATTAGTTTCAACTTTGTTGAAATGTGACGTTAAGTTTTGGATGGTCATATACTTTTGCAAATGACTGTGTTTCAGCTTAGTTGTGCCAAAGTGCAGCGGCGGGCCGGACAAACTGACTTTGTGGGATATGACCCGTGGGCCGTAGTTTGGTGACATTTGGTCGAGCTAGAAGAAACTGAACGCAGCGAGAACTGTTTTTTAACGTCGTGTTGTGAGCAAAGCAAGCTCCTACGGAAGTCTCACAGTGGTACTGCTGGGCCGTGTTTACCAAAGCCTTTATTGCTTCGATGTGATACTGTATGGTAGCTGCTTGTGCAAATGTTTTTGTCTCATGTAGTGAAGGGAATAATTTCCCTCTCAAGCTTATGCGTGCAAATTGCAAGCGTTGAACAGCATTATTCCATTTATTTTAGAAAATTTTGAGAATTTTAATTCATGAAGAGGCAAGTTACCTTCATGATATTGCTTTGTAAGTTGATTATTGCCAAATTTAGACAACATACGACTTAGTGCGTCTGAGGCAGCCTCTCAGCTGCCCTACATCTTCACAGTTGCCGTATGTTTTAAGGACCTCTGTTTTGAAACGTGACAAGCAGAAAAACCGTACTGCTCTCCACAAACAAACGCAAATAAATGATAACAGGAAAGAAACCCATCGGCGTGCACCAGTGTCGTGCTTGGCATAATAATCAATTTTCCTTCGAAGTGAATTGCCGTAGCAACAATCGTGCGATTGAACAACCGCATCTGCGCGTGTCTTTTTTCAGTAGCATAATAAAAGTCGCGAGTCGTGAAGTTCTGACGACGCTGTTTGTGTGCGGCGCTGGGTTAAAGTCACTGTTGCGAACGCTTTGAGTGGATGCGTGAAAAAGCGTCAAGGTGGTAAAGAAGCTGCCGGAAAACGCGATTTGAATTTACTGCAGTGTACACCTTTTGGCTTGTTCGGCTGATCTCATGCATTTCTTAATTAATTTGGTCCTGTAAAAATTTTAGANAGGTTTTATGTTTGTTCAGCGAGAAACGCCTGCTTACGAACGTTGGGTTGTTTGAAGAACTAGGTGTGGTGCCGCCCAGTGAACCATGTCCGACGTGTAAAATGTCTTGTTGATTTGCTTCAAGGAGTTTGCTAGATGACAGCCGTTAAATCAAAAAGTTGCGAACATAACGCGGCTGGCATACTAGTGCCGAGAAAGTCCAACTTGATGCTCGTTTAGGTTTGGATAGTTACAAATGTGAGCATAGGGTTGAACAATGAAAAACTGCTCATTCGTAATGTGATTACATAGATCAGGCACAAAAAACTGTTGCTTTGAACCAAAAGGCTGTTTTAGCGGTTCCAGTTGCTTAAAATGCCTGCAACGCAGCTTTCGCTTTTTCCGTGTCGCGGCGATATCACGTGCAGCGAAAAAGAAGTGAACAGTGGGGAACTTTTGCCACAGCAAGCGGATCAGTGCGACAGTGCGAGGTTGCTTATTACACGGCAGGCTCCGCATACTTAAGCGCGTCGGATCTCGCGGCGGCTTTACTCGCGGCAAAACGCAACAGTGTGCTAAGCATAGCCGTCAGTGGCAACAGACAGTGGAAGCAGAGTTTAGTGCGCCATGAGCTATGTGTAAACATTTCTTGTCACACGAAAT
>JGI24022J15233_10008164_pt1 | contig 11656 bp, 9 predicted proteins | sample Ectturendosymbi2_FD_15233 | JGI IMG/M metagenome (IMG submission 15233)
CCGAGCACCGGCCTAAGCAACAGTTGTTCCCACGCTCCCCGGGGAATCAGCATGCGGCCCGGAAAAGACAATTCATGACCAAATGCATCAAATGAACTTCTCAAATTAGGCCAAAAGAGCACACCTCCAGATTGTACACGCGCGTCATTAACACGGAGCCGGAACGCAATCGACCGTATTCAGGTGTGGAGACCACAAAATTAAGACTTGTTTTAAGGCCGTCTGTGCCCGAAACGCTTACGGCCAACGCGTGTACCGTAGTTGGGTTGTTTAGCCCACTGATCTCAGCAGCTAACGCCTGTAACAGCTTCACATGTCACGAAGTATTTTTGCCGCTCAGCGCAATCTTGTCGTGGTTACAGCTGCAGACCTATCCCTTAAAATATTTATTCCCGAACATGTTAAACAAACATTAAAAACGATAATGAAACAATCATTTTTAGATAAAAACATTGCGTTCAAGTGTGATTTTGATTTTCGAAGCAGCTGCTTGTGGTGTTGTGGGGGTGTCGGATGGGAGTGTGTTTTTCTTATGCTAACGTGTATGTGATTACAAAATCGTACAAAAGTGAGTAAAAATCGTATGTTAAAGCAGACACCGTGATGTTCCCTTTTAGTAAAAACTAAATTTTCGCAGAACATTTCGAAAAGTTTCGCCAGCTTCATCAGAAGCTGAGTACATTTTTGATGCAGCTATTGTGAATTCTTACACTTGATCTGCAAGTAAATAAGCAATCAAAATTTTACCACAGGTTAACAATCAATAAACATCATATTACTTTTCACGGCAACAAGCAACACTGTCCAGTTCTCAGCTGTAGACCTGTGATGATATTTATTCATTTTTATGTTGAAACAAAACCGTGAAAAATCAAGCATGTTTCAGTGTGCATTCTCGCACGTCACCGAACGAAAGCATTTTTTTGTTCTTTGTAGAACACAATTTTAACCTCAGGTATAGGCATTGCTTCATGTACACCTGATTTTGCAGTGTTTAACTTTGCTTGTTGGAAAAACAAGAGGGTGAATGGCCCGAAGCACACGTGCATAAGTAGGCCCACTTGGAAGTTAGTGTTCTAAAGATAGTTGAAAAAACTTGTTGAATAATTATTAAACATTCCATGGGACAACTTGACACTGCAATTAACAGTAAGCTCACTTATTTTTCATCAATCAAACGAACCTGTTGACATCTGAAGAAATGGCAATCATCTGTACAAAATGACACATTCCTTGATAGCGAATAGGATGATTTTTAAATTAATTCATACCACTCTCTAGCCACAAATCGCAAATTTTCCAAATGTTTCTGACGTTGTTAACGTTATCAACGCCGCGTACATTACTTGCTAATAGCAAAGAAAAACGCATTATTATGCACCGCTAAAACACGCAAAATAAACGATATAAAAACGCAAGTGACCGCTTTTCCATTGTGGATATGCCGGCCCTAATACCGTAACTGATGAAAGGTGTCACAATTTTAGCAAACCGCCAGTATCGTTGTTATCTTTCAGTACGTGCAGAAGGATCAGAACTGCGTCATTGTACGCAGGGAACGCGTTGAAAAGGCAGAGGCAAGACTTCAATCGATACTACCTACGCCAGTTGACGTAAAACCTGCCGAATCAACGAAATCACGGGACGGCGAAGCAGCAAGAGCCTTCAATAACTAAACAACACCCAACTATTCCGAGCATCGTCTGGTCTGCAACATCAGCAGACGCGTAATGGCTATTTCAAGCGAAAGTCACGTGTAAACATTCTGACACTTTACAACGCAATTGTGTGTCAACAACTATCATCTTTCACAAGCGTTTACGTGATTCGATGCGAAATAGCTCAGTTAACAAAAATAAGTAATTTCTTTGATGTTTTAATAAAAATAAAATCGGAGAGTGGCAAGAAATTCACCGTCAAATTTTCACCGGAAGCCGTTGCTGAATGACCTACTTTTTCAACAATGAGAGCAAATGGAAAACGCGCGGGTGAAACCAGAAAATCATTCTTTAGGCTTGAATTTCCCGCAAGTAGACTGTCTTTAATAGGTTGCTATCGTCACCAACAGCGCAAAAACGACGAACGTGTATGGACAACGTAGTAGTCACGCCAGCAGAGCAGTAGCATACGAGGTTCTCTCGACAAGGTCATAGGAGAAATAAAGAGACTGAACCGAACACAACGATGACGCACGCCAAGCGGACTAGCAGGCCGTGATGCGCGCGCGAGGGAAAGCGTAGATCGCAAATCCGGAACAAAATAGGGGTGTGGGCGGAAGCAACCGCCGTCGAAAGCAAAGTATGGCGCAACACTTGTTAGTTCATTGCTTCTCTTTGTGTGTTTCAGCAGCGAGTTGGGGCANACTGTCACCCTTGCACGAAACGCGTTTGGACACTTCGAGGTATGACCAGCCTGATATGATAAACACTCCTGCGGCAATAAGAATACTACTGTCGTGAACGTTTTTCTTTTCATTAACTTCCTCATTCAAACAGTCGGTCTTCAATGCGGTCTTAAGCATCACTCTTCAATGCCAAGTTATGCATCACTCACATAAGTAGAAATCAACACTTGGGTTTTCGTTGGTACTTACCAGCTTGCGATTCTATGCTTTTGACAGGCGCCCGGCTGAAAAACTTCTGTTCATTCGTTCTGTCGTTTTCGCCGACTTCCGGAGAGTGGCTGGTTTTCGTGCTAGCTCTGTCTGCAACGTCTGGTGTAAGAGCCGCGTTCTTATCTAATTCAGCATTTTCGTATTTCAGCGTCATCATATCCAAATGCGACGCGAGTTTTTTTCAGTTTAACAGAAGCTCATGTGTCAAGTGGCTACAGCGAAAAAAATTTTAGAACTGTTTCAGCCTGCAGAATAAATTTTCCATCATGTTAAACACCCGATACATTTTATCCAACCAACTAATATGTACCTGAAGTATTCATTTGTAGTAAACATTGCAGCGTTATGGAAAAACAAACTCGTCATATTGTTCATATCCGCATTACTCGCTAAATATCTACAATGCTGACTCCTATGAGAGTACGTATGTCTCAACTTATCTAGTAACTTCAAGTAAAAGTCGCTGTATGAATCGCATACACTAATAATTACGCCTTACCCTAAATACAGCTGTACTTCTCAGACCTAAGTGAAATTAACAACCTAGTCTTGCCATTGAACGCAATACAATATCAACAGCCAACCGGCGACTGAGCTTCGAAATGGACACGGAACTGTAAAACAAACGCGTACATCCGTTCCAGCAGTTACTTCTCTGTACGAAAGCCCTTCACTTCGCTCGATCGTCGAAAACAGCGGAAGTAGAAGCGATGAAGCGCAAACAATCAGCACTACGCGCAGATGCTGAACAAAGACCAAGCGAGGGCAATACGGCGCGAGGGACGGTCGTGTTTCTCTAAATGCCTTTTTCCTTTTCCGGCGGCCAGCTCGCGTGTGTCTACGCACCACTCTGGTACGTAGCGGTATCAACGTCCCGGTAACAATTATTGTCACTACTTTTTCAGCGCCGCTGGAGCCCTTCCTTTCATTTCCTTCCCAACATCGTCTTAATGACTAGACAAGTGGTTGTAACGTGCTGTAATGAAAGTAATTGTTCCCTAGCCGGAAGTCGGGCAGAGGTTAAGCTAAAAACAGCGTGGAGCAAACTTTTTCACCGGCTTTTTTATCAACAGTTCACGTGGTCAACAAAACGCGCATAGAAGCTTCCTGTACTGTTAACACACTGTTGCTTTCGAGCATGTATCAAAATAATGCAAGGTTCTCTGACTATCTGTGAGGAATTTACGATCTAGTCTTTCCACTTGCTCCTAATCAGGAGTGAAGCCATACAATTTGACTTGGGGTGCTGGAGGGCACTTATGCTTGCGGGGAGACCAGTCATGCTGCAAAAAATAGAAAACAGAAATTTCCCTGACATTAAAATAAAATTTCAGGTAGCCACGGTAGACTCTCTATCTGTGACTCCACAGGCACTCCGTAGATCCGCACATGCTCTTCATTTAAATTTATTTATCATCATCATTCACAACTCCTTCTAAACTATTTTGTGCGTCATTTACGTTCGTGTGACTGCAGCAAAACATCAGTAAAAATTGGTTCTAACTTGAATTACTTTTTCCTAATATTAACAGTAGGTTAAAAAACACTTCTTTTGGTTAGCTTTTGTCAAAATTTTTCAACATATCAGGAAAGCTGTTAGAAGACAAACGTAAAAGTTGACTAATGTTCAATGCTTCCTCTCCAACAAATGTTTCACGGTTTTCAGTGTGTTTAACCAGATTAAGGGTTGGTGGGCATTTATCGAAGATGTCATTCGAATAATCAAAATTAAAAAAAGAAAACATCAATCATGGACAATAGGTTTGCAAATGTTTTTGTGGATTATATTTTATCACATTTTTCAAAGCTTTATGTTGCACACACGAGTAACGATAGAAAATCAGCTGTGAAAATCTGCCACATTCGAAAAAAACTTTATTGTTTAATTTTTCGAATTGCCTACGTTTCATAACAAGAGATTTGCAGGTTTCTTCAGATATGCAACCATCACCAGAAGATTTAATTCTGCTCAGCCCAACAACAAGTCGCTGGCCATTTGTAAAAGAACCTGATTACTTCCTTATTGTTGTCATTTTACAGAAGCTACTATTTCAAACATACACGTTACACCGTGTTTCCCCAAAAATTAACGTGTTAAGGTAAGTACTCTCCACGAGGGGGATAAGGTAATAAATTTGTTTTTTGTTAAGGTAATAAATATTTTAAATGTTTTTAAGAAGCGCTGCATGCATATGACAGAAGAAAAATTACTGAATTTCTGATAAGCTGTTTTAAGTCGTTAGTTGCCTCGACTGACATATTTACAAAAATTTTCGAAACTTTCTGAAAACAAGAAACTTCTCGACCTCGATGTTATGGTGCTTCAAATTGGAACAGTGTTTGTAAATCAATCGGATGACAAACGCAAGAACTCGAGTCAATAGTTTGGCTTGCAAATGAACAAATATGCGAACATGCGATACACATTGCATTGTCCTTTGATTCAAGGCAAATAGTCTGCTCTCTTCTCACGTTTATGATAAAGAAAACATAGCAGTTAAAATAACAATAAATGGCAAAAATAGAAAGTTTGTAGCGTGTAATTTTGAAAGTGCTTGAAGTTAACGTGCAGAGAAAATTTAGTACCAGAAAAAGTACTGCGTAGAATTGTTTTGCGCGATGATAAAGTCCGCCAAAAGGTGTTAGTTCAGGCCGCCTAATAGAAATTTATCTCAAAATTTATTCGTTATATTGTAACCGATTTGGTTTCCATGTGGTGTGAAACTCGTCTGCCTGACATTCTATAGACGCACATGCACGTAATGGATACGCATGCACAAGATGAGCAAAAACATAAAATTGGCACCAACCTGCGATTCGAAAACTCATGCTCATACAGGTTTTTAAACAGTGGCGTACGGTGACCTTTCTGGTGCCGAGTTCACTGGTGGCTCATTAGGCGGCATAAGGTGGTCATTTTACCTGGTGTGCGCTGTTCGTGACTTTGCGCTATGACGTTTTATTCACGTTTCCAATCCAACATTTCGGCGGAGTTTGATAACAGAACATGCATGATGTCCTACACTCACTATTGCCGTTAGGTGGTGTATACCTTATACCCGTATGTCATGTATTTACCACAGGGGCGTATCCAGGGGGCGATCTCCCCCCCAAGTCCTACGAAAGTAACTTTATTCACCATGATTTTTTACAATTCGAAAAACAGCATTTGCGATATAAGGCTATTTTGCCGTCCATTGTTTTGTCACAGCAGTTTTGTGAAGTATATTTCATCTCTCTTACAGTAGTGAACCCGTAATGAGACTTGACTACCAAATATTACTGAAATCGACACCCCTAATCTTACTGGCTGTATCCGCGCCTGATTTACCATAATATATTATCAGCATTCCACCTAGTGGAGTTAAACACTCAACGCTACGACAGCATAGTGCGGACTCAACGCGCTGACAACCGAGAAAACACACGGAACAGTGCAACAACACCATTCACAAAAATTAAAACTCATTGTTCCACGATAAAACAGAGCAGTTAAATTCACATAGCACGGTGACAGCAGATGAAAACACATTCAACGATACAAATTATCTAAAACACAATTCTGCATAACTGGAGTTACCTTGCGCCTTCCCCTAATTTCTGCAGCAAACCAGTACCAAAACTCTTGCTACATCACTTGCAATAAGCAAAGTAGCCGTTTCTCTACACTCCTCCAGCTGTAGAGTAGTTGTTGTACTGAGTAACTTAAATATGAGCAAGCCCAGTGATTACTTCGCAGTTCATCAGAGGTGGATGAACGCCTTGCCATTGTAAAAGTGGATGCTACTGTCTCTTTTTTTTCCGTTCTTTGCTTATTGATTTCCGTTCACTGAGGTGAGATGAACGCCTTGCGATGATTCGAACTCGTTGAAACCGATCAGGCGCCTAATCCAAAAGTTGTTCAGCCATGAAAAAGCATTCAAATCAAAGCAGGGTGTTCTTGGATTATGAACAAATGCCATCAAGGAAAAGCCCAGGAAAAATCTTCATTGTTTATTACAGTATTTGAAAATATCTTCTGCGCAAAACTTAAGCATTCAGTGAACGTCTTGAATGCCCAAGGATACGCCACTGGTTCTTAAGAAAATCTCGAACTAAAATCTATTCATAATCANAAAACCAATTTAGAGCAGTGGTTCTCAAAGTGGGCGGAATCACCCACTTGGGGGCGATTTTGAGGGGCAAGAGGGCGAAAAAAAGAAAGGGTGTCATAGGGGGAAAAACAACACAAAGGAGTCGAAAATGCTCAACCACTAATCGATCATTGAGTTAACTTCAGTAGCCTACTTGCAAATTTTAATTTACTATGATTATCATTGGAGGATGTTGCTAAAGCAATTTATCCATAAAATTGTTACTCTGGATCGTCAATGCACCCGGCTACAGTGTGGATTATTTCCACAAGAATTCTGAACGTAATATTACCGTCATAATAGAATTGCTCAGTTCTGCTATTTAGTGGCTTGGTTCAGCTATTTAATACTTTCTTTAAATAAAATTCTTTAAATTCACTACCTTGTGTTTGGTTTGTCAGGTTTGGGGGACGAAACCGACGTGTCGAGAGGGGGCGATGGAATAAAAAGGTTTCAGAAACACTGATTTAGAGCATAGGTCTCATTCAGGATAAAAGTATGAAGAAACAAAATGCATGATCTCATTTCTGCAAACATTCTTGCCTCAAACTTGTAACTATACACCAACGCTTACGATGTAGTGAGGCACTATGCGTTTAACCTGATTTTAAGTAAAGAACTCCAAATGAAACAGTTTAATTTAATTTTAATTTCTGCGTCAGACTCATGGTCCATACCACAAGGGCACTTGAATAACACAATAACACCAAAATTGTTAGCCATAGCGCAGTACTAAGCAAGTGTTAATTGATAAGTACGGACAACATAGGGAGATGTCAAACACTGAAACAACACACCAGCTATAATCAGGGCCGGCCTTAAGCCGACGCAGCTGCATTGGGCCCCGCACCTCTGGAGCCCCACGTCATGGTGTTTGGGTAGATTGTTAATTTTTGCCAGATACACCTTGCGCTTGAGAATTTAGTAGAAACGCCATATAAATTTTAATGCTCTCGTCAGAACTAGCAAATTTCCTCTCGAACGTTAGCAAACGTGCTCAATTCTCGTATTAGTGTTGCACTGTATATCTGCGCTCTACCACGATCGTAACACAGCTGACTGAACACGATGACGTCATAAAATCACTGCTCAGTGGGGCCCCGCGCCCAGGTCTTGCATTGGGCCCCGCATCTGCTAGGGCCGGCCCTGGCTATAATTGCATTCACTCAATCATTAAATAGTAATTCAGCACTGGGAAGAAAACTGAAGACATTTTTACAACAGGTTTTGAAGTAAATGGCTAAAATTGTCGGATTCTGATACTCACAGAAGCATGGACCGGTAAATTTTTTGATTGAGGTTTCAAATGATTTTGCAAGGCATTTTTTAGAAAAAAAGCAAAAATCATGACGCATGAAGCACGCAAGGTTGAGTGCTGCGCATAAGCAATGCTGGAGAAAGCAGTCACCAAGAGAACGCACCAGCGGCAGCAACTACGGCAATTGGTCATCGCCGTACAAGAGTACTAAACAATGGAGAAAACTGAAGATTTGCAAAAAGTATCAAACCTGTGAAGTGATCGAATAAAAGAATTTGATGAAGAATCAATGAATTTTAAGGCCCACAGTTTAGATTTGTAACATGGTCTGAGCACAAAATATAAACGTGGAGCGCAAACCTCCAACATTGACCAAAAATTTTAATAGCGGGGCTGCGTATCTACGCTGCCTCACTGGCAATCGGTTAGCAACAGTGTTAGTGCGAGAAGTATACATTGCACAATAAAAGGTTATAATGTTAGGAAACACTTCTATTGACAATGAAACTCGGAAATATGACCACAAATGCACAGATAGTCAACATTGCGTATGTGGATACATGCCGTGTCTCCTTATTTTAGTTCACCGCCATGTCGACACTGGTTGCAGCAACGAAATCCTCTGTATTAGCTTTCTTACATATATTAGCGTAGAACTACAGGAAAATACTTCTATAGAAATGAATGAACAAGTCCCACGACCCTGCGATTGTATCTACAAAAATGGAAACTGCGGCTAGCTTTTTCTTTACATAACCGGGATAGACACCGAGATTAGGACAGGGTGGTGACGTTGTGGTACAAATAACCAACACACTGATCCGTATCATACGCCATCCATAACCCCAATGGGCGGCACACGCTGTCACAGGTGGCCCGAAATTGTATCTGCAAATGGCATTAAAAATACTGAAATAAGAAAGAAAAAAAATTAGGATATTTTGCTGTGAAGGCCATTCGGTGTCTGGATGTGCCATAACTTCTTGGGGTTAGGGGAGGGGAGAGCTTAGTAAAAAATTATTATTGTTATTACAATGCTGCGTACTTTTCTGACCTCTTAATCGTGTTGTGTTTTTTCATAAAAGTACATTATAATTATCGCAGCAAGGTAGCAACAGTCACCTACTATAAAATGAAACGTGTTGAAAGTGTTGCGCAGAAAAGTAAAGAAGCTGCAGCTTCTAGAGAATTGTTGCTAAACTGCCAAAGCTGACAAATTTTTCAACGTTATTAACCAGAATACTAGGTCGAATAGCACTATCGAGAACAAGCATAAGGATCATAACGATGATGGTCAAGAAGCACTTGGATATGGAGATCATGATCGTTGTGAAGTAGAAAGTCCAACTTGCGATACAGATGCCTGTCACCCTTTAACGCCCTGTAGTGGCCGGAGAAGTTATGATCGGCCATAACTTCTGAAGGGATTAAGCTAGAAAGTCCGTGAAGGCATCGCTGGGTCCGGGAGACAGCAACAAATCTTTTGAGGTAGGTTGCGCGCACCTGTGATGTTATTGTGACGTCGTTTTAGGGGAAAAACTGGTTTTCGCGTAAGCTAGAAGAATGCGTTGCTTCCATTCAAAAAGCCATAGAGCTCAAACCAAAAACGTTGGAAATAAACTTTCAACATAACATATGTCGGTAAGGACCTTACCTTTGCGATGATGATCAAAAAGGTTGAAATTTATGGTGGGGGGTCAGACGGGGCAAAATCCAAATATTTCGTTTTTTTTTATTCAAGCCACTTTTCTACCAGTCAACATCCAAGAACCGTCTCAAAGTTACAGAACAGGTGTTTTTGGGTGTCTTACAACTTCCCATCAAATTTCAAGCCAAAAGATTGACAGGAAAATATGTGTTTGAAGAAAAGTAACAAAATTCACTAGGTGGCTGAGCCAATTTTTTTGTCTTTTTTAGCCCATAATCAACAATCCCTTAGGCTAGCAGGCTAATCAAGGTCTGTAAAGCTTCAGATTTTCTCCTGGATTATTTTAAAGAAAAATCAAGTAATTACCCTTACATTTTTTATCAAGACCCAGAACGTCATCTGGAAGTCAACCGACCCAACCCACACATTTTACCCCCAATTTTACCCCTAAAACAGCCCCGTGTCAACTGAAATTTCTGACTTGCGCAATTTCTGACTTCACGTCATGTGCGCAAGCACAGAATACTATTCTACATATCAAATACGATGAGAAAACTGATTATTTGGGTTTAGTGTTTAGGTAAGTATGTCGGGTTAGGGTTTGGGTTAAAAAAAGAAACATAATTGAGGTCTACTGCTATACTAAGTCCAAAACTTTTCAGCGGTTGCAGTTATTCTCGTATTGTAGCTTGTTGTGGGTATCTGACAATGACATCTAACCAACAAGTTTTAATTTACACAACATACATCAAAAATACTGACAAAAAATAATAGGTCAGAAATTTCGCAGAAGTCAGAAATTTCGCTTGACACCAGGCTCACTTTTTTCAGAATATTGTGTTATTGGGTTCTTCAGACGTCGTCGAAGGGAAAAAAACGGATCAAAACAGCTGAACGGGATGCGGGGAACGAGTTTTTTGATTTTATCTGAAAGTTGCCAAAAAATCAGTGCAGCAAGTACACACAAATATGAATTTATCTAAACAATTGTAAATGTAAAGTTACTTTTTTGTCAAGTTCATTGGATTCCTTGATGTTTAGTTTACCTCATCCAGGGATGTTTTCACGGCTCTCTGATCATAACTTCGCCGGCGTTATAGGGGAAACCATCAACAAACATCAACTGCACAATCACAAGGTGATGCCGGAGTACCACATTAACATTCAATCCTGCATTCCTCATGATCCATGGAAATGGCAGAAACTTGTTGACCATCTTCTCGTGGCAATACAACTTCCATGGTCGGATTCACTGATAAGCATAGTAGGCTTAAGCCTAGGCCCTCAGGATGCAAAAGGGTCTCCAGCAACCTGTGGTATGCATAGAGTCAATTTGCCAGTAAAATATGAGTTCGATAAATGTTCGTCAACAAATAATGTCTTAACTATTCATGAAATTTGTTTCATTCACCTAATCCGATATCGTGTTGTTAAGGCCAAGGTATTTTCCATTAATGTCAGTGTGATCCGTTGGTCAAACCGCATACAGGATATAGTATCATCATCTGTGCCACAACTGTAGCTGATACCTTCTGGGGAGGAAATATTGTAACTTGTTGTCATGGGCGTCCGCAGAAGGGGGCAACGTCGAAATTTCGCTTATCCTTTTCAAATTGCGAATGATGCAATGCAAATGGACCTTCACAAAATGGTTTACCCTTTCTACACCGCAGGTCCGTAACTAGGGGGAGCAGGGCAGGCAAAGACCCCTTGCAAAATTTTTCCTCCCCATCTGGAAATATGTTGAACATAGTTTTCAAAATTTGGGCCCCACTCAGAAAACTCTTCGCCCCCAGGTGTCCCAAGCTGGTTACGGGCCTGCTACACCGCAAAGAAAATTCCCCATGAAACCACGTGCTCCATTCGCATTGTTTGAAATCGTATTCAGGTGGAGTTGTATTCGAGTTTGCGAAAAGGTTGTAGACTACTTTCTGTCATACTTTAGCAGCTTTTGCTGAATAAGGGTATCATCCAATATCATTATTATTGTGAACTGCAGATAA
>JGI24022J15233_10008166_pt1 | contig 11655 bp, 8 predicted proteins | sample Ectturendosymbi2_FD_15233 | JGI IMG/M metagenome (IMG submission 15233)
TGATACGTACAAGCTGAATCATTGCAAGGAGATGGGAGCAAAACTAGGCAGGAGATTCCTCAAACAGCCGGCTGAAAAGCTCAAGGCGGTTTTTGTTACTTGGTTATTCATGTTTCATATTTGCTATTTTGCATAGCAGCAGTTATTTTCCCATCTGTTTAGGATGCTGTGTTTTTGTATGTTGCTAAATATCAGTAGGTATGTAAATTTTAATCACATTAAGGTTTTTGCATTAACTTGCTTTTACTGAAACAACTTTCTGTGTTGCTGCAATGTTTAACTCAGACACACTGGAATTCTACTATTTCACCTCTCATTGATAACTAACATTAATTGCTACCCTGGCCCACTTTTTCGGTGCATAGGCACCACCTGCATGGTCTGTGGTGTAATCTCTCCACTTCATTCATAGAAGCTCTGTTGATGATGAAAACGGTTGTTTTTTTTAGAAATGATCCATCTGTTTTCAATGTGAAGTCATTGATTGTTGCATTGTTGATTTTTAAACGGATTCACAGGCTTACAACTTTCATTTTGTTTCTTCACAATTTCTAGAGAAAAGGTTGTTTGTCATTTCATTGAAAAATTGTAGAAGATTTCAACATTTCAATTTTCATTAAGACTTCAGTATTTGACAGCCTTTATAGTTGATGTAATTTTCCAGTGTTCTGTGGATTTAGTAGTTTTGTTAAAACCTCCACTCTATATTGGTTTAACAAAATGACCTGTGTTACCTGTGGGTTATGTAATTCCACATGTAAAATGCTGTAAAAAATAACTGGATTTTGATTAGCCAGGCTAAAGTGCTTGAACTCACTCATCGTTCCCATATTTTAATGTGCTGATGCTGAACTCTTAAAAAGATTCCAGCAAGTATTCATTCATAATGTTACGTCTCCATATTATGTTATGCTGTCTTAGTGAAGAACTAATTAAAAAGTGAAAATGATTGCTATATTGAACAGACATGGAGCGATTACAGCACAAATGTAATCAATTACGATTACTTGCCACATGTTCGATTACGAATAAACAAAATCATAATGTAATCGATTACGAGTACATTGTAAGTAATCACAATTACAATCGCGATTACATTTGTCTTGAAACATCCTCAGAAAGAAAACAAGCCCATTTCCATAGTTTTATGTAAGTATATTTTCAGACAACATATGATATGAATCAATGCAATAAACGAAATTACTAATCTGTAAGGATTACGCACCAGAATAAAGAAAAAAAATATTTTTTACTGAGATCTTCATGCAGTCAACAGACCACCATGTGGTGTAACTATAGGTTTGAGCTAGAAGAGAAACTTAGGCCCATTGGCCTCTGTAAGGGACGTGCTAGTGAACACTCAAAAAAAACTTTGGCTATCCAGTACTAAAACCCCCAATCAACAGAAAACACTCTGAAAAATGTAAAAGGACGACACCGTACTAAAAAACTTCTAAGAGGACACTAAAACCAAAATATAAATGAAGTGAGGAAGTGGTTTTTATATTTAGCTGGCCAGGAGAGTCAAATCGCCCCTCTTTCCCGTCAATCACTCCACTGCAACAAACATTTCAAAATATTGATTAAACGAAAATAATAACCAATGTTTAAAATCTTTGTTGCAGTTGATTAACATCCACACTTCAAATCTTTTATCAGGCAAATGACATCTATCAGGCTTGAACATTCGTCCAGCAATGCTGAAAATTCGTGTGTTAGTAATTTCAAAATTGCTGACTATTTCTTCTAACTGCGGGTTACGATCGTCTGCAAGCCAACATAGCAGTGTGCAGCTCTTAATTTGAAATGATGTGGACAGTGATGCCAATATAGCTGCACATCTGTCTATTGGGCCAATAGTCAATGCTTAACAAAACCTCACAGGTTTTGTTAAGTTTTTTTCACCAGTATCTGGTGGATCATGGTTGACATGCTAGTTATCAGTGTGGTGGAAAGGTACTTTTCGTCTTGGATTAAAGTACCTTATTCTTCTGAAGAAAAGTTAATGCGTATAAATTACTGTAGTAATTATATACATAGCCTACTCTAGCACTTGCATTCATAAGTTCACTCTCAATATACATAAATGAAACGAACACCTCTCCTCGTAATGTCCCGCTATTCTGTTGCCGAAGTGTGAACCTGTTTTTAAAAAGAGCTCGTATTTTTGTTGCTGCGTCTCACAAGACTCACTACATTACTGCAGGTGGCCAACAGAAAGGCTATAGCTGGAACAAAGCGAGATTTTGCTAGAAATGCTGTGCTTGCCCATGGACTGTCTGGATTTAAATCACGGAGACAGGCAAATAGCCTCCCGTGAAACAATTACCATGACAAATGATAATCAAGGAGGAAACCCAGCCACCACAACCGCTGTTCATCGCATAGTGATTTAGGGTGAAAAAAAGTTTAATTGTGAAAGTAACCGTCAACTACGATTAAATTGGCAATGTAATCAATAACGATTACATTTCATTTTTGGTCTGTTCAATCGATTACGATTACTCAAAAAAAACTGTAATCGATTACAATTGACGGTTACGATTACACCATGTCTGATATCGAACAGTGCATTTTCTATACTTGGAAAAATCTACTCTGTCATGAATTTCCATGGTAAGAAAGCACAATTTGCTAACAACCCTGCTTTTTAATACAGGTGGGGATGGGCATTTCAGAATTGCTGAGTCTTCTAGAATAGTTCTACATTAATTTAAATCAAATTTTGAATCTATTCTAGAATAGGTTTTCTAGATTTTAAAAAATGAAGCTCCACCATGCTTTATTTAATGAAAATGTGTCACACTGCTTGGTCATTATGATCTGATCAATTAAATGGCAAGTTCATGGCTTCCTCTTAGCACAATACATAATGTTCAGCATTTCCAAATTTTTCCTAATCAAGCATGATCATAAAGTAATAAGTAATAAGAGATATACCTAGCCAGGGTTGATTGATTTAAATCAATTTCAATTTTGCCTAAAATTGTTTTTACTGTGCTGAGTGTTGTGTAATCATTAAACAATGTGTTGCGCATCATCTCTGGGTGCCTGAAACCAACCCGCAGGGAGCTTTCACCAGCACTCTCAGGCATTCCACCAGCCCACCTGCATAGGGAATATTCCACTTTCAAGGTGGCGCTCCAGGCACAGCTGAACACTAACCACCCCCTTCATACCCTTGTCCATAGGGCACAGTTGCTTGGTACACAGTGCTTGCATTCTTGATGCTCCTTCTGCGGTGCTGGTGAACTCCGGCTTCAATCTCCTGGAGTCATGGAGAGCAGCATGGGAAAGTTCCATGCCACCGGCCCAGTTTTTAGTCGCCCCTGCCGTTTGCCTCCCGTCTGACTCAGACCTACCCTGGAGTTTGTGGGTAGCACTAAATAGGTTAAGAACTTGGGTCAGCTGCTTTGGTACATATCTGTACCGTTGGGGCATGCTAGATACACCCAAATGCATCTGTGGCGCTGAGGAGCAGTCGGCCAATCATATAATCTTCTATTGCAACATCCTTTGTCCTCCGAACTGCCTGGAAGACCTGTGGTCCCCTAACATCAACAACACCAAATGGCTTGTGGATTTTGTTGGAACAGCAACTCACATGCAAGAAGAAATATTTTAGATAAAATGACATGCCCCTAAAATGACAACAAGCCTGAGTTCATTTCTCTCACTGATATAGTATTATTTTCAGTTTTCGAACCTCAAGGTTTGCACCTTTTTGTGGCAGTTATTCTCACTTAGATTCAGAGAGGTTTATTAGCAATTGTTCAGGTGCAATTAAAATGCAAACTGTGTTAGTCCTTTTGAATATTTACGTCCATTCCTTGTTTGCTGCTACTTCTATTCATTTTTCATGTTTTTGATTAGTGCATGAAAATAGCAAGAAAGTTATTTTAACAAATTTGTTTCAAAAAAGAATTTATGATGTGCAATCTTAGCAAACCAGTAACTTACATGAACAGTTTTAATTATAGCTTTTCATCCTTACTGGAGAAGATCACAAATTGAGCATGTTTGTTTTGATAAGGAATTCCTAATAAAAATGTTCATTAGGTCTTTCAAACATTGGGTCATCAGAAATTACAAATTTCTGTTGTCATTTTTTGGCCCTACTCAGGCAAAGTAAACATTTTTTTTCAGTTTTATGTGCAAGTTCTACGAACAGATGTGATTGAACTTGAAGTGCGGGATCGGTTTGATAGAGGCAGACCAGTCCTAAGAAGGTTTTTAGGCAAATTGGATGTTCCTGTTTATGAAATATTGGAAAGACTGAACTGCAGGTGAGTTAGTCTTTTCTGCTATGTCAAAAGTTTGTCTTTATATTTTTTTATTGACTTACCAAACTATAATAAAGCCAAGTTTGGTCTTGAACTACACCATAAACCTTTCCAGATGACTGGATAAAAAATGTAAAAATGCAGGTTTTCTAAGGCTGGTGCATTTGTGTTACATCACTCTCATTCAGAATTGAGTGAAAGCTGCCATTTGCATCTACTTACCAAATATGATGGTTCACTGGCGTACTTAGATGGATCATGACTAAAAAGCATTTGTGACCCAACTTCAGTTGTAATCATTAAAATGTGCAGGCACTTTGCAACTACGTGTTTCAGTCATTTTGTGACTATTTTTCTTCCAGCCTAACATTAGTTGCTGTAGCATTACAATGAAGTACCAGTAGACATTTTATATTGCAAGTGATTTGTTGTCATTTAGTTGATTAGCTCAAATTTGTTGGATGGGCTGCTAACGGCTTAGTTTGTTCTTGTTCTAATATCTATCAGAAATGTCAATGCTAATGGTGGCCAATGGAATTACTACCTCCCTATTAATGGCCTGACCATTCCAAGTTTGCAAAGCTGAGGCAGTAATTGTAATGTTTGCTTTTACTTATGTTTCTAATAGGTACAAGATTAATATGCTTATTTTGGTTGCAGTGAGCAGAGATACACTGGACCTCTTAGTAAACGGACTCCACTTGATCAAACTTCTGGCGGGTTGTCTTTTCTTGTTGCAGATGGTAAATTGCCTTATCTTTTTTTTAGTATCCTAGTTTTGATTTGTGAAATTTAATTTGTGCAAAAAGTTTCTAAGTCATTAGACGTGCTGCTTTTATCCTTTATATACCTGATTAGAAACCGATCAGGGTGTTCTCTGAAAACCGAGTTTTGTGAAGAAGTTACAAAACAAGCATTACCTTTTGTTGTCATCAGTGACATATGTCTCCATGTCCTACAGTATTATGTAGAAAGTATGTGTGATGCAAAGTAGAGCATTGCATATATTTAAAATTAGATTTACACTTCAGTGCTCTAGGGAATTTTGGATGTTTAGTTAGCAGTAATCTTGGAACTAGCATGACTCAGCAGTGCTTGCCAAACAGTGGGCCATGGCCTATTGTTGGGCACAAACTTCTTTCAGGATGGCTGCAAAGCTTTCAAAATATTACATATATATCGTATTTAAGTATTTAAATGATCTTGAAAATCATCTCATTTTCCATTTTCAATTGACTTGATATTATCGTATCTAATAAGCAAATTCAAGTTTCTCATTAACAGTAATTGCATGTGTTGTTAATATGTTGTTTCTCGGTCATATATCAATTTTGTTGCCGTTTTACCACAGTATCTCATAGGGGCCCCACAAAAGTTGTCAGTGACAACAGGTTGCATGCTGAAAAAGGTTGGGAAGCAATAACTTGGCTGAAGTGCTCTTTCCACAAGTGCTTAGCATTTTATAAGTCTACCAAACTGTTCCTTGTCACGTTCATTGGAAATAACAAAAGTGTATCAGATAGAAGCACTTGTTTTTGTGAATGCCGGTTATGTGATTGGGATTTACCAACTATGCATTTCTTCCTATCCAGTGTCACTTAGCTAGTTGCCTTGGACGTTTTAGTCACGCGATGCACCAAGACCTGGTAAGCTGGTACCTTGTGGGATTCGTGTCCTGTCCAGCGCTGTGTAGAGAAGCATCAGGAAAGTTCCATTTGTTCTTTCGTGCTTTTGAATGCAGTAATCAATAAGCACCGATCGTGATGATCTCTACCACCGGAACCATTTGATGAATGACGAAATACTGGCAGCTTACATATAATGTTTGAAGCGACTTTCCACACAGGCGGTTTTGGTCTGCTGTTTTCTTTGTGCTCTATCGTTGCAAACACATGTACTTTCAGGCCTTTTACGTATGAGCTGTGCTTACTACGGTCGCGCTTGTGCTTTCCTACCATATTTACTTTTTAAACTGTGTTGTAAGGGAAGGGCGTAATATTCGCTATTTTTGGGCGTATCTTCTTAAACCTTTTTTGAATCCTGAAGGGGCACAAAACAAAAAAGAAATTTCGACACGAAAATAACCCCACAGAAACTCTTAGTGTGAAAAGTGTATAGCAATGGCATAGGGATAGAGCTGGAAACATCGATTTGTTAAAATTGTGATTGTCGCTTTTCAGGAAGTCACCAGAGTAGCGATCGCGCATCACTGGAACCTTACTGTCTGAGGCTCAGAGCAACACAAAACCACTGCCTTGGATACCACTACCTGGTATCGAACACGCCCATATCAGAGTCAACCTGAAACTGTTTCGTGTGAAAATTTTTAGTTGTATAAAAATAATAAGTTTCACTACAAACATTTCAGTGTGTTTCACTAAGAATACGACGCAATCTTGATTTTGATGAAATCATTCATCATATATTTTGTCTGCAGGTAGATCTAGTCTGTTCAATTCATTGTCCTTCAATTCGCTTAACAATGGGTACAGCCATAGACGTCGAAACAGTACCGCACTCAGCGAAAACTCTTATCCTTCCCCAAATTCATCCGTGCAAAACTTCGTCCCGGATGAGATATCTGAAGCGTTAGATTCATGTGTTCCTGGTGGTAAGTCTCTGAAGCACTTGTTCTGAATCTTTTTGCCACGCGAACCCTTTCCACTGTTCCCAAGCAACGAAAAAGTAGAATGAGTGGAAAAGAACACCAGGTTGTGTGTGCGCAGCATTGCACGGTGATGGAATGGTGTACGTACACCAAGAAGTACATACAACAAACAAAAACATGACATATACTCAACATTCGTTGAAGCGGAAAGCCATGCAGCAACCATGGCATTACAGAACAGAGGAGGCACGTAACAGCGGTAAAAATCAGCTTTTGTCAACAAAACGATGAAGAAGCAACGCAGTTGCCCATGACCCATTGTGAGGTATCACAGTTGCATATATATACTTGTATATCCCGCATGGCACATAGCATACTCGATCGAGGTTAAGGAGGCAAGGGCGGAAACGATATCAGCCACTTAGCCAGTCAAAGAGTTTTTAAATACAGCAACGTACTACAAAAGAGTACTCCAATAAGTACAATAAAGAGTAATCCAAAATGAGTACATGAAAAACAAAATATGGTTAGTTGATGAGTGAAGTATATAGGTCTACAAACAAAAACAATTTATTCATATTATCATGATCATAAAACCGACATAGTCTCCACAATTTAGGTTCAAAAAATGGTGGGCTTGGGCTTGGGCTTAGGACTTACACTGAAGTCAATGTCCATGAGATCCCGGAGGGAAACATCATTCCGTTTGCCTCGAAAGCTTCATATTGCAGCCAGCGTGCTCCTTAATAGTGCAGATCTGAGTTTTGTTCTTATGTAGGTCATGACAAATGCGCTAGGCTCAGGCCTGTAACCAGCTTGGGACACCAGGCGGGGCAGAGAGTTTTTTCAGAGGGGCCCAAATTTTTTTAACTATGTCCAATTAATTGTGTTAAAGTGCGTCCAACGAATTTTTTCAACGAGGGCGAGAAATTTTTGCAGGGCGGGATTCGCACCACGTGCGCCCCCCTGGTTACGGCCTGGCTAGGACCTCTGCGTTTTTCAGCTAGTTTTTAGGCCAGTCTTTTGGTCACATTGGCACATTTTGGTGCCATCCCACCACTTGTGAAAACAAAGGGATTGAATGAAAACTTCTCGATGTCAAGTACCCTTTGGTTGTATTGGTCCTTGTCTTTTTCATGTTGTTGGTAGATATGTGAGAGGGCCTTTCCAGAATATGACTGTGAGGTAGGATGTGTGATCCTTAGGTCAAAGAATATTTTCTCACAGCTATTGTTGACCCCACCGTTTTGTCTGAGTTTTTTGGGGGTTATTCAGAAATATGATTTGGTCACTGCCTGGTCAGAAATACGTCAACGTGCGCTGTATGAAACGTCGCAGGTCACAACAACAACAACCAACATTAAACTGAACCTTTTATCTCTTGTATAAAATACGTTTATAAAAATGGCATATAAACCGAAGGTCATGTATTTCAAAGCAATTTCACATACTGCTGATAAATTATCTCCTGTTGCAATCTCGAAGTAATCCTGGCAGTTCGTGATTATATTTTCGAAATTGATAGTCGCATATCATTATCATTTGAATTTCTACAGTTTGGTGTGAGGTGCTCCATAGCACAGAATTCAGCTTCACACAAAGTATGTGAAGCACAAGGAATTCGTGCGCGTATAGCTGCCGTTTTCGATAAGTTTAAGTAAGCTGCGCAAAACAGCAAAGAAAAGTAATTTAAAATGCACTTTCAGTTTGACTGATGAACTACTAGGTGACGTAATTTGAACTTGCACTAAAATTAAAACAAAACACTTAAATTAGATTGAAAGTAGCTTGGGCTGCTGCTAGGTGTTAGATTACACCCATAAACAGCTTGGAAGTTTAATTTTAGAACTATGGCAATCAATTCAACTCAGTATGGCGTAACAAACAATTTTCTGATGCATTGCGTTAATTCTCGCCAAACCATTGTATCGAATACAATGTGGATCAGTGAAGGGTGAATTGCGGTACAACAAAAATGTTACACCAAACCTAGTTTTTTTGGTCATAGACAGAATTTTTTTCACGGCCGAAAAAAATTAACGTAATTCGGTCATAATGTCCAAAACTATGGACTTTGAATACTGTTACGGCGAGTTTTAACACTATTAATGAGACAAATGACCGAAATGTGTCAGCGAAAAAAAACAGCATTAAACTTCAAATTTATAGGTTTCCGCGGATCCCTGGTTGAGAATCACTGCTCTGAAGTAATTGTAGCGTTAGACGTATCTAACAATCTTTCTATCGCCGATATTTGTAGATTTTAAAATCCCTACTGAAAAATATGCATGTTGCATGAAGGCAGTGCCGCACACTTAACATATTCCAGCAGGAGTTGCGTTATCATACTATAATACAGTATACAGGTTTTTTTAAGGGGAATATTAGGTACCTGGTATGGACCTGTGGGGAACCGATTTCTCTGATTCTAGGGACCCGAATCGGGTCCTTAAAACACCTTTAAGAAAAACTGGTGTAGCAATTAAGACATCTGAGGTTACCGCAACCTAACTTGCAAGAAGTAACAGAAATGCAAAAGAAGGGCACGTTTGACTTGAACTGATGGAGATATTTTTGAACTTTGTAAGTTTGCATTTTTTGTTCTTGACTGTAAGATATGCCATGTGGATTTAAATTATGTTGCCAGTGCGTAAATGTAAGTATTCGATTTAAGCTGGCTTTGTGGACATTCATAATTTGCACCACAGCAACTTCGCGGCCCGCAATGATCAGTTTTTCGATCATTTCACGCATAACACCGAAATCAGGCATGTGTTCGGCAGTACATGTACTATAAGAGCCAAAATTCGTCTTTGTTGTCGCAAAAACGACTGAATCCCTCCCCAAACGCGCAGATTTTGCCAAGCTATTTAACATACGATCTTGCGTAGATAACATCTCTGATCGAGACCCCGGAGACGATTCAGGTGCTGTGGTCAATCATGATTCAATCCACAATTTCGTAACGAACGTCGCAAATCATCTCGACTCCGCTCTCGCGTAAGCTGGAATGAGCATTTTGGTATTTGTGGTTGTTTCTCTGCTTGGCGACGTCTGTTTCATTTGTTTGAGGTTTTGTGTTATTTTCGAATGACGCTGCTGGCCTTTTCCAAAAAGATTTAGTGGCTTAAGCTTGTGCCATTGGGCGCGTCGTCACGCCTATCTATGAAGTGAAGCAGCGACGCGTTTGAGTTCAAACGATACGTTTTGAGTGCAAACTGTTGAGGCATATGTCGACAGTATCTACAGATCGATAGCCTATTAACCTTTTAAATTTTGCGAGCTGCTTGTTTGCACAGAGATGCCTCTGCAGTTGAGGTAGAAGAATCACGTGCTGGCCCAGAGCCGATCGGAGCTTGCGTGAATGTAAGCGTGCCGCGTGACGGTAGCGAAGGTGGAGACCCTTCGTCTGAACCGCCAACGACTTCCGTGCGTCCGTCAATCCGTGGCAACGAGGTCGCATTTACTGCCGGTGAGCAATCGATTGCCGACGCGACATCTGATACATCGCCGGGCAACGGCTGCCCTGACCACGTCCTACCCAAAATCAGCGAAGTTGACTTGGCGGAAGGAAACAATAGCGAAGCGCTGGACGGTGATGCATCGGCGCAATCAGGTGCGAGGGAACTCCCCACTGACGGTACCCCCGCTGCCAGCCGCGCCACCCCATCATCGCCAGCACATTCTGACGTAAGCAACAGCGTATCTGACGACGGCTCGCCCCGCACTGTTCGGAACTTAGCGATCACTGGCAACGGCGACGCGGACCATTGTACCAGCAACCTGAATCCGTTCACGCAGGCAAGCTTGGTTACGCTTGACGATGCTGTGGGTAGTAACCGCTTGGAACAAATTCGAACAGAACGGACTTCTTCAGCGCCTACCAGCGAGTTGCGACGCAAAGCCGCGATTAGAACCCGCCACGACAAAGACACGCTACTAAACTTGTTGGAATTTGTTGCCCTTACAGACGATGAAGGATCATCAACGTGCAATAAGCATTTGGTGAGTGGAAGCTATTCATTGATGCATAAAGTAAAAAGCAAGTCTGCGCCAATTCATGAGTTTTTGCTACTCTGCGAGGACAATACAGGAACACATCTTGCCGAACTGCAACCTGCTTGAAAGATGCTTTTTTTAATTATGCGAGTGTTGCCCGACATTAGGGTTAGGAGATCGGAATCCTGGTTTCGAGAATTCCCGGGAATTTGTGACTTTTTTCATTTCCCGTTTCCCGGTTTTCCGAACAAAATTCCCGGATGGTATCAATATGTCACCAATTTGAAAATATTGCATAAAATGTTTCATCTTGTACTTCGCAAATAATAATTCGTGTAGGCTGCCTACAGTTGTAGACCAAACATTTAACGTTGAAATTGGTAGTTGCTCCACAGCGAATGCCGTGAATCGAGTGCTGCAATGGTAGAGACATCCCAGACTGTTGTGGTGGGCCCTCTTGTGACGGCATAATCATATTTCTCTCAAGCTTGTCCATCCATTTACTTAATGAGGAACAACTGATTTAAACCGGTTTAATAGTTAGATCTTAGATGTCGAGCCGACGGCACGTGTGTTGTAATCATAACAAGCATAACTGAGCAAGCAAATCATAACTGAGCATTCCACCAACCTCAGTTGAGGCCAGGGGCCAGGGCCGTCGCCAGCCGGAGGCCAATGGTGCCCGGCCCCTCCCCGTTTGAAATCGGTGCCCCCCATTTCACGTTTGGCCCACCGGTTGCTGCATACATCCAATACTTTATTTTT
>JGI24022J15233_10008169_pt1 | contig 11654 bp, 8 predicted proteins | sample Ectturendosymbi2_FD_15233 | JGI IMG/M metagenome (IMG submission 15233)
TGCCCCCCCTCGTTACGCCCCTGTCAATAATGCATGCAAGGAAGGGATCTGCTTTATACGAGGGCCGAACTTTTACAATTCAAATTTGAAAAATGCAGAACGATGAAAGTCTGGTGATATCTAACTACAGTTGTTTCATTGCTCAAATATTGTTGTGCGTAAAGCCTAATGCAGAAAATTTTTCTCACCTTCGGACGGAAGCAATCCCACCAGACAAACACAGCAGCCAGTATAAGAATCACCACTGTACCCGGTATTGCAGTCCCGAGAGCTACTGCAGTTTCGTTCGGTGTGCCGCCTTCACCTGAAAAAAGGTTTAAAAAATGTGCCTTGCGGAATGTGGCCAAAACTTTGATGACGTTTCGACTCAACAAAGTTTTAAATCCAACAACAACAAAACAAAACAAACTGCTGTTGTTAGTTCTTGAACAGTTGTCCTCGCACCGGTCAGACCAACGTACCGCCATACCTGCAGTTGCCCTTCACTTGGCCGCATATGACATTAGTGGTTCATAAATAGGGGTACCCAACAGTGCTCCAAGGGGTAATCGTACACAAATTTTCTGTGGTTAATATTAAGTGTTTTCGTAATGAAATTTTGACGTAAAAGTACAGTAAAAGTAGATACATTTGTAATTATTGTGCTATAATTACAGCCAAGGAGTACCTGATAAACAAAATATTTCCCAGAGGATACATTACCAAAAAAGGTTGAGAACCCTGCCAAAGCATATCCTGCACTGACGTAATGCGCCACGACTCGGGTGCACACGGGTTACGGCAGGTCAACTCATCATTCTGCGTAAGTGAAAAGCGTAGAGTGGGATTCCCCATATAGTCACAGTTATAGTAAAGGCTGAGTCACAGTTATAGTAAAGTCTCAGATCGTTGTCATTGCAAATCAATTATAGTAAAGGTTTATTTTGGACACTAAAATTGTCGAAAGCACGAAGTAGAGCACTCATAGGATGTTTGTGGCAACCGAAAGTCAGTTTTGTTTCAGATCATATACAGGTACGGTAGAGACCAGACTTTATTTGTGACAACAGACATCCTTTCAAACGTTACCTTGCAACTACTTTGTGTTTAAAACCTCAAATTAGAATTACAGTCATGTTTAAACATGTAATTAATCATAAATTGCAAAATTACATTGCAAAATATTGTAGGCTGTTATTTTAATTTATTTCATTTTCAAAACACTTTGCACATCAAAGAATGAAGTGTTGAAAGATATGGATTTTATTACAGTTACAAAATTTTATAGCCAACAAATGTTAAATCAGTTGCATTTTAAAATGTCTTTTTCCATGTGAATAATTAATCAAACCTGCTGATCAATCTTAAGCACTCATATGACCTAAATTAACACTATATCAAAACACTAACTTCTATCTAAAAACCAAACACTTAAAAACTTCATTGAAGCTGGGAAACGAGAAATGAAATAGGAAAACCTTTCTTTTCCTTGCGCACAGCTCATCGCTGTCTGGTCTTGCGTACAGCATGGTAACACGGCAGATACTCATACACAATTCAAATCACGCGCACAGTACATCTGGGCGCTTCGATGGTGACTCAGCTAAACTGCAGCAGGTTGCATGGCAAGTTTCCACTGATTTTCTTTGAGCATTTGTGCATTATTCGAGCTCTATGAAGTTGTTGAAGGCAAAGTGTAATTGTGATTAGGTTAAAATATTTAGTGAATTTCAATCAAACAAAACAAAACGTCTCAAGTACAATTATAACTGCATTTGCTTGAAAATGTACAGACTGCGTATTTACATGAAATCAATTACAAGTCGTAAGCAATTGCAGTTAATTCATCGAATTTTGCTGGATCCGAGATCACAGGAATTCGAACGTTTTCGACTTGTCTGAGAGGCATGGATTTAAAGAAAACTTGCCACATTTGCAAATAGCAGCGCTACGAGACTGAGACAAATGACCAGCAAATTTGAAAAAAACGGTGACGTTAAGTTTGTACCGCAGGTACATATGTCGGAGATTACGTCATGCTTATACCCACGTCAGAATCATCAAGCTGCTGCTCGCACTGAAGCGCAAACACTCGCAGGAGCATTGAACTTAGGTGTTTTAGACTTGCAGGTTATCAAATAGCACAGGTGTGTCAGTGCACCAGTTTGGACATGTTAAAATCACCGAAATATAATGAAATTTATTCAACTTAACTCCCAGGAGTAATGTTGACAAAATCACATGCTACTTTCTGTCCGTTCACTGCCTGTCCATTAGTGCATCATAACGAAATAGTCAGTACATTCCAATTCAACAGTTACAAATAACCGTTATAGTTAGAAAAAGGCCAGCGCACCACCCGCACTCGAAGGAAAAAATTTTAAACAAGTTTTTGGGCGCAAGCTATAGCCTACTCTAAATTTCTGCCAATAAATGAAGTCTTTAGTCTAAAAACCTGCAACAGAAATACCAGGGTCCAAGCCTTCTCTTACCGGCATTGACGTAATGGCAGGTCTCTACAAAAGATCTGGCATGCAACGCACGACTTCGAAATCTTTTCTTACCAGTTTTCACTTTTTGAGGTGAATCGATCCTTGGTGGGCTTTTTGCATCAGGAATAAACGGTGAAGAGTTCTTTTCGTCGACTTCGCTAGACACTTCGACTGGAGTCTCATGAACAGTTGAACTTGAACTTGCTCTGTACGAAGCAGTTTTACTTGCTATGCAGTAATCGGGCTTTACACATCTAACTTATTAACTACAGATAAGGCAACTGAAACTGATAAGGTGACAGAAAATTCATATCGTTAATGACAAACAAGTCACGGAGCCTGAAGCTGAGTTCGAGTCATACAGTTTAGAGCTCCCATCAGCAATAATCGGCTGGTGTAAATTTAGGAAATTTCTAACCATCTCGAGTCAAGTTCCCGTTTATAACGACGGCGAATTTAACCTCTTGGCCACCCAATTACTGAATATACCTACCTTAGTTAAAAATTACGCATTGCATCCATAATCAGTCGTGACTAATTTGAAGGGTTGCAATGGCAACGGTTGTCAAGTCGAAATATCTCAGAATTGAGTGACTCACTTGGATATAGGCCGTTTACAATAAAATAATTTACTTTAATCGAAACTATTGAAAAATCTGGTTAGATCACGATTAAAGTAGAGTCAGTAACTCGTGTCGCCAGATATGCGGTGCTGTGACACTCTGTACTGAACCCTATTATTGGGCTCTAGTCGCACCGAGAGTGCTGATGATATAGCCATAGGTAACATTGTGCCACTAACCACAATCTCCGTCAAGATTACACTGACTCAAACCCATTGAAGAAACCTACTTTCATGATATTGAACAAAGCTGAACTGATCTCAAGTGAGCTTATATTTAATTCAGTGATGGGTAAAATTGCGGTATTTGTGGTCTACGTTTTCAACACGCAGACCATTGTTACACTCTTGGTGAACGCTAAACAGTATGGGTGATTTTTCCCCCTTTTTGCGACGTTTTTCTCATGTTTCAGAACAAACGACTGTAAAAAGGATAGGCCAAATTTTCCGACGAATCAATCCGTATTCGAATGGTTAGTTTTTCTTCGTTTTTCCTGCTGCAGGGCTGGCGCGAGTTATTCCTGTTGGTTTTGACCACTTCGTCTTTTTCAGCGTGTGAGTAGCATTGCTTTTGGCTTCGCGGCTCACAGTTTGTCCATCATTGATATCAAACTTTACTTAAAAGCGAATTTGCTTTCCTGCGATATAAACTAACCTGCTAGAGTGCGAAAATGTTTGGTCAAGCAGCGACACTGAAGTGTGGCCCTGAATCGAAGGGACATATGTTGATATATCGTCGTTGTTGTTCCCGGCTGTGAAAGATACTGTAACATGTTTTTCTGGGTGTGCAGCAGCGCACTGCTTCTCGTCGTGGACCATTGAGCTGACTCCAGTTCCATGGGGACAAGGTTTACATTCAGTAGATGAAAAGTTTCCTTCTCTGCAAACAGGACTAAAGGTTAGGAATGGAAAAATGTATCTGCCCGGCAAACAAAAAGCACCGTTTTCGTCAAAGGCAGAGGCATATCACGTTCATGCACACCACAAAAACACAAGCAGATTTACTGCGGTGGTTAAATGCGATTACCTCCCAAAGCTTTGTCTTATCTTGCCCAACACCATACGCTGCAAATCTTCACATGCATGAAAAGGCAACTAAAACGTAGCACGAACTTTTCAGGATGATATGTGCTGTCAATTGCCTGATCACCATTACCATGATCTGAGAAGTGACCTGAACAACTTGAATTATTCTATTTGCACGCTTTTTTGCTGCATCCTCTCGTCCGACCTGGGACACCTGAAATTTCTCACACTACTAACTTGTGGAAAGATTTCTCGAAATTTGATAAAAGTTTGATTTAGGTCGATCCCGAAAAAACACTACAGCTCACATGCAATATGAGACAAGGTAATGGTCCTTCGGACATCCACAGCATTGTCTTTCTGTGCCAGGAACAGTAACCAGTTTTCTGGAAGTACCACTTGCAATGTTCGGCAGGTGACCGCACGGGTCAGTGTTGTGCACGTGTTCTGCGATGTCTCGCGGACATTGAACAGCCTGAAAAACATGAATTTTTATTTGTTCATTTTGAGCGACCTTTACCAACAAAATTGCTTCATATGGTCTTCCATTTTTATCATAAAATTGGAGACGTTTTTTGAACTGTGACCGGCATGTTCAATTAAATTTTTCTGGTTTTAAATCTTGTTCCTGATTGCCAAAAAATCGGAATATTTCATTGAAGGCAAATATGTTTCTTACAAGATCAATTGGAAATGATAATAATCAGATGCATCAAATCTGTTGTACAAACTTGCAATCACTAAGATGTCTTGGTGCACTGCCGATTTTTGAAGTTTTCATTTTTATATTTTCCAAACATCCTAAGTACCCAAGGTGACCATTGCCACTTAATCTGAGTGAGCTGTTAATTGGAGTAAAAATGTATAACAACTCAAAAATGTTTAGCCCCATCTTCTGATTTAAAACATTCGCTGTGGATTAACAAAATCTTCCAATTCTAGTCGAAATTAGAGTTGCAAAACATAGGTATTATCGTCAGTAAAATACTGAGCGCCCTGGCCGTTAGTTGAACAAAGTGTCAACTAACTGCAAAACAAACTAAAGTATGTCTGGCACTTGGTATTTACCTACAACGTGCAGTTGGTTATGAAATTTTGAACGAGAAGCATTTTTGAGCAAAATCGTGTAAAGAAGTATTGAGACTCTTGTGCAGAATTGCTGATACAATTAAAACAGTAAAAAAGCTGCTTTTCATAGCAATAGATACATCTTGATATCATTTCGTAAACGCAGAATATTGACAATTGCTCGCATACAATCTTGTCAAAGTATAGCTGTGAAAAGATGTACACAGATTTTATAGCAATTAGCCTCTATTTTTATTATGATTTTCATACATAATTTGCAATTGAATGCTGAGTCTTATTTTGTTTATCCCAAACCCAATGGGCAAGCAATACTAAGGTTTATTTCAACTGACTGAACCTCAGGTCTGCTGATACAGTAGGATGTGCGGCTATGACTGTTACATCGAAATGATCACATGTTTTATCTAACATTACTGTTCATGAACTTCGTAATGTAGTTTATTTAGTTAATAGATCTAAGTAGCTTTCTTCAAACAAACTTACCACGATGTTGCAAAAGATAACAAGAACAGAACAGAAAAAAATTAGCCGATGATTCGTTTTTTCGGGCATGTCTGCAAAAAATTAAAGCGTTGATGTGTTTTGGCCACCAGTACTTTATTTATACGTCAACCATGTGTAGCAGATAGAAGAAGAAACTCTTTGAGGTTTTGATCATTGCCGTTAAAGTTACGCGCGTTTGAACTGATCCCATAAAGTACATGTTCTTCCTTATCTTTTCACTGATTCTCAGTTTTTATCGTCCTGAACGTGGAATGGAATTAAACGGTAGATAAAGAAAATTACTCACAAAATAGCAGATTACCGCTTTTGTGCGAAAGATATTTTCAAGCGTCGATCACTAAACTTTGACGATAATACATGGCCAGTAAAGCTAAGATGACTGCTTTCAAAAATTTACGAGAAAGAATATGACAAAACAATCCAAACAGTCTGATGGTAAAATCACAGACACGAAATGTTATCCTATCAAGCAATTGAGAGCATCTCGCTGTCAGAAACATATGCCATGCAACATGATTTCAGATGAGTTGAAGTAAAACGTGATAGAATTTACAGCAAAACAAGCACAATTTACACGGTTAAAATTTTAAATCGAAAAAGATATCTGAAGAACAACCAACTTAGCAGTCTACAGTCAACTCTGTTTGAAAAACTTTGTTTCATTAAAAATTGTAACATTTGAACAAATTTTCATTTGCGTCGTTAAAAATTATTATACTATCATTAATTCCAAAAAACAAATGGATACTGAAATGTAATTTCGCTTGCCTTTCTCGCGATGTCAGTTCGTCTTCGATAAAATTGTCTCTAGGGGAAAAGTTGTTCAACTTAATTGCTGTTCAAGCCAATTTTTGTGAGACGTTACACAGTACATACCGTTCAAACCAAGCTGAATGGAAACTGCAACAGTACATTGGGATATGCATTTAATGAAATAGAACGAGAAAAAGATTAATATCTGAGCCATAACATGCCGCAAGGAGTCAGATGTGTGTCAACTATGTCGTATGAACTTGAAGAATTTGCCAAAAAGTGGGAAGAGTTGTTTTATCGTCTGCTATTGAACACGCAATTTCGCATTTTTTTCAGTTGCTATTATGTTTAAGTCAGTTTGAAAACACATTTTTTCCCTGCATGTTTTTAGTTAAAACATATTGCGGGTAAAGACAGACGGGATGCTTTTGAACACTCTCACAAGGTTCTCAAGATTTGATTCAAAGCACTTTTTTAGCCTGCTTTGACAAATCCAGTAAATGTGAGCGTAGTTAGCTCAAAGCAAGTCCGTCGAATTTCAAACGACTATCTGACAAGGCACTAGGTATGCGAATACTGAATCAACAGGAGGAAGAGGGGCAGAAAGTCAAAGAAAACATTTAAACACCTATGTTTGTCATTTAACTCTCATGTCCGAACAATTTTCTCCTGAAGCGCCTAACAATTGACTGAAATCTGAGACATATCCTCGCTCCATATCTATTCAAAGCGTGGTTTTAAAGACATTTCATTAACAGTAGCTGGCATCCTTGGAATGTGACAGAGAAAAGCACCCCAGTTCACACGAACGCTTGGCACATTACAACAGGTCCTGCAGTCAGAACTTTTCTTGGTGGTGTACTGGAGATGCTGCCAGTTGCTTTTCCAAATATGTGAAAATCACCTTTTTTTCAACAAAAATAAACGTTTGGGGCAACAATACTGTGAAGGTCTTCATTGATTTAGTAAAGTTTATCTCAAAACGTACACGCGATCAAGGTTGTTTGTAACCTTGTTGAGCAAAATTCATCCGCGCCTCGCCAATAGACTTTAAGTTTACGGTGGAGGTATTTACTTGAAAAACTGAGTTATGCTTAAATAAAAACACCAGCACAAGATTGCTTTTCACTCTTTCATATGTGAATCTCCAACCTAAGTTACAAAAACACATGTTTTGTCTGTTTCTCCGGTTTCAACACCTTGCATTATCTGACTGGGAATGTACACAGGAAAAATTTAAAGTAGATCATTTGCTTAGCTTACTATTATCCTTTTCCTATGCCAATGACTTGCCACCAGAGCAGCATTAACTGCAAAGTTAGCCGCGCGGGCCTCGGCGCAAGCAAGCGGCAATGGTGTCGCTGACCACTCATAACACTCCGCATTTACAATGACAGCAAGCGTAACTCATACTGCAGTTTCTGTACTATCAATACCTCTTTATCTGTAATAAAAAAATTTAATACTTCAAGCAGACACCCACAAATATTTTCAACCTTAATCGGCTTTGTAACCACACTTGCTTACAACCTTGAAATGTTGTTTCCTTGTCTCAAAATGTATTTGCGCGCAGCTAATCGTAATCACAATCAGTCATGCGCAGTGTTTTTTAAAGTGTTTTGAAAGGCCGAAACGAGTATCTGAAATTTTTCCAACGCTTTCTCAAAATACAGTAGAAAGTCTCTTTACTACCACCACCAAAATACACTGAAACCTTGATTTTCCTCGCTCACCCCGTATTCAGAGAAAATAGTTGCTGTCTCTCAAATGTCTTTGCGGTCAGCAAGGCCAAACCTTAAAAGCAAAACCTGTTCATGCGGGAGTTACGTCAGCCGTTATAGTTACGGGCGTTAGCCTATTCAATTCGTCACAGTTGAGCAATTGCGTCAGGCAACAGCGCATGATGACGTTACCGGAAGAATTCAGACGTGCCAACGCAGTGGAAGAACGAAAATAGTGAAATAGAAGGGGAATTCCCACATGGTACTGGCTTCACACTACAGTGAGTCACGAATTGAGTAAGGGCGCCCAAATCTGCTTTTGAAATAGTTGCAAATTGTCCCAACGAAGCCTTGGCATAAACAAGTCGAATAAATTCCGTCTTAAGGAGGATTTTTTTGGTTCAAAACAGTTGGCAAACAGCTTCATTTGTGCAGGTTTAATCATTCGTGTTACGAGCACATCTATACTTTCGGGCATGACGCTGTGGTGTAGGTAAGTAAATCGCATTTTCGTGCATTTTTCGGCTTTATGTTTGCTATTCTACCTAGTTTGGTTTGCTTGCCTAAACTTTTATTTCATCCGATAGCGCACTACGTGCATGTGCTTTTGGTCTGGCACACTCTTATTTCGCCAAAAAAGGTTTTCATGCTCTTTGAGGGAGAAAATTTGTAGGCAAAAGTTGAACAACAACTTTTCTGGCAAGTTTGGGGAATTTCGGGCAAAAATCCTTCGCACCCGTAAAATTTGCTTGCTCCTACACCCATGATCTCCGGTTTCCTTCGTGACTGGATTGCAAACCATGCCCCCCCCCTGAAATGAGTAACCGCACAGGAAAGCATTTTTTAATCAAGACTGGCAAAAACTGATGTCTTTTCTCAGGACTAGTCCCGTAAAATGCAGTCCGCATCATCCTCAGACAAATGCTCCAACAGAAAGATTCAACTTGAGTTCTGAAAACGCTTTGAAGTTTCGGCTTAACGCAGAAAACTAGGCAGATAAGTTGCCAATGGTTCTTTTGGTCTTGCGCACTTTTACCGCAAACAATTAATGCATCGTCTGCTATGACGTTGCACGACATGATTATGTGGCAGACAAACCACTTGCACCCAACTGCGAGTGAATGACCGACTGATCAAATTCAACGACATCAGCAACAAGTGGCATTTCATCAGCATGTGCCAACGCATTTCCAGCTCAGTAAAAAGTACATGTCCATAAACGTCTGCTTGCGTAAGTCGACAGCCACCGGCGTTGACGTTATCGCCACCACAATACGTCATACTCGCACCCGTGCTGCGCGAGACTTGGCCTTTACAGCCCGTGAACATCACTGGCTGCTTAATCGTGTTCATTTGTATATGTCATTACCTGTGCCTGTCTGTAATATGTGTTTTTCTTCGTCAAAACATTGCATTGTTTAAACTCCCCCTTGCAACTGCAACTCGTCCAACTTTGGCCACTTCTTTCCTACTAAGTTTAACCCCATGCATCGCCTTTGGTCGGCTCCCATGTTACGCTGCATTTACGAGATCATTTCTTTTCTTTGTTCTTTTTGTTTCCAACAGCAACCTTTTTTTCAAAACCTTCCCCTTCGCACTTTCATCTTTCATCTGTAATGTCTGTTCGCCAAGAAGCAATAACAATCGGTTTGCCTCTACAGTATTTTGCATTTCAACTGCAATCTCGCATTCGACTGATTTTTGTTGCTCTGTTTAATGGCTTTGCAATGACGTTTTGGATTTCAACTTCTCCGCAATCAACGACACAGACAAGGGCGAACGCAAGGGGGTTGGGGTTAACAACCCTCCCCTTGAGCTTGATATTTTATAAAATCTTTATTGCCTGCGCAAAGGAAATTAAATGTTTTCGCATACTTTTTGCTTGCTATTTTGTCGACTTAATACAAATACCACGGAATAAATTTGCATGCAAAGGTCAAGGAACATTGTAAATGGGCCAAAAAGTAATAATTAGGTTTTGGTGAGAATCAGGGTCTGCGTCCAGGAATCATCTCACCACTTTTTGCAGACCTTTCGTCCACTACAGATGTTTTAGGTGGTGTTCCGCGATAGTTCACTTTATCCGAAACAATTGTCTCAATTTTGTCTGCTATGGCTGTTCAGCGCATGCACTGACAGCATTGGCTACGTTACCGATTTCTGTAGCATGATAGAACTGTTGCACGAGCTCAAAACAGCAGCTTTGAACATAGAAGCATTCAGGCATTTCATAATGTCTCAGCAGGGGAAAAGGAAAACGAGCAAAACTTCAATACATAAAAAAAATTGCACGTTTTCTTACGTACGTACCTATGCGCATTCTCGTTTCTTGTGTAGCAGGGTTGCCAATTTGGCTTTTTTAACACCTTTAGCTTTTTTTTAAATAAAAAAGCCAGAAAAATCTGTTCTTTTCTGGCTTATTTTCAGTCGGATAGGCTTGGCTCTGGCAAAACATTGTCCGAGCTGCATATTCATGACAAACCTTTTGCGACGAGGGTCTATTACCATGCAGGGTGCACAGAATATTGCAAAAATTTTACTGCTGGCCTAAAAATGATCTATGTTATTGATAAAAAACAAATGCACGACAGTGTAATTACGGGGAAAGAATATGCTTCTAGAGATTGAACTTGTGTTATATCGATGTTTTTGACGAGTTTTAATGTCTATTTTGTGTGTGGTTGTGCATGTTTTATGTGTATATGCCTCAAACCTGCTATCTGGCAGATCCTGTTTTCAACATTGGTCTTCATAACTATAGTTGGCCTGAACTGAACGAACGTTTCTTCTCTGTAATACAATGCAGCTCGAAGTTTGGTTTTCGACCTCTCTTCCCTCACCACGGATTCACTCACTGGCTAGTGCTCGCCCAGCTGTATGCACCGTCTTTTTTAGCCCATCACTTTCCAACCAACAACACCCAAATGCGTTGAGTTCAGAGTTTAAGCATTCAAGTAGAATTTCCATCTCAGCAAACATTTCGCGATAAATGGCTTGTAGTTTGCTTGTCGTTACAAGATATTGTGTGATGTTGATAATTATATCAAGTAAAAATCATTCAAGAGTAAATTATGCATCATCAAGAGCCAAGTGCTAATGTTCTAAAACAGCCTAACGGATAAAAGTATTTAAAGCAAGCCCTGCAAGCTGCAACATGTCTGTGATATTCATCATAGAACGTAACACTGAAGGGTTTTCACTGATGAAGAATAAGCAGTTTGAAAGCTGACGTTGTTGGTTCAGAAAATAGTCGATCATTTATTTTGTCTTCTATCCATTACAAACCCTGGCTGCAAAACTGGCTTCAGACGATTTGACCGCAAAGCCACGTCATCCCAGTTGTGCGTGTATGCAGTAAATTGGTTTGTTTCGAACAGTGGCGTAGCCAGACCAAAATTTGGGGGGGGGAGCAAAATGGTTGACTTTAGGCGAGCAACAGTATTTTTGTTTGGGACGCCGCTTCTCACA
>JGI24022J15233_10008170_pt1 | contig 11654 bp, 7 predicted proteins | sample Ectturendosymbi2_FD_15233 | JGI IMG/M metagenome (IMG submission 15233)
CAATGCCTTGTACTACGTTCTGTTTTGTCTGTTTTTATCAACCTGCGTTCTGCAGAGTGTGTGTGTTCATACTATGGACTTTGTGTCTGTTCATAAACAAATAAATTAAATTATGACGTTTAAGACTAAGATTGCAAGAAACAAAGTCACCCTAGTACTGACACATGGGTGGTAAAAATCTAAAATCTGTTAACCAATACAAATATCTGGGGGCTGTACCGCATACTGAGCTCTGAGATGACAAAGACATTCAGAGACAGCTGCGATAAAAATATTGCGCAGCAAACAAGGTGCGAGCCTCTTTTTCCCGATGTTCAAATGCAGTTAAACATGTACTTTTTCGTTCTTTTTGTACGCCCATGTATGCATCACAATTATCTGTAAACCTGAGGCTCGGCCTCGAACGCCGTTACAAAACGTTCTGTTAAGTAAGTTTCTGTAGCCCGGTGTCAAGCGAAATTTCTGACCTCTGCGAAATTTCTTACCATTGTCAGTTATTTTGCTTCTGAGTAAAGGAATAAAGTTTGGCGACTACTTTTTTGATGTGTGTTGTGTAAATTAAAACTTTCTGGTTAGATGTCAGATACTCACAACAAGCTACAGTACGAGAACAAGTAAAACCAGTGAAAAATATTGGACTTAATCTTAGATTTCAATTATGTTCTTTTTCTAACTGTAACATAAACCCTAATCCGACACACTTACTGTACCTAAGTACCAAATCCTAAGCCCTAATCAGCAGTTTTCTCAGCGTATTTGATATGTNGAANNTTGCTCTGTGCATGCGCATANGGCGTGAAGCCAGAAATTTCGCTTGACACCAGTGATTCAGCCTCCAACGCTGTTGTAAATGTTCCGTTTTTATTAACCAGCGTTGTCCGGAATGTGTGTGTCTGTACTATGGACTTCGTGTCCGCAGGCAAAAATACATTATTATTATATGTGACCGTTTGCGAAAAAGTTGTACCACGGTTAAATAAGCACGATGACGTCATCGTGAAATTTCATGAAAATTGCCTCCCACCGAAATGGAGCTGGTTGCGCCCCTGAATGAAATGATGTCGAATTAGACAAATTCTACTGTAATATCCTCTTGCCTGAAACCCAGCAGCACGGATATGGACAGATTTACCCATTCTTGCAGCGTGAGAACGAGATCTTGTAGATGCTGCAAGCGAGCGTTTTTCTTCTGCAACACTACCATACCTTTATCATAATCCTTGGTGGTGACGCAACATTAGATAAGGCCGCTATGCTGATGCAGCTTTGCCGTTAATGGTTGTATGAGACGCAAAACATAGATGTTGAAGAAACTAACTCACAAATTTTAATGTATGCCAAGCAATTTTTGCTCTCCCGTCGAAGTGGCGCCTATGGCACGAGCCATGCCTGTCATACTCCAGACATAATGCTGCTTCAGTCAGTGGTGGGGTTTTCTCGACTGCGGTAAACACAGAAATGTTTGCCACTTCTGGAAAAGTGAACCACGCTTTTTCCGGATGCTTGCACGCAACGGCCAGGTAATTACTACTAAAATTTTCTGTCGGGGGTTATGTTGCCGACTGGAAGCGTGGCAAGGAATTTCCCAAACTAGCGCGCTTCAATAGCTGTTAAGGTTAAAGTTGCCACTTTGCATCGACGTGTTTATATTGCTTGTCGCGGAACCAACTTAAGTTTAAGACAACTTGACAACCTCTGGAACGCTGCAGAATTTTTCAAATAGTTTAGAATTGAAATTTGGGGTGGAATCCAAACCTAAGCTTTCTGGCAATTTTGGCCTTTTTTGATATAAATTAACTGATTAACTTGAACCAAAGACGTCTTTCAAGCAAGGACATTAACAGTGGCGGCTTTTCATCATCTACTCAATATACTACAGTATTACTTCTCTTGATGTCTTCAAACAGCAAAGAAAAATACTTGTACGTACAACGATAAGTAACAGAGATCTTGCGGTATCGACAATTCAATCGAAATGTCTTTCAGAAACTGATTTGCCGAACAAATTCGTTCGGGATTTGCATTCCTTGATCCAATTATCGGACTCTGATATGTACAATATACAATATCACCGAAGTTTTATTGCACGTAAGGTAGAACAACTGTCATCCCGCGAAATAACAAGCTATCACTTGCCAGAATAAGTTAACAACGCCACGTTTCTAAGACCCTCCCGCGAATTGTTCGTACATGTTTGTGAAACACAATTAACTGCAACATGGCGTTCATTCGCATTTCCATGTTCGCGACTGAACTCGAAAACATTCCTTAAGCACAGGCAAGCTCAGAAATATGCTCAGATAACAACAGAACATTTTTGGTTGGTGAATATTCAGACTTATGCGCATCTTATCTACTGTCGCAAGCTCGCTGTTTGATTGCGACGAGGTTCTGCCGCCGGCAACACACCAAGTAAATAAAAAAATTACATACGTGCAACAGCTATTCAAAGTTCGTTACAAGATGTTGTGGCGTGGACCACGCAGATTCATAAACAAACTAACATTGTTTTCCGCATATTGTGCAAGAAACGACAACTTCTCATGCGAATTTAACTTGGGTTTCATCGACGGTCGCGACGTTCACGGAACAAAAATCGTTGTAAAAAGAGCAGTGCCTATAAACTACGCGGTGGTCAGTTGGCTTGTGGACCATTCACTTCCACAGTGCAGCTCGCAACAAGTTCACAAGTATTGAACAGATTCATGAGATGGCGGAAACTTTTAAACGATAGGATTGTTGACAGTGGTGTAGTGCTGCCGAAGCTCCGCTCCCCCATCTCTACCAGTTAATGATGAGTCGCTGCCTGCAAATATAAGCGAAAATGCCCAGGAAAGCTCCGGCACCTATAAAATTGCCACTACACCCCTGATTATTAATATTGATGTTACTTATGGTACCAGCCACAACAAGTACTCGATAGTCATTATTCAGAATTGCTTTCTGTTCAGCATTAATGTGACCAAAGACGCCAAGTGGTCCGAAGGCATATCGAAATGTCCACACATAGTTGCGTAAAACCTATATACATCAGGCCTGCACAACATGCGACCCGCGAGAGCTTTCTCAATTGCAGAAAATGTTGCAAAATCCCGACTTCGGGTTTCAATAATTTTGTCGTTCCAAAACGTTTTCCAGATTACAACGAAATGGACTTTTGTGGCCCGCCGAAAAGTTATGTTGATCATTATGGCCCTTCGAGCTGAGTTGTGCAGGCCTGTTGTACATGGAAGTGGAATAAACAAGGCGTTTGCATTTAAAACGCTAAGTTTTGAGGTGATGCTCGATCCGGAAGCTTGTGAAACGAGTAGATTGTTGCAAAAATGAAAGGAAACAGACTATTATATCCCGATTCTTCAGAGCAGGTCAACTTCCATAAGGCTAATGCAACTTGGCCTCCCAAAGGTTGAAACAAACTTTAAATATAGTCTAAGAAGCGGCAGATATACACAAAAATAGATATATACAGAGGTGCGGTAATGATGAAAAAATCAATAGTTGAAACTTCGTGAAAAAGTCTATCGTCCCAGCCGCCTGCCCCCGCCTTGTTGGGGTTGATAAGGCCTAGAGCGGTTCCGTGGCGCGGGGTTTGTTTGCCTTTGGCTTAACTTGACAACGAAGTACAGGAGAGCTAGGAAGAACGCCCCTTGAATCCCGAAAAACAACAGAACGAAAAGAAACATAACGCTCATCAACGGCTCCACGACATGAGTGCCGACGTTCCATCGAGGAATGCCGAGTTCAAGAAGCTTTTGATTCCATGTGTCGAAGATAGTGGGACCTTCGACTTCGCGTTGAAACCCGTCTCCCTGCTCCTGGTATTGATGATAGTTGTCCTGATGAGCAGACGCGGTCTGTCAAAATCGAAACAAAAAGTGCAATGCAAGGTAACCCACAAGCGCGGTGCGGAAATGTAAACGCCAAGGCGACCAACAACCGCGAAGCGTGTCCCAGTAGCCTGTTTAAATGCCGCAAATTCAATCCGTTAATGGTGAAAAGGCCATAACAACGAAGCACCAAGAGCTTTATCGTCCAATATTCATTCTTGAGGCACACGGTATACCAGCATCACAGGAACTTGACTAAGCTCAAGGTGCTTCTCAAGTAATACTCAAGAACATCATTTTTAATGAATCTAGTTCCCATGGAGTCGCTTTTGGGCCGATACGGCGATTTTCCAGAAGCAAGCAGAACAGATTTGATTAAAATTAAACTAATAATTTGAGCAAAAATAGCTGATTTTACATATATAAATAATTCGTGACAGCGCGAGGGCCTGTTTAGGTTTTTCACAAACTCCGCTACAAGTTACAAATACGAGCTAATATTTGTGTAGCATTTCAGGAAAAAAACATCAACGACACCACTAACGAAATGGAAAAGAGCGCATTTTATCGCAAAATTTACAAGCCCCTCCAATCAAGAATGTGGCCGATTTTGACTGCCTGTATGACTGCAACGTGACGAAACACTGCTTCTCACTAACAGAGAAAAACCCTTTGGTACTTGAGCTTCTATTTTCGAAAGTTTTTTCAGTTCACGGTTTTATAATACTGCACGGCCTTTCTGTTCGTACCGATGCCGACGATGTTGTGTGAGCGAAATTAGTTTTTTGATTTTCACATTTTGCATAAAGCAGATTCCAATGAACACCGTCTTGGACTGTTTGCAACCAGGCAACAATACACAGCTGTGAAAACATGTACTAACGAGGAGCAACGAACAAATCCAGTTCCAAGGTCTCCTTACATTTCTGTGGCCAAGAAACAAGCATTGCGAACAGTTCACTTACATGTTGGCTCCTCGCTCCATAACTTCCTTGTTTGACTCTAGGATCGTCATCTTGGACTATGTCACCATTGGCTAAAATTCTAACCATTGCTTTATTTGTGCTAAACGTGCTTTGCACTTGCTGTCACTGAAAAACAAACGTTACAAAAAGCTTTACAAAATAAAGAAAAGGAAGAAACGACTTTAACAACACAAGGATTACAAGGAAATATATTGCACGGTTAGAAATGACGAGAACCATTAGCTCGTATAGGTTACGTTTCGTTATAAAAGAAACAAACAAATCAATTTTGCAACCGATCATCATTGTCTTCGAACGATGCCAGTGCTTCAGTCAGGCATGCGTCTGTGACATCCTCATACGCAATCAATTCATACTCTGCAATCGCCACAGCTAGTTCAGTATCAGAAATATCGTCACAGTTTAATGGTTTTTCCATGAGGGATGCACACTGTATCAGTTCCTTGTCACTAACGCTGCATTGGCTGAATATACTTGTGCGTTCAACAGCCCTCGTCTCCATGAGCAGCTCTTCATCGGACACACCATCTTGGACACCTTGCCAATGCTCAGCCATATTCCTCTCCACCGCCTCTACTTCGCTCAAAAAAGCTTCGTCGTCATCAACGCTCTCCCACGAATTACTGGACAGTGATTCAATTACAGACTGAGGAAAAGGTATCGGCGGTGACTTGTAGTCAGACTGTCGGCAAACGGGGTCGTAGCATTTCTGGTAACAGCAGTGTGCGTTTAGATCCGCTACCAACATGATGCGATTGCTTTTGTGCTCCCTGCGCACATTACAGCAGTAGCGCGTTCCTTCCACATCGTACACAATAACTTGCGACGACGCAAAATACGTCCAATTTTTTACGCCGGCCGCGTCGTTGTGCTGGCGAACAAGGTCGGTAACAAACTGTTTCAATGCGGTAAACGGAAGAGAAGTAGGTTCAGCGCAGCACGCTTTGCAGCTGGCAAAGGTAGACGCACTGCGTGGCAAGTGTTCATCATGACTATTAATTGCAACAGCAGTTGAAGGGCGATCTCTGAGAACACCTGGAACCTCAAGCACAGTTACCGACGCATTAAATCTGACGTTGGTAACCAGAGACGCAAGAAAAACAAGTTTGTCCTTACTAAAATGTTTATGAGTGTTAACTTGTGAAACCTTCGCACGTCTTCGGCAGTTAGAGGGCAAATGGAAGGCACAGCAACTTTCTAATGGGTTAATATTCTTGAAATTAAACAGACAGTTACGTGCAAGCCTCAGCACCGCACTCTTGCCACTTTTGCTTGACAAAAACAACCGAAAGTTGCGATTTTTGGTATAAACACCTTGGTCAACGAAAAGCTCCAACGAACCATCATCTGCAGCAACAACGAGCCGAGGAAGTTTGGAAGAAAACCTGACCCGGTTCAGCCAGTGATCAACGCGATGTACGGGTGACATACGAATGTAATCCATTAAACCCTGGCATGTTTTGTTAACGAAATAGCCGGCGCACTTGTTATCACTGAAAACGCAATTTCTACAGTGCCAAATCAGATGCTGACTGAATTTCGTGTCCGTGGTCGAATCCAATGCTAGTACATTTTCTCTTGACGAGTGTATGCCAAAACAATTGAACAGACATGCGCAAATGTATTCGATGAATGTTTCAACCATCTCAAAACCATTCTTATCAGGATTAACAACTTTGTTGAATTCCAAATCGAAGTACAAATGACATGCAGAATCAGCCTGAATAACTTCATAAAAGTGGCGCTTATCAGCAGGAAGATTGATGTAATAAAACCAAAATTCTTCTAGGCTTGATACAATGAAGTGACGNCATCCTTTTTTCTCTTTCGTCTGGAAGTGGTTTTCTACTGCAAATACAAATGTCTCTTCGTTGAGCTTTCTGGAATGTTCAATAGCATCATGTTGCTTGTAAAAAACGTGCCACAAGGGTGGTGGTGCAGTTACCTCACTCAGACGCGGCTTATATTGAGGGATAAGAGGGTTTTGCTGGTATCTTTTGTATGTATTTTCAAGTTGAGGGCATATGCGTGATTTTGTGACGGATTTGTTCATGGTGTAATTTTTCACTTATCACAAAGTTCAGAGCAAGGACAGTAGTGCAAAAACTTATCATGAAACGTCCAGACTCCATTCACAAAAATAAATGGAAATCATTTCATAAGCAACGTAAGCCAACTAGTATTACCTGAACAAAAATATATCAAAACTAACTTTGCCACACACTGTATACAAAAAACTATAATTCTGAAAAACGTTTGGATGGTGCATTTTTTGGTTACTTACAAAATATTAAAAGTGCTTCATACAACAATGTGCACAATGGTTCATACAAGAAAGATACAAAGTCCTTGGATATATGAACTCACAAGCAGTTCAGTCTACATCAAATTGAATATTATTTATTTGATTGAAGTGATATAAACAAAACCATAACAATCAGTTTAATGTAGACATGTGCTAATCAATAACATCAATGACTTTTTGGTAATTAAAATAAAATTAGCATTACTACAATCACCAGAACTTTAATGGTCCTTTGTTAGAATCAAAAAAATCCGTCAGAGTGATGAATTTGCAAATTTTCATAATACAACTTCAGGTATAATTAATCANTACCTTTCAACTATCTTTGCTACAATGTCACTGAGCATGAAACGTTTGGACTTAAATGACACACATTAGTGAAAAGTCCAGTCAAGAATAGTTTCCAGTACCTACCCACAATAAAGACAAAGCTAAATCCACATTCTTTAAAAAGAAATAAGCTGGCCACCACCCCATAAGCATTTCAAAGCTACCCAAACTACTTAAGTATAACAGTCTAATCTCTTGTAATTGCATCTTAAGCAATAGTTTGTTAGTTGTTTGCTTGATTTTATTGTGTGGCTAACTGATCTGGTTTTAAATGCAAAAGTACTACCAATAGAGTTGACTCAAGACTAGAAAGTTTGGGGAAAAAACAAAACAAACAAGTCAGAGCCATAAGACATTTAGGGATAGTACCAAGATTATGAAAAAAGAGAGGATAAATACATATATAAGATAATTCAAACTTGACTTTAATTCAAAAATCATTTTTGGCTGACAGTCAAACACAATGCTTCAACAATCATTTGTAAAGTTTCATCCCTTTCAAAGGCTTGACTCCATTGAGTTAGGAAACATTAATTTGTTTCAAATTCTTCGTAGAAAAACTGCAAAGGATGTTTTAATACAATTGCTGCTTAGAAAGTTCTAGAGTGGTGTGCAGAAAATGTTAGTTTTTTTGTCATCAACGTTTCCAGTTATAATTTGACAACAAACTTCAGAACCTTTTTCCTTTTGCATTATTCAGTATATACAGGACAGTAAGGGTCCACAACCTCTGGCCATACGGCTGCATGCAGCCTTGGATAAAAATGTATGATCCTGTGCACATGTAGTTCAAAATAAAAGAAAAAGATGGAACTGGAAAAAGCCACACAGCAACAAAAACTGAAGTATCAAAAGGCTAGCAAGAGCTGGCTCTCACAAATACCCTTATTTGAAGAACTTGCCTAATGTGACCACCCCTTGTGCACAAACACACAAACCAACAGCACAATGGCATGTTAGAACAATTACAGCAACGTAATCATGGCAAACGAAATAGCAGCAGGTGAAGCGTTACCAAATAGCCCACTACATAAACATAAACTCCCTGGGTGGAACAAGGATGTGGGAGAAAAACATAAGTCTGCCTGTCATGTCTACTTATACTAAATGGATAATCACAAACCCAAAAGTAGATCCCTATTTGACAGCAAGAAAGAGAGGAAAGAAGCATTCAAATATGCATCAACAGCCCATGGAAAGTCCAAGGAAAAGCATCAGGAAGATGTAATGACAGGAGCTTCACATGATTACTCTTGCAAAACAATTTGGCACAATATTAGAAAAAGCAAGGCAAAATCATGACTCCCATCTACAGCAGGCAGTGCGACTGGAACTGAAGCAATTATGTACTGAGATGTAGAAAAAACAGTTTTCAGCACTGCTGAACTCAGGAAAAACCATGGCATTTTTTGTGAAACAAAATACTAACTTAAATGAAAATTTTGAAGGGATCGATTACTTGATGCGCAACAGTTACTAATGTCAACTCCACAAACTACCACTGAATCATGCAGCTGGCAATGGCATTTTTATTACCATTGAAAAAGACTCCAAAGTCTATCCATGTTTCATTGAGACATTTCAGATTATTCATAATTCATCTTCAGTCAAAAAATTATGCAACACTAGCCAATATCACGAATTCAAAACCAAGAAAAGTCAATGTGATGCAAAAGACGGCGAAAGCAATAATCCAAAACTCATGTCCAAATCTCTAAAAACAAAAGCAAGAGAAACATCTTTGCAGAACATGCTTAGAAAACAAAACATAGCTATGTAAGGTCATAGTCTACAAAGACAAGCCAATACTAGCGGTGAAAGGTCATACACAGTGAAACATGCAAAAACACTCACAAATTAGCTACAACACATCTGTATCTGTCAAAAATTTATCATTATAACCTTCATAGTCACAAGACTACTAATGATATAATTTTTTATGCTGATTCAAGTGTGTGCATTTACTTCAGCAGTCTCTTGAAAGTGTCTTTAATGCATGGAAAAATTCCACAGGAATGCATACAAACTGTCATTGTACCTATCTGCAAAAATAAGAACGGTGACATGCAAAGTGATGCTAGGAAGTATACACAGTCCCTGTTTCTCTTGCAGCTATCACACACACTGCACTTAATATTAGCTCAGAGGTTCGAAATTTACATTTTGTCTTGCATCTCACCATTTGTGGCCACAACAGGCAACCAGTTTGGATTCAAGTAACTAAGTAATTCAAGCAAATCAGGAAAATCAGCATTGAGACTTAAATACATGCAAGCACATCAAAAGTACTGCAATTTTTAAATCACAAAATGAGCAGGCCAGACAAAATACATGCCTGTGGACCATAGTTCAATTTAATGCAGTTAGCTTAGTATAGCTCCAAATCATAATCACAGTGACAATCAACAATTGAGACTCACAAAGCACTCTGCACAGGCAAGAAATCTATTCACCTCAATGGGTTATTTTATGTGTGATGATGCATATCATGTAGTATAATACTGCGTTTACAGAAACAGACGTGGCTTTTAAAGTCTTCACCTTTATTAAGCAAATTTCTTGACATAACAAGTAATGGTAAAATTACTTTAATCAAGTATTAAGTAAAGGGTTTTACAAGTAATTATTTAATTACTTACTTGAACCCAGCTGTACCAATATGCATAGTGAGTTGATATGGGCAACAGACCATGCATGTAAACTGGGGCACTAAACTATCATCTCCCTTTACTGCAAACAACAGCGTAAAGCAAGTGGATTTCTTGAGTCCTTTATTCATTGAATGTGGCCATAGGTACAGTGGTGTTGACATGGTTCAATTAAAAAGCTGAATTTGTCACTCAAACGGTACCGTCATTGTAGTCTAGTGAAGGCATCTACATCTGCCGTGTGAATAGTTTACGGTTCTGCTCTAACCATTGCACCTTTTGTTTTGGTAGCAGTGGTTGCAATTTTTCTTTACTATTTCCAAAATTTTCCAAACTTTTCTGTTCAGATTTACGGTTTAGGTTTGGGGTTTATGTTTAGGGGTTACATTTAGGGTTTATGTTCAGGGTTTACATTTAGCGTTTATGTTTAGGGTTTACATTTAGAGTATAGGTTTTGGGTTTAGTACGTTTCTACCACACGTACTCAGGTGCTACAGTGTATTGCACACTCCTGCATTACTGTTATGTTACGTTACAAGCAGAAGAAGAATAACTTTAAAAAAAGGAAGCAGCTCTAGGCCCGTCAGTGGTGACGTGGTTGAAATAAAAAATTGAATTTGCCACTCTAGTGTAGAGGTGGGAACCTATTTACTACGATGGACCACATAAATGGTGCTTAATCTCTGGCAGGCTGCAAAATCAATTAATTTAATGACGAAGAGCGACTTCTCTTGACTTACTTTCTTAGTACCTGCTTGTTATGGAGCTTCATTTAGATGCGATGTTGTGCTCTAACATTGGTAACAAAAATTCTGATGCGGGCCATATCAAATGTTCACACCGGCCACAGGTTCCCCATACCTGCTCTAATGGGGCCATCATAGTTAGTTACGCAGACGAATATACGACTACTACTGTGCCAATGGTTTTCTGTTCGGCTCCAGTTTTTTTTTTCAGTCATAGTAATACTAAGCCTATCATAGGCTGAAATGTTTTTGAAATGAAAAGAAAATGCTTCTAAATATAGAACTGTACAAAATAGGAGAATTGAGTATTGACCCTTTGATCACATTTCTAGCATCAGTGGATCAAAAGAAAGATCATTTTGTTTTTTGGAGCATGCCACACCACCTAGTGGTGACCAATACTTTAAACACCCATATCTCGGAAACCGGTGGATCAATTTCGAAAGTTTTTTTTCTCACACTTTTGCAGAGAATAACATCTGAAAATGGTGAAAATCTAAGAGTATGGGTTACAAACTTGCAAAATATTAGTCGAATTATTTATAATGGAATGACCAAGGGTGTAGTGGGGCGGGAATGTGTGGGAACAGAATGCCCACACTTTTTTCATGTTTTGCTTTAATATGAGTTCAAGCAGGGCCGCAACCAGCAAAAATTTTCGGGGGGGCAGAAATAACTTTTGGTAGCAATTATGACGTCATCGATATGCAATCAACCATGACGCCACCTTTTTGCTGTGATCAGGTTACCAACAGTGGTGGAGGAACCTTTTTCATTTTGGGGGGCCGTGGGCGTCTTCAGGGGGAAATGGT
>JGI24022J15233_10008171_pt1 | contig 11653 bp, 6 predicted proteins | sample Ectturendosymbi2_FD_15233 | JGI IMG/M metagenome (IMG submission 15233)
TATTCATTTTTAGCACGTTATGATAGCCAATGAATGATGGCTTGTGCTCACTGGTTATGCACCACGAGCTTTTTTCAAACCTCGTGTCGCCTCAACCTGATCGCACTGCACTGATGCGGTGCTACGTAAGCACACAGTACAGCAGAGGTGGTCCAACCTATGTGTCGGTAGCCCTTGTCAGCAAACGAAATAAAAAGCATATAAGGCGGTTTATGTGGTGTTCTTTGTGAAATAATGCTGAAGTTCACAAAATGTCGGAAATAAACCTTACTGTGGCGAAAATCTTAAAAAACAGATGCACGACTTCAAACCAATCCAAGCGGCCGTGCGTCTGCAACTAAGCGGTTTAAAATCTGAAACATGCTCCAGCCTTACAGCAATGCTAGCATGCCGGGAGTTGACATTTATACAAGATGTCATGGTTTAAAGCATTTCTTTTGTTAATGCGTTTGTTTTCTGCTTCCTTCCAAACCGGCATTTGATATCGCTTTATCTAATTAACCTATAGTAAATTCGAGACAGCAGTGCTTGTCAATCGCAGGTTGGCTGTTTTTGTAAAGAATTGCTTTGTACAGTATCATGACATCGTTTCCACTGGCTGACATCATTATTGCGCAATCATTGTTGCTAATTGGTTTTCTGATACTTAACCCTCATCTCGTGACACTTGTTTTTCTTGTGGTATGTACTTTATTTATCCCACTTCTTCATGATGTTCCTGTCTTGCCTTAACTTTCTGAAAATTCTCGGAAATTCTGTTTCCTAAAATTGATTAATTTGTTCTGCTTTCTACTGCTATTGATGAATCTGTCGTAAAACACAGTTTCAGTTAAATGTACCTTCTGTTCAGTTGTACTCAACTTAACCACTTAACCTTGAATTATATCTTTGCTTCAAGTTCTGAGGCTGCGGCTAAGCATCATCTCTCCTAACAACAACGTTTTCAGCACGCAGCGATCTCGAGCACTCGGTAAAGCCACGCCGTAGGCTACAGTTGCAGAGGCAAGAAAAAAAACATGACTCACGAGGCGTTGTCACAACCAGCGACCACACGAGCGCACCGCGTAATCCATAGCGTTGCTACGCTACAGTAAGTGGAGCGTGACGGCTATTGTCCAGCTTGCCGTCAGAGGCTTGCACTCAACAGCGACGGCTAGTGATCATTGGTGAAGAAAGCCCTCATATTCAGTGAAACACTAGGCCAGGAGCGGGCAACCTTTTTCGGTTTGCGTGCTGAAATCAGCTAAATCAATGACAAAATTCTTCCGCGTGCCAACCAAAATTTCAAAGGGTCCCCAACTTCACTGATTTCCAGTGCTTCATATTTCAGTTTGGGGAGTCTAAGCTTTCTTTGGGTGACTAAGTGGTGAAGGGTCTAAATTTTGGGCCTCCCCAATTGGGGGGTATAGAGTGCGGCTGATACGGCTCTGTTTGTAGCTATACGGCATCAAAAGCACATTAGGGTTAAATTAGATAACGGATTGTTAACAAACGAAAATGAAGAAACAGACACTGAGTTTCATCAGACAATACTGCGACTTGTAAGTTATCAACTTTTTTATTTGAAGGAGGGAAGATCTCGTTTCCGAGGCCTCGCTCAAGTGCCGGATAGAAGTGCTCGCGTGCCAAGTTGGGCACGCGTGCCAGGGGTTGCCCACCCCTGCACTAGGCGATAAGAAAAACACCATCAAGCAGTGTATACTTTTGACTCACACTAGTTGCTGTGTGTTTGCACCTAAACCTAAATTATTCAAATTTTAGAAAAAGAAAAAAGCTTTTCAACACTGAGCAGGATTGGGAATATAATTGTAATTTTAATCTTCTTTTTTAGTTGCTTTTAGTGTACTGACCAGCATCGCTCGCTGCCCACGACTTACCCCGGTATCAATGTATAGCTATTGCCTTCCGAATCCTCGTTCTTTCCGTAAGTTTCATTGCCCCTCTGTTGTGCAGCGTTACTTTGCGCATTGGCTAATTATCTTGGCAGTCCCACAGCCTACAGCCAGTGTGTGTAGTGATTCAACTCGCAATGAACTGATCGAGACAAGTGTAGGGCCTATGAGGTATTAACTTTGATGACCATTCTGTTAACGTAACTTTGTTCAGTCAGTTCTCGAAAGATCCTGCTGTTTTGGAAAGTTATTGGTTGGTTGCGGATCATCAGCATTTTGAGAAAGGCCTGCAGTTCTTCTTCATGGCAGAGACAGATTTTAACATAGATCAGGGGCGAACCCAGCTCTTCATTTCGGGGGGGGGCGGCAATTTTCATGAAATTTCATTCGATGACGTCATCGTCCTTATTCAACCGCGGTATAACATTTTCGCAAACGGTCACAGATAAGGTTATCTTCGCAACACTTCCGAAAATGAGAACTTTTCAGTTTTAATCAAGATGCGGACCGAACGATCATGACAGAGAAAACATTAGTAGCCTAATATAAACACCTGGCTTCGTAGGCTACTCAGCTAGTGCAGTCATGGCTTTTGTGTGACAGATGTATGGGCCACTAGTAAAAACGCCTAACTTTTCGTCTTGTTTTAGCAAATTCAGCAAGTCCATTATCTAGATTTTTAAATTTTCAGTTGGATATTTGCTGCTGTGAGATAATTTCTACAGACAATATTGCGAGTAGTGAAGTTGTCATATATAAGTGACTGGTATGAATGTGCGGATATATTTAATCACTAATGCCATTACTTCAATCGTACATACGAGACTTCGTCTGCCAACTGAAACACTCTTGAAAGGAAATCAATGCAGGCAGGAATATAATTTTGACTTCATTATGCTTAGGCCAGGCTCGGCACCCGATGTGGGTGGACCTAAGTAAAGTGAGCTCGACTTTTCCAGCCGCAATTTTCTCAGTGGATGCGAGGGTCGGGCGTAAAGATGAAAAGCCTTATAAACTTATTGAATGAGGTGATGCGATAAAATAAAAACTTGCAAATATGTTGTACCAAGCTCATAAAAATTGTTCAAAACAAACAACTTTTTGAAAAGTAGTGATAATTCAACGAAGAATTAGAATACTTTCCGAGAGGGTTATGATAACAAATTTTATATAAAAATTTTGGAATTTATCGAACTATTGATCGGTGAAAAAATCGCGGGGGTCATTTTCGTTTAAACGAAATGAGAAGAAAAATTGCAAAGACAATCTAACACCCAAAATGCCTTTCGGTGCCAGATTCTCGTGTTGGTCTACTATCGATTTCAATTCACTATTAAAAAATGCTTTCCGGGAGTGTTATGATAACAAATTTTATATCAAAATCTTTTAAATTTATCGAAGTATTGATTTGTGAAAAGATCTCGAGGGTTATGCGTGTTTAAACGAAATAAGAAAAAAATTGCAAAGACACCCTAACACCGAGCTACTGTACATTTTGGACTGGTGAATTTCGCCATTTAAATTCCATCCCAATTTAACACTTGTCATTATCCTGTTTTTTTACCAATTTAGAGATGGTATGTTTAGAACGACAACTATGTTGAAATTGTTTTGATTTCCTGCATGGCTTGCACAGACCTTGATTGCTGTAAGCATGATACAGGATACCCTCATGATTGGTTTCTTCCAGATCATGGAGGACAACCTTTGCAAAAATTTTTCGAACATCACACGGAGGAAGCAGAAAAATGCACCCAGCAACCTTACAACGGACCAAAAAATGGATACTACGCCCCAGATTTTCCAGAAAAAATTGCAAAGAACTGTTTAACTTTGTCTGTGCTATGGACAAACGTCATGCTAGGTAAGTGTACAATGGAAGTTTTCACATTTTCTTGGTAGGTTTGCGATATTGCAAATTAGCACTTCTTCATTACTGTGTGCAGGAGACCTCGGGCGGCACGGGGATGATTCATGCTACAGAGATTACTCCACACATTTTAAGACCATCACCAAAAAAGCAAATGGCTTTCAAGTATGTTGCTTACAAGTTTCTTCAAAAAAAAATTTAGAGCTGCATTGTAGCAAGATCGTGCTGCAGAAACCATACAATTTATTTGCTGGCATAAAATGACAATCAATTGATAATTAGAAAACATGTTACTTAATTTGTAAACATCTTTACAAGCTTTCAGGAATGATCGACAAAGCGTATTTATTGTAAAAAAATTGTTTTCAATATGTTTAGCACAAAGCGTACGTTGAATACAGCGCAATTTAAGATGACAAATCTTTTTTTCATCTTACTCACAATTTTATGATAAAATTTACTTTTTAGTGATTGCGGCCTGCGTCGTGTGTGACGTAATCGAGTGTCATTAATCTTTTGCACGGTTGTCAAGTGTATGACCAAAATTTCTATTCGGTGCAGACATTTGCTAGCAACAACCGCACTCAAGGACAATCGAAAAATCACAGCAAGAACTGAGGCAAACACGCCTTGAGAATAGGAGAATCAAAAATCTTGCAGAGCTAGCTGTAGTATACCACAAAATGAGTAAATCACTAGTAACAGAATATGAAGATGGAGTAAATCACTGGTAACAGATAATGCAGATGGTTACTTGTGCATGATACAAATACATTCCATATGTTTACATTGCCAGGACGCCAAACTAAATTACTCTGACGATACAGCAGAAGAGGTATGGTTAAAGAAGATGAAATTAAGTCCAAATCGGCAAGCAACCAAATTTAGAAAATACATGCAACTGGCAACACGGCCTTTGACGTTTGATAAACACAAGCTGTAAACGAATTGGGTGTTAAACAAAAATTAGTTTCGTTCATTGTTGCACTGTGTTATAAGTACTTATCTAGAGCTCATGGTGTGCTTCTCATTGTATGCTTTCGGCATAGTTCGCCTTGCTATTTTTCTGAACACAAATGTATTTCTCAACAACAGAAATTCTCCAAAGACCAAGAATGTTACAAACCAAACCAGACCATTTCCAGCCAGGTACAAATGTTTCTTCAGGGTTCTGAATTTTGCAAACCTTGACAATTGATTGTATTACTGGAGTCAGGTCACTGAAAGTCTGCTGCTTTACTACATAATTCATGCATTTGTTAGCAGTCTCTTTGACAAAGGTGTAGCTGTTTTTGTCTTTCTTGTACTGCTGTGAGGTAAAATACAAAATTGCATACCTTTCGTTCTTAAATCACTGGAAAAAATACAGAACGCAAATCGTAATCTTTACACATGTAACAAACAACTACGGCAGGTAAGATTGTACAAACGATTTATCATCTACATGCTTCACAGGACGACCTGGCGTGATTCGATTGTGTCGTTGCAGCGTACAACAAAAACAACAATCGCTGGAATTTGCTGGTGAGATTTCATTGAAACGCACGTGTACCATTTGATTCAGAAAAACATCTTCCCAAAAAATTTCTTTTACAAAGACTTCAAGCACCAGTAAGTCTACCTGATATATTCATTGGTTTTAACTCTTATGATGCAGGTGATCCACATAAGAAGCAGACAGCAGAGATGAGCGGACTGTCATATTTTGCGATCCAGATCCAGTCGTGAATTTTCAAAACTCAGTCCAGGTCCAACCACAGTCCAAACTTGTTTTGAAATTAAAAATTCAAGTCCAAATAAATTGCAAAAAATTAAAAAAAACACCTTTTTAATAAAATATATTATGCAATTCTTTTCCATTAACTCAGTCCAAATCCGGGTCCTGATTGTACATTTATGAAGCAATTTCCAGTCCGGATCCAATCCAGATTCAACAAAATTCGGCATTGTCCGGATCCATTGCAATCCAAGTCCAGTCCAATGCTCATCTTTGGCAGACAGGTGTATCTTGTTGAACCACTTGGGAGCAACCGAGGGCAAACGGACGACGATCCATGTAAATGGAGGTATGTCAATATGTTTCGTTGTCTTTTCAGGCTGAGAAAAATCGCGCAACTCTCTACGCGTATCAACAATTTCATTATGATTGCAGAGCACTGATTAAAGCTAAATTGCCTAATGTGTCTTACTCTCGTTCGTCTTGGAATTCAATGATTGTTGATCACCCAAATCAACGAGACGGACACAATTGCGGATTGATTGTACTGGGGGTAATACTCCAAAATCGTTCGTGCGTAGCCAGTCCAAAAATGTTGGGGGGCAAAGCAATTTCGGGGGGGAAATGTTTGATTTTAGGCGAATAACACTATTTTGTTTGGGATATCGGTTCTCAAGGAACAGAATGACTATATGTTCTAAAAATTTGGGGGATGGCCCGCTAGGCCCCCGTGTCTACGCCTATGACCAGGGTAGCATTAGTCGATAACAGACATGTTCTTGATAATATTTATATCGCATAGATCTCCAAGTCTTTTGTCCGGGTGCCACATAAACCATTCCTAAACATTATGGGGAGCTGGAAATTTTGTGCTATGTGATCGTTTCGAGATGTGTTGCATTTTCCCAAATCAACAATTTTTTTGTAAATATATTCCTTTTACATTATTGTACAAATGACTTTGCAGTGGATGAAATGGCTTCGCGGATCGGATTTGGCCTGCGGACCGTTGTTTGGTGACTCCTGCTTTATAGCATCAGTGTGATGAATGGAAGTTATATATTATTATGTTTTATATATCCTTACAGGCAGTGATCGCGTGACTCGAGTCAATGACTCGACTCGAGTCACGATTTTGATGACTCGGACTCGACTCGAGTCACGTTGAAAAAAATGGTGACTTGGCTCCACCCGAGTCACGTTTATTAAAGGATGACTCGACTCAACATGAGTCACAGTCAATGACTCGAAACACGAGTCAGAGTCATTTTCACAAAATCTCTGAGTTCCTGATGGACAAACCCAGTTCGTTTGCATACAAAGAACTGAGCACTTTTTGCTTCAGTCTTGATCAAGTTTGGCGGAAATTTTCTGTTTTTCCTGTCTAGTCGAGCTATGTTACATTTTAAGGATCAAGTGTCCTCAACTTGCATAGAGGGAGACCTAAGACTTTGCTTTCTTTGAGGGGTCAGCAGAACACAACATACGGACAGACACCTTATCGTGGTTTAATGTAGTATTTGCATATCGTTATCGTGGCAGTGGGCCTCATACTGTGACCTTGAGCCTTTTCCAGAAACCAGTAAAGTGATTCAAGTTTTTCAGATTCAAACCCTTACCAAAAACTATATTTCAAAATATAATGCAAATGCGAAAAACGAATCTTGTTTAAATCCAAATTCCTGTTATTAGTCTATGCCAGCTATGTCCAACACGCAGCCCGCGGGCCGCATGTGGCCCAGTCGAAAGTTTTATGCGGCCCAGTTTAGGTTGTCGCTGTAGTAAAAGTATCCTATATTCTGACATCCTGCCTTTATTTTGATAATCTTGAATCTGACATTTTTGATGCAGCTGGTCTTCAGTGCCACTTTATCATGTGTGTTAGCCTACCAATGCAGTTACGATACGAATCTTTCAGAAGATTAGGTTAAGCTAAACTTAGTTTGCTTAGATCAAAGTAAGCCATTCAATGTGCGGCCCTCATTGATGTGATACAATGTGCGGCCCTGGTTAAGATAGTGGCATAATTTTTGGCTTAGGAAGCGTTTTGGGTTGGACATAGATGGCCTAAGCCCATGTGGCGACTTGATTACGCCACATATAACGTAGAATTCGTAGCAGCAATGGAAGAGCGAACCTGGTCATATGTGTAATCTCAATTGCTATGATGCTGAGGATTGTCGGTTCGACTTTCTTTGGTTGGCTCTGGGCGACGGAGCATTGTGCCTGCAACAAATGGCTCCCAACGTGTCGGTGGCCGCAATCCTAGTGTTAACCTGCAGTCCTACAGTAACTTGCAATTCCAAAACTGAACCGGAAGTTACAGCAATCTGCAGTCCCAAAAGTGAATCGAAAGTTGCGAAGAAGTTTAAAAGAAAATCATCAATTCCAATGCAAATCTGTTTGAGCAAATATGATATAATCCAAATCCATTAATATATTGAAATTTCGCAAGATTTAAATCCAAGTACATGTTCATCTCTGGTCATTTTCATGTATTGGCCAAACGAAAACCACACTTTCAATGCAACGCCAACCCAGAGGATGCAACAGCATCCCCTCGTTTTTGCAATGAACCGCACCCATTGCACGTCTTTTTGTGAATGTTGTGCCTGGAACCACCTTCACATCCTGGTCAAAGCACCGCTTTGTTGTGATTAGAAAGGCTGAGCAGCAAGTGCACAAAGCTTCACACGGTAGCACCAGCAACAACAAAGATCCCACGTCGTTCTCATTCTATATCTGCTTGTTCGCGCCACATATATATGGATGTTGTTCTTCAAGCGCATCCCGTTTGCGGTGAATGGCAAATTCACCAGAACTCTAAATGAGAGGTTGCAACACTGGCAGCAAGGTTGGGCTAGAGTTTTTTAATTGACTGAGAGTGAAAGAGACAATCAAAATGCAAACTGAGAAAACGTAGATGCAAATAACCTGCAATCAAACTTGTTAAAACAACATTGGGAACCAATTTCTGACATATCGAGCGCCATTTCATAGCATGTTGAGCACCATTTCTACCTTATCGGGCGCCATTTTTATGGCATGTTGGGTGCCATTTCATAGCAAAAAAGTGTTGTAGAAAAAACGTTAAATTCGTGTGACTCGACATTGACTCGAGCTTGCAAACCAATGACTCGAAGTTACTCGACAGTTCTTGTGACTCGACTCTGACTCGACCAAGTCAAGGCTCTGACTCTGAGTTCGACTCAATAAAATTTTAGATGACTCCGACTCGAGTCTGACTCAAGGGCTTTGCAAATCTGACTCGCCTCTGACTCGACAAAAGTGACTCGGACACATCACTTCTTGCAGGTAGCTGATTTGCTCATTGCCAACTTACTTTACCCACCATCCCGAGTAATATTCTCAACATCGGAAGTATACATGCGAAAAGTGAGAAACAGGGTATGGCATGACATTTTTAAAGCCTCTGGTGTGTAGGCTTATGTGTCCTATTGCGTTTTTAATAGTTGCAGTTTCCCGAATTTGCCTTTTGAGACACATACATTAATGTCATGAGTCTTTTTGTTCAAATATCGTACGTCGAGATATCCGAAGTTCTACTAACCCCTGTCATGCATTTCAGATCTTATTGACGACATCTGCAGTGATGGCGGAACACGTGTTATGTCACATACTGGAGAATGGGTAAGAATTTGGTGTGTATAGGCTTGCACTAAAAATGAATGATGATTATGGTTTGTATAATCTGTCACATGAATAGGCTAGGCTATAGGAAGTTTCATAACTGAAGTAAATTGACCTGAGTCACTTCAGACTGAACTTACAGCATTGCTAGTAATTAATTAAATAATTCCCAACCTTTTCAGTTGGGTTGTCAAAGCTGCCAACGATGGTTCCACAGCTCCTGCATCAACTTGCAGGTAAAGCAATTGGAAGCGCGGTTTCGTCGAAGCAATAGCAAGGACCTTGTTGTACAATTTGAAAGGTACAAATTATGGGTGGAGTGCTCTCCGTTTTCATATGTTACGTGAAAAAGTTTGGTAAAAATTTCTCACTAATTACCTCCAGCGTTTTTGTTTTTTTAATAAGTCTCCATGTCTTTGTTAAAGTACACAAATCCAGGGAGGCCTATACATTTTTGGGAGGGCATGACTTATGTTTTGTTACATATTTGAAAGAATTTTTTTGGTAACAACAATATTTGGGAAGCACAAAAGTTGCTCCCGAATGCCTTTCATGGCTATGGGCCCCACAAACCTCATCAGTTTATTTTATAAGTTGGTATGTCAAGATCCACAGTATCCTAATGACAATATTGCAACAGTCCTAAGTATTCTTCGAAAAAACGACACATAGGGATGTGCCAGTAGTCAGGGCCGGATTAACCATTGGGCAAACCGGACAAATGCCCGGGGTCTCGCGCTTTTGGGGGCCTCGCGCTTGAATATCAAAACACTCTTTTACTGGTTTTTCATATTTTTAGGCTGTTAACACGCGTCAAAATTGTAGAGCTTTCCGATTAATGCGTTTGGTATATAGGTCAGGGAAACTGATAACTTTGGAATTTATCGTTTTTGAGTGACTTAAAAGAATTGAACCAAACAGTACCGCGCTTTATGACTCAAGAATTAGATCAAAATCAGTGCATCCCATGGCCGTACGCATAAATTTTTCCAGGGTGGAGGAACGTCCAAATTTTGCTTATCCTTTACATGTCGCTGACGATGCCATGCAAATGGACGTTCACAAAACGCTTTACTCTTTCTACCACATTAGTCTGTGCTGGTTGAACCTCAATTCTCAATCGTTTGTCTGAAATGTTTTCTACACTTCGGCTATCAGAAATACTTTTATTTTTATAAACTACCTAACATCCATCTCTTCAAGCACTTTCTACAAATAAGTCATAATTTAAGAGTAATTAAGGTCCACAACAATATTAGTGGTGAAAAGACACTCTCGCAAACTGTTTCAAGCAATGCGAAGCAGAAATATATGTTGACAAGACTATCGGACAACTTACTAAAGTTAGAACACCACGCAGGCTCAAAAAAACTGAGCAGCTGAATTACGAAATCTCGCGGCAGCAAATATAACTTTGCACTTACTGTTCACTAAGAACTCAGAACTAAACCTTAACGATAAAGATGTGTTCCCACAAGCAGATATGAGAGGACTGTCATATTTTGCGATCCAGATCCAGTCCAATTTTTTAAAACTCAGTCCAAGTCCAATCACAGTCCAAACATTTTTTCAACTGTAAAGTCCAAGTCCAAAAAATTTGAAAAATGCGGCCTTTTCACAACAAAAATGCCGCATTTCTTTTCCATTAAACTCAGTGCAAATCCGGTCCAGTTCCTGAATTTTGAAGAGATTTACAGTTCGGATCCAATCCAAATCAAAAAAAATTGCTATAGCCCGGATCAAGTCCAATCCAAGTCCAGTCCAATGCTCATCTTTGCCCACAAGTTTGCAATGATGTATTCTAACAATAAGCTACGTATATTTATACTACGTGAAAAGACGCCTGGAAAAAAGCGTTTGATTAAGCTATTCACCAGAGATGAACGGATTTAGATTTTTCAAATCCGAATCCAATCCGGCATTTCATTTTAAAATCCATATCCAGTCCAAATCCGAAAACAGGCTATTTTAAGAACTAAATCCTGTTTAAATCCGAAATGTTATCACTACTATGTCTGAAAGCAGCTCAGAAACCAGTGGTGTTGTTTATTTCACGTGTGGACCCAGACACCACACAAGAAGAAGTGGAAACGTTTACAAACATTCATTTCCAAAAAACTGAAATCCACTGTAAAAAGCTTAAAACAAGATATAACTTTTATGCCTCTTTCAAAGTTACCTTTCAAGGTGTCGAAATGGAAGATGCCCTCAGTTCACACATATGGCCCAGTGGCATATCAGTAAAAAAATTATTCTATGGAAGGACTCTCAGCCACAAAAAAGGCTGGAACAACCAACACCCAACAACAGTCAACAATGGCAGCAAAAATTAAGAATTGTCAGTAGTTACTTACAACTGTCGTGGCTTGACAGCATCACTGCATGACATTGAGCAACTTTGTGCTATGTATCACATAATTTTTCTGCAAGAAACTTGGCTGGCTAAGCAAACATTAGACAAACTGACTGATATCAGTGATAACCATTTTGCCTGTGGCACAGCTGAAGTGGATTACAAAAAAA
>JGI24022J15233_10008173_pt1 | contig 11653 bp, 5 predicted proteins | sample Ectturendosymbi2_FD_15233 | JGI IMG/M metagenome (IMG submission 15233)
CGACTAGTGTGGACAACGCCTTTCCTGGATGGCAGCGTAAGCCAATCAACTGTCGCCGACCAGACAACGCTGCGTAACCTTCCAAATAGCGGGGCACGTGTGTGCGTCGACAACTTTCGACTATTCCGCAAACACTGCTGAAAGGTAACCGTTTACATTCAATGTGGATTCCGTTGCATAACACAGTTGAACGTTATCATTGTGTAAAAAATGATTTTTTGCAAGCGACAGGTGTCCCAAGTAGTCTTCCGAGTGCCACATGCGAGACACTAGCGTCAATAGCAAATTAGTCTGTCAAAACACACCCTGCTCTGCCCTAAAATACCTTACTAAAAGAAAGGCTGCCGCCGCTAAATGCTTGAAATCGCCTTCTTTTACTTTATTTGTGATCGATAGTGTAACGCAATCAAACGTTTGCCAGGGTAATTTTGGGGAAGAAGTTACCTTATGTGCTTGACAATTGCAAAAACATCATGAAAATAACGTATTTTCCCGTCTCAACATAATTGATTTATGTTGCGTGTAGAACCGCAAGCTTCGAGAATACGATTTTGATCTTCAACCAACCGCCAATAAGGACTACTGGCACAATTTCTTCGCTTTTCCTGACTTTTCGTGGTGTCTTTACTATGCGTACCGCCCAAATTTTTTTGGGAAATTGTGTTTGTTTTCGACAAAATACAAGTTTTACGAAATTCAAGAAGTGTGTTTTTCGGTTTAGATGAGCTACAGAATAATTACAGTACTGCGTTCTTAAAAAAAACGCTTGTGCGCCTAAAACGTTTTAGTTAATCCTGGATCATATTGGGCACGTTTCTGGCCTCTTTGGGCTGGGTTACCAAAGGTGAAAGTGTCCGAAGGTAACCTGAGCAGGGTGACCTGCTCAGCTGACGGCTCTCAGATGTTTAGTCTTACCTAAAAGTTTTGTCTTCCGGTTGCTGTGCAAGGCTACTAATTTGGCACGACTCATGGAAAAGGGTACAGAGGCAAACTCATACTTCGTGTTTGGTTTTATCTTTTACGAAGATGAGTTGTTTTTGAAATACACGAATCGTTATAAATTGGAAAGTAAATGATGGTCTTAATGTGGATCAAACGAACTTTTCTGAGAGTATGATAATGCTGATTTTCCGTTGTTGTTGTGCTTATTGAGATTTAAAGCACCCTTTGAGGCTTTATAAACTTGGACAAAATACCCCTTCTATTTTTGATTTTAAACATAGCACTTTGAAATACTTCAGTAAAGCAGATTTTTATATTTAAACAGAAAAAAACATTTGCATAAAAACGAAAAAAAATTTAATCTGGCAATCCTGGTTGTGGTAGCGATTTTGATTTTTTTCAGCTCTTTCATCAGTCTGTTATCAGATCAGTTCACTTTGTGATTATGAAAAGTTGTGTGGAAAGTGTTTTGTTAGGGGGGTCGCCGAAGTTATGCATATTACTTTACGCTGGGTATTTGGGTGTTCACAAAAAAGGTTGAGAAACACTTGTAGAGTGCTTGGTGCCCTGTCGACAGCAGACAAAGGCTTCACATCCACCCCTTGCACTCGGTACGTCGCTTTGCGTCATACAGACCTTCCTTTTCGTAAAGCGACAGTCATGCGCTCGAGACACAAACGTATGCGTAGCAACAAACGCATTTGGCACTAGGCAGAAAGTCTGCAACTGATGCAATGGTGATATCTTGCCCAAATATAGCAGCAGTATGTTGCTGAACGCATCACGTGTTTCTCTTCGAATACCAATTGCATGAAGAAGACAAACAGTACCTTTTGCCTTGAAGGAAAAAGGAAAAACTAACTTACTTGACACTGTGGAGTAAGAATTGGTGCGTAATGGAAACGCAGTACTGCGTTTCAGGTTATATACATAAAAGGAAGATACAGAGGTGTGAACCCTGAAGTTCGGAACGTTCCTTTGGCCATGTGCGGTAAAAAAAACGAACTGTTGTGGCGAACGCACTACATATGAACATACATGATATAAACACATGCACTATTTCCATTGTTAAAACATATATTGCTTAAGTATTCTTCAAATACTTTCAGGGACTGACAGGCGTCACAGAAACTTTATTTGTGTGAAAAAACAAGGTCGTGAAACAAGTGCTCAAGGGTATAGTATATTGTGCTCCAAAATATTCCTGTCATTCGTCCTTATGCAGCTGTGGAAAGCCATGCCAGACCTTGTCATTCGGGTGGGACGCCAGTGACTAAATACGTCAGCCAAATACAGTGAAATATATTTCCTATGACGTCAAACAAGAATTTTGTTGAGTCAAGGTAAACTTCAGAGGGGCATGGCTCCTCTGGCATCGTGTAACTGTAGGCTAACAACGGTGCGAAACAGGCAGACGCCTCACATTAAACTTCGAGTAATATTTTTCCTTATCTATTTTGATGAAATATTAGGAATGCCACTTAGACTGTCACAGTTCAACATTAAAATGTCACTGAAGAAACACCTGCGAGGCTTGACTCATTTTAAGGAATCTAAACTTTGTTTGATGCAACTGATGTCTGAAAATTAACTGATCTACAACCGGCTTTTGCTTACTGTGGCCCTAGTGAAGTAGTTGGGTGTCTGCTAAAGACAACAACGTTTGATCTTGGTCTTAGAAGTATAATCTTCTTTGTTCAAAATAAGTTTTTTTCTCTTGTTTTCAGCTGAAGAACAAAATTACTTGCAAAAGACATGGAGCAGGCATGGGCGTCCGCAGAAATTTTTCCAGGAGGGGCAAGGTCGGAATCTTGCTTATATTTTGCTTATCCTTTTCAGGTTTCTGACGATGCAACGCAAATGGACGTTCACAAAACGCTTTGCTCTTTCAACCCCATTAGTCTGTGCTGGTTAAACCTCAGTTCTCAATATTTTGTCTGAAAGTGTTTTCTGCTAGGGCTATCAGAAATGCCTTTCCTTTTCATAAACCGCCTAATATCCATTTTTCGAGCACTTTCTACAAATAAGTCATAATTTAAGAATAATCAAAGGTCAGAACAACATCAGCGGTGAAAAAACAAGAAAGTTTAGACACTCCCGCAAAACAGTTTCAAGCAATGAAAAGTAGAACTATATGTTGAAAGAATATCGGACAACTTACTAAAGTTAGAAGACCACGCAGTCTTTAAAAAATTTGAGTAGATGAATTACGACAACTCGCCACTGAAAATATAGCTTTGCACTTGGTGCTCACTAAGAAGTCAGAACTAAGCGATATAGACAGAAAATATGACATCAGTTATTTCCGGACCAAACTATTTTTGACTTTCCGACGTCCATTTTTAATCACTTTCACAACAAAATCGTATCTGCGCAGCGAAACACATAGCACACAGATTTGATACATTGTACCCCCAAACAACTGCTTTTTTAGAGGCAAATTTTTGTTTGTGCGTAGAAAACGTCATGCGGGTTTTAGATCCGCCATCATACTCAGCCAATGGTGATAAAATGACGTCATCATACTCAGCAAACGGTGACGAAATGACGTCATCCTACTCAGCCAACGGTGATAAGACGTCATCATACTCAGCATTCTAACACTATCAGCAGTTGTTGGATTTCAAGCAGTGAAACACGCAACTTTTATTGCTACGTCCATAGAAAATCAGCAAGCATTTTGAGCATTTAAGAAAGATACAAATGTTTCACACTAAAAATTGTGTGGAAAATACAGAAATGGCAACAATACAAAAATTTTACTAAAAACGTATATCGCACAACGTAGACGCAACATGATGCAAACACCTGATGTCATATAACACTGCAGAAGCTCCCTATAGCATCACAAGCAGCGTTGCTCATGGTAAAAAACAAAACAGTAAAAAAGCAATAAATACATCGACCAAAAGAAATACGCAAGGAATGCTAACATAGAGAAAATAAATACGCAAGAAATGCTACTTCTAGGTATGGAAGAGCGAGCACTACCCACTGCAAATAATTTTGTATATCGAAATTCTAAAAAAGACATGCAAACCATGAACACCATCGAATGTGGATAATAAAGATATAACAGTGTTTACAATACATCAAAAAGAAAAAATAGGTAAAATTTGTTACATGAAAAACAATGAGTAAATTTGCATTTACCACCTTACCATGTCTTGGTATTTATGCGAAAAATTAAGAATAGTAAATATAAAAAACAGGAAGTGACAAGATTGTAAACATTTCCAACTTCAAATGAAGTTGCGAAGTTTTATCATTGTATTTGTTTTCACATTTTGCAGCAGTACATTGTTGCAACCTCTCCGGTGGTGTTGCGTTGAATGTGTGATTCACCACGAACGGGATGTGCGTGAAGAACAACACCAGATACATGTGGCGCGAACAAGCAATAACAGAGTGCTTCTGGCGCAAGATCTCTATTGTTGCTTGCTGCCACAGTGCGAAGCTTTGTGCACATGCCGCTCGGGCTTTCCAATCGCAACAAGATAGTCTTCGCTGCACACAAGTTGGTTCGTTGTAACGAGGTATTTGGCTGCAATAAAACTACTGTCACTGCCAAAATTCTTCCCTCACGATGAAGTACCTAGTACCTATACGTAAAGAAAACGCCTGGCGCCTGTAAAAAGCACATATTTGGTGATCCCTTGGCGCAAGAGATAACATAAACTAGCTCTGACATCTTGAGCCAGCCCGAAAAAGATTAATAAGACATCCTGTAAAAAATGTGTCGTAGGATTGAACACAATTTTTGGTGCGTTACTGATAAACAGTGGAAGCAAGATTGGCGAAACTCCGAGCACTAAAAAGCACAACGCGTAACAATGAAATTTAAACCAGGTAACAATGAACTGCTTCACGAACAATTACTCCACAAAGTGGGCAACTTGAAATTTCTCTGCTACAATCACTACATGCAACTAGATGTCTGCAAGGCAGAAGAACTACAGAAGCCTTAGATTGAAAACACTTTTTACACAAGCTCATCTCTTTGAGACGTTCTAATTCCTGTTTCAAACTTTGGTATTCAGAAGGGCGTGGAGACAAGTTGGTTGTTGTCGATGCAGATGGAGTATCTTGATTTGGTGTTCGAGTAGTCGCTACAGAAGCAAATTCATTTGCTTCTTGTGCAGCAATAACTTCTTCAACCAAACTTTGAACGCTCGTGAAGCTTGCACTGTGTCCTTCGAACCGTCTGTAAACAATTAATTTTGCAATTGGTGAAAAATGCGTTTAATTTTCGGAGATTCGGTAATCAATTGTTCAATGTCTTACATGCGCATTAGTGCGTAAAACTGCGAAAGAATGAAGCATCAATCTAGTTCTGAAGATATCGTAAAGCTTTATATTCTAATTTTATTTCGCAAAAAATCCTAATTCAAGGGAAGTCCAAAGCTGCAAATGAACGTGGCTGGTACAATTGCCCACTTCGCACAAAATATTGCTTGGCTTCAAAAATCTATTTTCCAAAAGAAAATCACTCTACCTGAGCAATGCAGTTCGAATTTCGTCATCGCTGAATCCTATCAACCTTGCTTGTGACACGAAAGGAGAAGATTCCATTTCCTCAACTACTCTTCTTTCCGCCACTCTTCGTTGCTCTCTTGGATCAATGATTTGTGGCGACGAATTGGAAGAAGGTGAGAATCTTATGAAATGTATTTGAACAATTTGCCTTGATTACTTCGGTTCTCTGTCCAACGTGAAGTGTGCGTTACATTTAAACACGCCACAATCAAGTCGGTCAGAAAATAAGAAAAAACTTCATCTATACTCGAAGTTGTAATAAAAGCTTGCTGATAATCGATTAAATCTATTCTACCGATGCGTCAAAAAATGAAATGTTACATACTTTATGTTCATTGTGTATGTTTGTTTATGTTTTGCAACCTAAAACAAATTTTTTGTAGAGTTAGTGTGGAAAACATTTTACCTATGACTGGTCATGGCCTGAGGTACGTTTGTAACAGGTGAAGCGGCATGGTAGATCGGAACCGGTCTGTTCAAGTTTGGGAATCGTTCGGAAACGTTTGCAATGAATTCTGGTCCTTTGTTTCGAAGGACATGCTCGCAACTGCAAAAAAGTTCGTAGTAAAAAGCGTAAATGATTTCGTAAACAGCACGCTTATTTGTTTTTTAAACCCGCAAATGTGTTAGCCATGCATACGATTCTTTCTTCATTCTAGAAGACATCGGTTTTGTTTGAGCAAGGAACACAAAATTGTTTGCAAGACAGATTGTTCAAAACATTGAAACATGCTCACTAAAGCATACTTATAACGAGGAATTTGTTGTTTGCATGTAGAACAAAGTGCTCAAAATCACTAATCCACTTACGTAGGAAACCACTTCGCGTGTTCAAACCATGGGTCATCGAATCTGTCCCAGTTCTGCAACCCTCCGTTGCAATACCAGCATTTAACTCTGTCTCTCTCACCTGAAAGCACATGGCACAGTAATATTTATATAAACAACAGCTATTCCGACTTGAGTAAGGTCTATGAAGAAACAACAGCTCACTGTCAGACTTTGCGAAAAAAGTTTTATACAAAGAAGTATAGCTGACAGTAAGTAAAAAAGCGGTTTCAGTGCAAAAAAACATGCTTATGCAAAANCAACCATCAATAAGGTTTGAGTGAGAAGGCTGTTTTCTTCAAAGTGCTACCTTCACAATTTTACCTAAATAAAACAGTCCAGCTTGAGCCATTCTTTCCGGTGTAGCTGCGATCCGATGAGCTTGCCATTCTTCTGATCTATCTCTGAATGTTTGTAAACGAGCTGCTGCGCTTCGCATGTGAGGATTGACAGGGTTTGAACAAGGGAAGGTTTGAGTAAGCTGTTCAGGAACTGATGATGTAGTGGCAGCGTTGGCATGTTGAGCAGCTGGGTCAAAATTGTTCGAAGTTTGCGGAGTGCTCATAGATGTGACGGCAGTAGCAATCGAAAGTGGAGTTCTTCCTGATCTGGAAGAACGGTAATTTTCCTGATTTCCTGAAGTCCCCGCAGCGGTACTGATTGTTGGTGAAGAGTGTGATGCTTGTGGAGCTGAGGTAGAAGCTAATGAGGTATTCAGGTAAACAGAATAATTTTGAGAATCGGCATTTTCGAATCCTCGGTCTGAAAACAAAAATCCCCTATGAAAGTCGGCAAATCTTGCTTCATTTGGTTTAAGATGATCACCCAAACATTACGATTCCAGTAGCAACTTTTGATTTTCAGTTCCAAGCATGAACGCAGTGCTGTGAAACTTCGTTTATCCAGCACCGGTTATAAAAATTTTAAAAACTTACGAATGCGGTCATTCTACTCCTTCCACCAACATATGTTTATCTCAAAATAGCTGTATAATTTTGAAGGAAAAATTTAGTTCGTAAATTTATTGATTATATTGATGATGATATTACAGCTGAAACCGAAACGTATTTTTTCCTAAAATGACCGAAATTTTGTTGTGGTTACATTTCGTAAAGTCTAAACATATCATTTTCATTTGGAAGGAAACCACGTGGTATTCATTCTAACGACAAAGTGTGATGAAAAAAATTGCCACCATCAAGCAGGAACAATTCACAGTCGGAAAAAATAAAAACATTGAATATAAGAATTGCTCAACAACAAAAAATTTAAAACCTGAACGTCTTTTCAGTTTGGATTGCGTTTCCTCTTAAAAATATACCGTAACAACAAAACTTTCCACTGTTCATGCAAGCTCCCAGACTACATCATGTCTTCAACAGATTCGCGAGAGTAGAATTACATAGAGAAACGTATTATGCAAGTTCGGTACAAAGTCAACGTCCATGCGGTTCGGCGTAAACCTACGTGCCAGTTTCCACAGGCTGCAAGCAAGCTATGCGCTGGTTGCAGAATAGGTATTTTCATCGGGCACACAACACCCTAAAATAAAAAATGCGTACTCCACCGACAAGACACGAACTCCTGTATTTCACCTGCAATTAATCTTCGCTCATCAATTTCAGATCAACTTTCTGCTGGACACGCGTCAATAACTGTTTCAATGCTCTTGTAACATAAAAAACACAAATTTAAGACGTGATGATAAATTATGATAAAATGGAATCAAGCCCGCTCTTTGTTGGCGAATTTAAGCGATCGAGTATAAGCCACAGCCTTTTCAGCATATTTTTCTCATCACTGAATTCACGTAACACAACTACTCTTCAAATTCCTGCTGGACCGGTCGGTATAGGCTTTTTTCCAACTTACTTGGTTCAAGATAAGCACTACGCTGGCCTTGTGGGACTCCAAGTTGAGATGTAATTCTTCCATCGCAAGCGATGCTTGTGGGACTCATCATAGTTTTTCTTAATTTTTTTCTTGTCCTCCGTTAAGCTCTCCAACCAGTGCAAGACCAATTCAACCCTTTCAAAACAACCCTCTTGCTAAGCGTAAAAAATAAAATTTGATTCTCATTGGCTAATAGCTTCGTCGAGTATGTCGTAGACCTAAAAAGAAGGGCGTTCCTGAAAAACGGTTGAAAGAGCTTTTCTTTCTAACTTCTATTACGAGTAGTTTCTTCAAGTGAACAAATGTCTAGCTTGAGCAGCAAATAAAACACGACATTGAGCACGTGACGTAGTCCGCGTAATGACTCACAACTACCGTCGGAATTTCGGACGTACCCAGCGCTCGTCACTTTTTTTCCTATCTTCTCTCGAACATTCTTTTTTCAATCTCGAAATATTTTCTCTTTACTGTCATTTGACAGCCTTCTCAGTCTGTGTGCGTCACAGCGCTTTACCGTGTTCACTATTTACATCGCAGTAGAGCAAATCTAGCGTATTGTTTCTAGCTAGGGTATTCGAGACCTTTAACACTCTTTTCTGTAATAATGACGCAAGCTTTATTCCAGGTTTTACGGTCATAGCTATTAGCTACTGTTATTTGCACCCGTCCCAGTAACCTCTGGCGCTACCCCTATTGACCTATTTCCGCATAGCAAGCAAGGGTAATCGTTCTTTTAATCAGGGGCGTAACAGGGGAGAATAAGGGGAGAACAATGCCCCGGGCGCCGGATTACTGGGGTTGCCGAAAAGTCCCAACAATGTCGTAAGTACTTTCTTCAAAACAGCACATTTGCTGCCGAAAGACCTTAGGTTCGAACAATGAGGCGCCAAGCTTGTTTCTTGCCCCGGGACCCATCTAACCGCGCTACGCCCCTGCTTTTACTTGAAACTAAATAAAAAATTTCAGTTGTTTTTCCACTCTGTCACGCAGGTCAAGCAGATGACTGAAACGGAAAACCGGCACACGACTCGCAAAACCGAAACTGTCCCAGTCAAAGTGGGGACAAAGTTCACTCTACCGGCTACTTATTTGCTCAAGCACAGTATCCCATATAGAGTAAAGTGAGTTTAGACAAACTAAAGACGTAGTCTACTCAAATTGCAACGCTTATACTTATAAACGCGCACTGTCATGTGCTGCAACTTCAATAACACATTTGCTGCACATTTGAATCATGCTGAAAGTAAACTACAGTTGGTGCTAGCAGCAGGGCAAGATGTATGAATTTCCATTACTGATAACTCAAAACACATCACGTTTCTTTATAGTTAAAACTTACGACTTTAATTGGTGGGACTTCGATGCACAGCACTTCAGAAAGTTTTTAGCCTTGCACAAAAAGCAACATTCGTCTTCTTTTCCACAGGAGGAAAACATTTCACTTGTCGACTTGTCTCTATGCAGCTTATAGCATCGGGATTTCACAACTGGTTTTACTAGACAATTTTACAAGCAAATGGTGGCTTTGATCCAAAGCAGAAGCTTGGAATTTCACTTAAAACAAACTTTCAAAACTTGCCAATTCAATGAAAGCAGATTTTTTTACCGGATTAAACCTGAACACAATTCCTCAGAAAAAAAACAGACAGATGCATGTTTCATGGATGATGCTTTGAAAGCACGGGGCATTAAACATTTAAATGTTGAAACTCGGTTGTTGTTCCCCCCCGCTCTCCATTAAATTTTCTGATTATGCGCCTGGCAAGAACCAGCACCTCGTTGCCAGACTCCACTTGAAGCTTTATCCTAGATGTAGTTGATTCAATATAGAAACAAAAAAGTAAACATTTTTACAGAGTTCTGACAAATGTCCCATGAGAAATATTACTTCAGGATGAAAGCAGGAAAATGCAGCCAAAAGTTTAATAATCACCAGCACGGTTCGTCTATTTCTACAGTCAGTCTCACAATCAGTGGCGTGCAGAGGGGCGCGAACGGGCCGATGGCCTTGGGCATCCAAGGCAGGGGACATCAAAAGAGTGAAATTGCAAAAATGGAAATGCGGTAAGTAGATGATTTTTCCTGTTGTAAGACTACTAACACATGCTGCATGGATTTAATTTTTCGAAACTTGTTTCTTTGTCAACACTAGTTTTTACGCATACAATGCCAGTAATTCTCACATCTTTTAATATCAGGGACCTATATACTCTAGGTGTGCGGCGCACACCCAATCAAACTGATCGTGACATGACTTTTTCGAGATCGTGCGATCCAGGGAAAAGCAAAAAAAGGATTGAAAGACAATGATGGACGTTTGATTGATTTTTTGAGCCAAACTTCAAAATTGTCCTATTTCAGCTTGCTTGATTTAGCTGACTTTTTGATACATCACTAGTTTCCCGTTTCGTTTTTTGTTGTGGCAATCCGGGTGTGCGCTAATACAGCCGCACACCTGTGCTTGCAATGTACCCATCATTCCAAGCTTCATCATAGGCAGTTCAGGAGGATTGATCATAACGTCTCACACAAACCAGTATCTGTTCTCTCTCCTGGGACGCCTGAGAACGGGGCATTTCTCCCTTGTCCTTTCAAAAGAGAGGCAATGTGGGCGGAGGTGTCTTTTTGATAAGAGTATCATAGATAATTTCATGGTTTATCAAGATCGACTTGAAACAAATTTATTGCAGCTATTCCCGCACCCTAGAAAATTCAGAATTGGTTTCGATAATTTCTGTTAGTATTTTTGAGGTCAGTATAGTTGATGAACAGAAACAAGCATAATTGGTAACGATTTTGTTGTTTTTCTCCATTGCCCTCAACTTTGTTACTGCACCTGCCCTACCGCTGCTCTGGCGTCCCTGTCCGTCCCCCAAGTGGTTGTACATATAAGAGCCACATATAATAAAAAACAAAAGTTTTCTTGCGCACTTTATGCGCATTCTCAATTTCTTTCAGCAAGTTTCAACCTGTCAACCTGTGAACTGCCCTGTCGTAGGACTGAATGCGTTTCACCCCACTCTATTAATACGCAGCCTTATATTGTTGCAATTGTAAACTGCGCTGACGTAGCACTGAGTGTGCTCTACTCCCGTGTTTCATCGCGTTGCCGGATATTTTTAAATGGCAGCAAATCAGAACTGGCAGCGAATCAGAATTGTAGAGAAATCAATAGATGGAAGCCTACTCACTGCAACATCGGAATATAAATTTGTATTCTTGTATCGCTTCCGAATCGCAATTTTTCAAAGGAGTATTTTATTTAAAACAAATAATTATCATCACGGGGTGCTCCCTTGGAATGAGGGGCCCGGGTCAATTACTCCCGCTGCCCCCCTTGATCCGGTCCTGAGTGCGGGTGCATTTACAAACCAGCGTGAGTCACCCCTGGACACGGAAGGGCGCAACCTTGCAAAATTTCAAATGAATAGTCACCTTGGAAAACTTCAGGTCT
>JGI24022J15233_10008174_pt1 | contig 11653 bp, 6 predicted proteins | sample Ectturendosymbi2_FD_15233 | JGI IMG/M metagenome (IMG submission 15233)
CACCGAGTCCTGACTCGGTGTTTTCAGAGGAGGCAGTCGTGGAAAGGGTTGCGTCGAAACATACCTCATATCCAGGGTTCCCACGGAGTCGTAAAGCATGGAAAAAATTTTGGTCATTTTCCAGTGTGGAAAAAAGCTTATTTTTCGTTTGTTAGTGTGGAAAAAGAAAATACTATCCCGGACTTGATCTTTTGACATGCATTCCGATAATTTCATTCTGCTGTTTTTGATGAGATTGATAAATTTAACTTTAACTGTTAGAGTGCCTGAATCGACTTGTGTATGTAAGTCTGGAAAAGGTCTTGACGATGTCTGCAAAATTATATTCAAAATTGCTAAGGAACCCTGGAATACTGTTTAACGTTTTCAGTACGTTGTTTCGCAAGAGAATCAAAAGCCAGGAACAGCGCGTGCTCTCAGGTATTGACCGAGCACCAGTGTTCCCTCGCACTTGTCCGTTGCTACACATGAGCGCACTTGTGAGGAAAGGTGCGTTGCGTTGAGCAAGAAAAACTTAGTCTGACAGCATATTAAGCGGGCTGGAAGCGATCGATGCTGACTGTGTGGGCTTTGCCTTTCCAATCAATGGTGTAAGTTTTGGGGCCACGGCGCAAGACTTTCCAAGGAATGCTTTTTGTGTTCGTTAGACACCATCACGTGAGCAGACGTTTGTTGACATGCACTTTTTGGTGAGCTGGGAAACGTGTGGGCACATACTGATAAGATGCCACTCGTTGATGTCGTTGCAGTGCGGCTTGGGGATCAGTCTGCCATTCAAACGTCAGTGTTCTTTTTAAGCTGTTTTTGGGTGTAAAAATGACACCCCAAAATTTTGCAATGACACCCTGAATTCTGAAAGCCAAAGATATGATTTTGCCTTGTTTTGAAGTAAAACGCTTTGAGGAAAGCACGTTTTCCCGAACACGGCTATTGCAACAGACGGCTGCAATGTCATAAGCTGTCACAGTTTTCTGGCGCAGAAGTTGGAAGCGAAAATTGTAAGTATGGTCTCTGTGCATTGTCATGCGCACCGCCTCCCGCTTCTTGCTATACTGAGGCAGATTTGTACAGTATGGTGTACGTAACTGCGAAAGCACTTTAATGCAATTATGGAAGTGCTTTACTGTTTCACTGTTTCGATCGGCTTGCATGGCGATGCATCAGACTACAATGAAGACAAAAGGTCGGCAGTTGCAGCGCGCATGCAAAACAAGGATGATTGTCGAGTGAGGCAACAGTGAGAGCTAGGGTTGAGATATTCGGTATTTGGGTGGCACTGAATTAAGCAGCGGTCAAAAAATAGAAATGATGCAATGTTCGTTGTATTACTGCGACTTAAGAAAACAAAAACATTCAACACGGTGCTTTCTTTTTCTCAACGTTGCCACCTCACCTGGCAGAACTGAGCAAAATTTTTCAGAATGGATGTTAAAACTTTGCACAGATGAAAGCTTCCGGAGAAGTGTGCAACAATAAGCTCTCTGATGCCGCTGCTAAATCCGAGCTTAAAGTTAATTGCCAAAAGTTAGTGAATTAGCGAAACTTAGAACGCCGGATGGTTTGGCTGACTCGTGTTTGTCAAGTGTCATGGCGTTTTGGAAGGAACCGAAAGATTGGCAAACTGATCATCCCCATACACAACAAGGGAGACATGAGTGAATGCACCAACTTCCGGGGTATCTCTTTGCTTAGCCTCCCAGGAAGAGTGCATGCCAAGTTCGTTACAAAAAGGTAAGGCGAAAAAATTGAAGCAAAGCCGGGGGACACCTTATGGGGTTTTCGTCGCGCCCGCAGCACTACAGAACAAATTTCCACTCTCCAGCAAATTTTCGAGAAATTCTGGGAGCCTGCCAAAGACGTATACACATGTTTTGTCAACCTCGGGAAAGTATATAGCCGGGTTCCTTGTGAAAAGCTTTGGGGGGTGTTGCGCGAGTACAGTACGGTGTTGATGGGTGCCTCTTGCTGGCCGTCAAGTAACTGTATTCCTGCTCAGAAGATTATGTCCGTGTCGACGGAATTAAATCACACCGTTCACTGCTGGTGTTGGACTCCGACAACGGTGTGTGCTGTCACCATTCCCCTCCGTGTTCTGTATCAGGGTTCTCCAAACTACGGCTCGCGGGCCAAATCTGACCTGCGAATACATTTCACCCGGCTGCAAAACGCGTTTTGCCAACAATGAAAAAATAATGCATTTACGAAAAATGTGATGGTTTGGTAGAATGTAACCAGGGTTTTTTAAAGTCTTCTTACTTGAAAGCAATGCAAAACAAGACGCCTACATGAAACATAGGCTAACAGGTGAACTGTCCACACTTTCTAAAAATCATTGGGGGCTATTCAAAATTTTGTTCCACAAGAAAACTTCCCAAACTTAATTTTTTGTCCAGGAATTTCGTAGTTTTGCATGACAGGCAATCTGCCACATCCACATTTTCTGACCTGCTGCATTTGAAACCAAAAGCTTGCACAACCGTTTCACATACCAAAGCAATAATCATTTATTTTTCTGCAGCATCCAAAACTCTTATAATGTCACATCACTAACCACTTTCTTTTTCTGCAGCGTCCAAAATTCCTAAATTTTCGATAGTATTGCACAGGCATATTCACAATACTTCATTAGATGAATATGTTTGCTTTGAAAACCAAAGTCAGTTTCACTAAGAAGTGTGACTTGCACTAATTTCACTCAACCAAAAATTGAAAAGACAAAATGCACCTTTCTCTCTTCACCAAAGCGCTTCTACTGACAACATGTCTGCACATTTTCACCTAGATCCTACACTCATTAGCAGGGGTGCAGCGGGGCGAGAACAACTTTTCTATATTTTGCAGTTGTTTCAAACTGGCCATCTTGTTTGGATGCCTTACCACAACTTTTTTCTCTGCATTATACATCAATTTTGTTAGCACTACACATCCATAACCGTACAACCTTATCTTCGTGCTCAACCTCTATTGAGGAAAAACTCTCAACTTGCTTTCCTAAGATTTAGTGCTGAACATGAACGTGGGTAAACTCTTTGCTTTGCTTTCCCTATTTCCCTACATTTAGTGCTGAACCTGAACGAAGGGAAAATCTTCGCCCCGCCTTCCCTTTTTCCCTACATTTAGTGCTGGCTCTAAACGTAGGGAAAGTCTTCGTCCCACCTTCCCTATTTCCCTACATTTAGTGCTAGCTCTAAACATAGGGAAAATCTTCGCCTTCCTTTCCCTATTTCATTACATTTAGTGCTGAACCTGAACGTAAGGAAAGTCTTCGCCCTGCTTTCCATATTCCCTACATTTAGCGCTGGCTCTAAACGTAGGGAAAGTCTTCACCTTGCTTTCCCTATTTCCTTACATTTAGTACTGAACCTGAACGTAGGGAAAGTCTTCGCCTTGCTTTCCCTATTTCCCTATATTTAGTGCTAAACCTGAACGTAGGGAAAGTCTTCGCCCCGCTTTCCCTATTTCCCTACATTTAGTGCTGGCTCTAAACGTAGGGAAAGTCTTTGCCCTGATTTCCCTACATTTTGTGCTGGCTCTAAACGTAGGGAAAATCTTCGCCCAGCCTTCCCCATTTTCATACATTTAGTGCTGGCTCTAAACGTAGGGAAGTCTTCGCATTGCCTTCCCTATTTCCTACATTTAGTGCTGAACCTGAACGTAGGGAAAGTCTTCGCCCCGCCTTCCCTTTTTCCCTACATTTAGTGCTGGCTCTAAACGTAAGGAAAGCCTGCCTTCTCTACATCCCTGCATTTAGTGTAGATCCGAAACGTAGGGACAGTGTTCGCCTTGCTTTCCCTATTTCCCTACATTTAGTGTTCGCTCTAAATGTAGGGAAAGTCTTCTCCCTGCCTTCCCTGTTTCCCTACATTTAGTGCTGGCTCTAAACGCAGGGAAAATCTTCGCCTTCCTTTCCCTATTTCATTACATTTAGTGCTGAACCTGAACGTAAGAAATGTCTTCGCCCTGCTTTCCATATTCCCTACATTCAGTGCTGGCTCTAAACGTAGGGAAAGTCCTCGCACTGCCTTCCCCATTTCCCTACATTTAGTGCTGAACCTGAACGTAGGGAAAGTCTTCGCCCTGCCTCCCCTATATCCTTACATTTAGTGTAGACACTAAACGTAGGGAAGAAAATTTTGTGGGGAAACACTTCTCTATTTCCCTACGTCCCTTTTTCCCTTCGATTGGGGTTGCCCAAGTGCATATTTATTTGCTATAATTAAATATTTTTCCTTTGCTTTTTTTCTGTTTATTCCTTTTGCAACGCAACTTTTTTCCACTCTGGTGGGGTTACGTCATCAAACCTCCGCAACCAAGCTCCGCTTTTTACGGAGCCCCGCCTTTTATAGGCAACCCAGGTATTGTACTGTTCGCTAATTCAACAGTGACAAAAAGATCACAAAAATTTTGTCTTCATTGTTCATGATTTAGCAATGCAGTGTTAATCACTTATCCACTGTTGACCTAAATCTCTTTTTCTTTTCAACCTCTTTCAACTGACTTCCAATATCAAGAAGTCAATACATTTTCACCATGCTCATTACTTACGTAATTTTTAGGTAAGGCCCTTTCGAGTTAGACTAGTAGTCAGCTATGCTGTTGAGACGAGACAAAAATTGGTACTTGGTCCTACTTTAACGCCGAAAAAACTTTGAACTTTCACTAATGCCTTATACACCATTATTTTACTATGATCTACGAGCAAATGCATTTCAAAGATGAAAAAAGATTCATCTGAACAACGACGGGCTGCGTCATAACAAAGCACTAGAATCATTTTCATCTTCACACAGTTCGAAACTACAGTGTATGTTGCTTGAATGTTGATTGAGATGTCCTCTTCCACAGCCTGAAAGTTAGGATCCCGAGCTGCTGGGAATATTGCATTGAACCGAGAGAATATAGAAAAATAAATTTTCACCAATATCATTTGGAAATAGTGTATTTTTTCTTCATAAAACTATTAAACCATTTCAAGTTTTTTTTATGGTCACAATTTATTTCATTTGGATAATCCAGTTTCACATCCGGTTGAAGAGGAAACGGTATCCAATCCAAATCCAAAAAATTTGGACTCCAACATCCGGATCCTGTACACCACTGATGTGCATGGCACTTTAGACGAAAAAAGTGAAATACGTTTCTGATGCTGGAGCTCTACTTAAAAGAACATGTTGCATTTTCAACGGTATCGTACTTTCTTGGCGCCGAAGTGTATAAACAGCTCCGAAGGATGTTCATTCTGACAAATTTTCTGTATTATTTCGATCTTTTTTACAACAATTGAAAGCGAAGAATCTATTTATGATTGCATTATTGCAAACATTGCTGTGGGTTTTTCTTGAATCAGCAGGACAGGCAGTAGTTAGGACCGAGCCAAATTTCCAATTCTGAATCTTGCAAGCATACGTGTCGAAGTTTTTGACATTACTCTATTGCCTTGACTTACCAAGGAGTTTTTTACCCGACATTACTACTTACCGCCACCGACGTAACTGAACCAGTTGGACATATCATATGTGTCAGGGGATAAAAACATATCCTACCAATGTAATCTTTTAACTTAACGCGCTCAATAAGCACGTGACAGAAGCAAATCATCTAATGCCTTATCAAGCCATCTAATTACTTATGATTATGACGTAACTATCTACTTGAAGCAGCTTGGTTGCGCCACAATAAAAATTCCAAATGGTCAAAGGCAGATGGTTGTGCCTGGTCCTGGTTTTGCCTAATTTAAAGCGTTTAGAAGAAGATGAATTATTTTATGATGAAGAAGATGAAAGGTTTTCATCTCCAAAAACTGTTGAAACATTTTTGCCAGGAATTGGTACCAGCTAAACCTGCCAAACGGTTTTCAAAATTCTGCTAGAAAATCAGCTCATTGCTAGATTGAACACTTTAGAGCTAACAGTGAAAAAATCCTGCTAGGTTTGGCAGCAAATCAGCTAAAATGACAACTCTGCTATCTCGCTTCAAGAACGTCATTTTCCGACACCATTACGTTACCCTATACAGAAAAGCAGCAGTTCTATTGAATCTGAGCAAAACTAACTTTCCCGGGTTCTTCATTTCAACCGCCAAAATTTAATATTGATACTATTGATAGGCCTACCTAATGACCACGCTGCAGCTTGTGGCACTCATTGAAAATATCCCACCGAACATTAAAAAATAGCATGACGCATGCCAAGAAATACTTGTTGCCAATGCCTAGTTGTCAGGTGATGCAATGATGTGCCGTTGGAGTATTGCTAAGGATCGAACGATAGGAGAAAAAAGATTAAGCTAGCTTTGACTATTCACCGTAATTTGCAGAGCCTTTTGTATTAGATTTTGAGTGGGGGGGCAATATAAACCTCGAACCACCGCGTCAGTGACGCTAGTCGGCGGTCGAATGTCATCTCTTTGTTTTGGTCAAAGGATTTTTGACTGGGTTGAGGGAAGTGGCTTTGGAGAGAGAAGAGGGCGAAGGGATTGGAGGAAAATTGCCCCCAAGTATGTTAAAAAAGCCCTTATTTCAAAACAAACATTGGGGCACTTTAACAAACTGGATTTGACCGATACTTTTAAGTAAACATTCAAACAATTTCATCATTCCACAGCCACATTTCCTATTTTTAAGGCTAGCCTACCAGTGCAACGTTTCTAAAAAGAAAAACGGAAGAGTTAAAACTTTCAAAAATTTATTTTCTGTAAAAATAATAAAGAAGAGTTGGAATTATCAAACTACTTTCAAAAATTAATTTTCAGTCAACAAACTGCCGCCCCCCAGAAGGTTTTGCCCTCGGCCCGGAGCCTCAGGGGCTCCTCCCTTGCTATGCCACTGGTCCTACATTTGGTGCATCAGCTCCTATTGCGAGAATTTGTTATATCTTGAATAGCATGCGGTCTTATAACAGAAGCAGAATGTAAAAGCCCTTATCACCAGTAAAATTAATACTGACGTTTCCTCGTGTGCTTTTTACGAGAAAATAAAATTGAACAAAGACTTCTTGAAGAAAGTATTGTCTACCTCATAGGTGTGGGAGCAAGCAAAGTTTTGGGGGTGCAAAAGATTTTTGCCCAAATTTTTCCAAAACCTGCCCAATAAGTTGTCGCACAACTTTTGGCGACCGTTTTGTGGTGCGATATCCAAACATGGTCTTCACTTGTTTTTCTGCAAACGTTGGGCGCCATTTTTTGAAGTCGAAGAACGTTGGGGGCCATTTTTGCCCAGATTTTCAGAGATTTTGCCGAGATATTTAGAAGTTTTGTTCGGATTTTCAGGGATTTTGCCCAGATTTTGAGGGATTTTGCCCGGATTTTGAGGGATTTTGCTAACATTTTTAACAAATCAAAAGTTTTGGTGGTGCACTTGCACCCCCTGCACCCCCACCTCCTACACCACTGGTCTACCTCTACAGAAAAGTATGATTGGCCGAATATGTAAATTTACAAATGCTTAAGTATTGCTTTGTTTCTTAGTAAAATGCATTATTTTAGTTTTTCTTTGTGCCTCAACTACAGGAATCCAAAATAACTAGATGCTCAGTAAGATATGAACCACATTTGTCTGATAAGGCTCGTTCTTCTGAAGCGTCCCGGTTTTCAATCACAAAAATATGGTATGCCTAAAAATCGTTAAACGTTTTTATATGGCTTCAACACCACTGTCGGTTTCTGTATTTTCGCTTTGTAATAAACTAAATAAACTGGTTTAAAATTCAAACTAAACCCTCGACAAAAATATACCAAATATATACCAAATTTTTCGTATATACCAAATCAAAAAATTATATACAAAGCACTTTAAAAATATACCTATATACCAGTTGGCAACGCTGTTGCCAGATTTCAAAAAATTTATAGCCAAATTTTACAGAAAAGTTAGCCAAAAGTAACCAAAATTGGCAAAAACCTGTAGCCAAAAAATTAGCCAAGTCTAAACATTAACGAAAAATATTAAAAGTCACTAAAAAGTTCAGTTTGTCAATTCCGTGGACTGTAAAAAATAGTCTGTCTCTGGCGCATTTAGGACCCATGTAATCTTTGCAAAGCCAATTTCTAAAGCCAGTGGCTGTAGATGGTGTATGTACATACCATCGCACCATACGTAAAGATTACAACATGTATCCACAGCCTCCACCATTTAACTATTCACAAACGCAGAAAGAAACAATTGCTTACTGCTGTCAGAACTTTTTTGAAAACCAAAGTTTAACTTGTCACCATTCTGCCGCATGATATAATGGGGAACGGCGTTACGCTGGTGTTTATTAGAAACATCATGGCTATTTAAATCAGATCGATGTGTTCTGATTTCACAGAGAAAAAACATGCACAGGGCTTTCTCAGCAGTACTTTTCATTTTTCGAATCCATGGCTTAAAACCGTGCATCCGTTCACATTCTTTGAAACCAGACGCCACTTCTTCTTTATCACTAACAACATCAGCCCCAGAAGCAACTAAGAACATCTGAGTGTTTTAGAACAAACCAAGCTGGAGACCTGGCATCAATAAGGTGATGACTCAATTCCAGTAACTCGTAGATCAATATTCAAAATTGGAAATTTCACAGAACAATCTGTACATACAGTGGTTTACAACTCATTAATCTACAGTATCGTTGTTTTGATTTTCTAATCGAAACTGGGCACAAACGTCTCATTCTTCCATTTAGCTTCTTATAAAACATAAAATATAAAGCTGTTAAAACTAACAGGATCCCTTAACCATGTTCTCTGGAAGAATTTTACCAGTACAGCAAACCTCGGTTAATCCGGTGTCAAGCAAAATTTCTGACTTGCAAAATGTCTGACTTCATGCCATGTGCGCATGCATAATGTTCTACATATGAAATTCGCTGAAAAAACTGATGATTAGCAGTGATGGAGACTCGGTCTCGAGACGTGTCTCGAGATCCGTTTTTTCGAGTCTCGGTCTCGGTCTCGGTCTCGAAGGTCTCAGGTCTCGTCTCGGTCTCGAAGGATTTCGGTCTCTGTCTCGAGCTCTTGGTCTTGAGACTTTGCATGAGTTATTTTTTTATGAAGTCTTGCAAGAAGCAGCTTAAAAACGGATTTATAAAGTAATTGTTCAAAATTCAGCCATTCAAAGCGGTCCGTGGCTAAGCTTTCTTTGTTTTTGTGCTACTATGGAGAAAATGATTTGCCCTCTACCCTGTTTAAAATTTGTACTGAATTCAATAAAACAGTGTTTGTACCAGTGAAACCGCAGCGCATAATTTCTGCAACGCTTGCAACGAGACGTTAGGAGTTCTTGGCCGAGGTCTGTCTTTCAACTGTTTTTGCAAGCAGTTTTGTTATGAAGACCCATGTTCGAAACAAGTGACAACAAGTTTCTCTTTTGAGAAGCCAGATAAAAGAGGTCTTTTCTTCGAAGTTTTTTTCAAAGCAGTCTGTTGAAACACGCTGATAAGTTTTTTGTTCTACCTAATGCCGACTTTGTAAAGCTCAGAAATGTCTCGTAACTCTCTTGAGAAAAAGTTTTGCTCGTAAAAATTCTATACAAACAGCAAGTAGTGCGTCATGACTGATCAGCTACTCTGACGTGCTGCTAAGCTTCCCGACCTTTATGCGTTTTCTAACCGACCTACGGTATTGCGAACCTCTAAGTGAGGGAGCGAAAACGGAAATTCGGAACAGCTGTGAATAATCAGTTTAACGTACAAACATGGAAATTATCAAAAACTTCAAAATTAAAAAACTTGACATTAAGAAATAGCAAATCTAGGAATATACATAGAGCAATAAAATCAGCAGGAAGGCGCTACACCATTTTACTGCTAGTGAGATACAATGCTAATCTTGACCTTCGCTCATTCTGCTACACTGTAGCAGCTTGTCAAACTCATTTTCACTGAGGGCCGTATCAACATCATGTTTGCCCTCAAAAGCCCAGTTGTAACCACTGAGTAATTCATTATAACCATACTCTGCAAAGCAGATGGACTGGAGTGTGAAAGAGGCAGATAGGTATCATCTGCATAGAGGATTGTTTTAAATTTTGGACAAAGGGGTAGATCATTGATATACATTACAAAACAACAATGGCCCAAGAGTTACCTCTGAGGAATTCCACAAGATATATTTCAACAATTCGATTTTGCACCTTCACAACAGTATATTCCTTACTGTAGTTTTGTCAGCATTTCTATTGAAGTCATTCAGAAACCTGATCACTACTGAGTACTTACGCAAGTTCGCACTGCTCCCATGCTTAGCAAATCAGAGAAGATTTTGATGAGCTTGAATGACAAGCAAGGTCACTTTGCCAAATGGCAACCACAGAACTCTATCCCAAGGAGACAAAGAGTAAGCAAATAGCAAGAAAATGACAGAACAGCGTTTGGGTCTTATATGCCTTAGATTAGTGGATTAGTGATTCATGGTTTATTTAAGCACGCGGAGCCTTATTTCGTAGTTTGATGGTCACTAACTGCTCAAGAGAAAGGTCTTTTTCAAGATTCAAAAGAATTAAAACGGAAGAGTCACAATGTTCCAGGGTAGGTTGTCACACCTGTTTTTTTTCCCAGAGATATTTCGGTTATATTTTTGCTAAAACCTTTTGGTCACTGAGATATTTCGGTCATTTGTCTCACAGTTGTATTAAAACTCACCGTAACAGTGTTTCATTAACCTATATTTTCAGCCATTTTGACCGAAATAACTTAATTTTTTCGGCCATTTCAAAACAATTTCTGTCTATGACCAAAAAAACAGGTCTACACTAAGCATTCGGTGCATTAGAAGTGTAGGGACTGGGGTTGTAGGTTATTGTAGAGATCCCTACTGCTTGAGGGGTCAACCTAGTTGTTGCAGGAGCACAGGTCGGTCTCCTAACTAAGCAACCTGACATCTTGAAGTTGCCAAGCCAAAGCAAGGCAAATTACAAGGCTCTCACCACTTTGTCCGCTAATAACTCTCCAGTAGTACTCTAAGTTGACTGCTTCTTTCGATTATATTTAGATATACAACACAAACTCCGATACACTTGAGCGTGAAGTCAGAAAACGTAACGTAACGGTTCGATGTGGAATCAGAATAGAATGACGACGAACAAAAGCGTTGGGCGTTCGAATGCGCCACAGGAAACAGCGACCGACTGCGGTTATGTAGGTTATCGTGTTGACGGTCGGACTGTTCGCAAACAAGTACACCGCGTTGAATCACGAATGGAATATTACTGGGAATTACGCAGTAAAGATGCACAAAACATTAAAGCACAAATGTGTCCACTATAGAAGTGACAAACATAGGCAAACAAATTTTAATGAATTCCTAGATGATGTTGTTATGAAAGCCAGGACAAAACCTTCGTAATTGTATACTGTGCTCTGTTCAACCTGACTTGATTCGATGATTGTAGCTTTTTAGTTCGTATTTCAATAATGATAGCATAAGGGAAGTTTAAACCTTACATCCTTTCGAGCGACAGGTTCGTTGCGTTCGATTTACTGCAGTCCGAAAAAGTGACAAGTACGCCAATCGTGAACCCAGCAGTTGTAACCATTTGGGTGGCTTTACTTGACGTGTTTGTTCGTTTGTGCCTGATTTTTACAGCCGTGGTCCTCACGGCCACCACACCAGTGGCGTAACTGACGGGGGGCAGGGATGCACGCCGCCCCCTGGCAGGCAAAATGTAAACAATGCCCCC
>JGI24022J15233_10008175_pt1 | contig 11652 bp, 6 predicted proteins | sample Ectturendosymbi2_FD_15233 | JGI IMG/M metagenome (IMG submission 15233)
TTCACCAATCTTCTCCAGACCCACATTTCAAATGCTTCCAGCCTTGTAGCATCAGCCTTTTTTATGGTCCAAGTTTCTGATCCATACATGGCCACACTCCACACAAAGGTCATAACCAATCTTTTCTTCACCTCCAGTTTTAATCCTCCTGTGAGTACTTTTTTTTAGCTTAAATATTAAAAGCACTCTTTGCCATTACTATCCTAACACGGATATCCTTTTCTGTGTATCCAGATGATGAAAGAACGTTTCCCAGATATTTAAATTCTTCCACCTGTTGCAGCATTTCTCCATCCACGGTTAACTTGATAGTACTGGGTTGTCTTCCAATCTTCACAACTTTTGTCTTTTTGATGTTTATTTTCATGCCATATTTCTATACTACTTTGTTTGTTTCATCCCAAATTTTTTGTAAACCTTTTTCCGTGTTAGCAGTCAGCTTGATCATCCGCATACTGGACAGATTGCACTAATTCGCCTCCAACACAAATTCCTTCTTTTAAATCATCCAATGCTTCCTTCATCATGGCTTCCGCATAAACATTGAACAGTGTTGGTGAAATCAGACAACCTTGCCAGACTCCTCTTCCAACTTCACTAGGTTCAGTCAGTTCATAGTTCAATCTCACTGCAGCTGTTTGACTCATATACAACATTGCTATAAGTCTTCTGTCCCGCCAATCTACACCAATGTTATGCAATATCTCCATCAATTTTCTCCAGTTGAAGCGATGCAGGGTAGTGGATTGCTACAGAAAAATTTGGAATGTTGAAGGCAGTTTGTGGGGCAGGAAAGCTGGTTTATGACATACTTTTTAAGTGATGGCTTGCATAATAATAAAACATCGAGCATCTAATTCAATTCTGCAATACCTCAAAATTTTTTGAAAGAGATTATTAGCAAGTTACATGATGTATGCAAATGGCCACACTATGGTGAGGAACTTGTTGCATTGTTTGAGTGTTGCATGCAGCTTATAGGTAAGAATAAGGTTGTTTATGAGTAATTTTTGTAAATGATTACTGTTTAATAAAAGAATTAATGCAGGGGTTGCTAATCTTTTTGAAACTGTGAGCTACTTCTTGTGCACCGATTAGTGCGAAGGGCTACGAGTTTGATACACATTTCTGAAATAAAAATTTTACACACTTTACCTTCAATTATTTTAGTATTGATATTTGTTAATGTGAACGCATTGATCATGCTAATGTTATTTTTAGAACAGGCCAGCGGACGATGCACATGGTCCTTGCGTGCGACCTGGTGATCCCTGAATTAATGTTTCTTCTCCACAGGTTGTTGATCCTGAATTAATGTTTCTTAGGGCATTTTGTACTGTTTTTGGGTTTCCTGAAACAGCAATCTAGGTGACAACTCATCATGGGAAAAAGTTCAAAAACAGTCCAAAGTCCTGCTTATTTTTCCTTGGGAAAATACCTGGCACCTGGAGTGTTAAGAATGTTGTTATTGCCTAAGGGTGTTTGTGGTTTGTAGTCACATGGCAAAATAAATTTTAGATCATTTTGTGATTGCAAGTAACAACTAGTTACCCAAACAATGTTCATGATTATTTGCAACCGTTGTATTGTAACACATAGACAACAATTAGAAAACCATGTTAAATCAGATTTACAAAGCACACTGCTGCTACTAATAACAATACAGACATATCCAATTAGTAAGGATGTATAGGCAGTAGCCAATTTTCACACTAAGCCTAATATTGATGAAATGAAAAATTAATGTCACATCACCTAAAACATCACTCTAGAGCAATTCCCACCAAGATCACTGTCCAATCAAAGACAAAATGGCATAGAAGCAAGACATAATATAACAATTTAACTGCTTTTATCTAATCATTCCTATGCCTGCTCTGCACCATTTGTTAGCAGATAAAAAGAATTAGCAAGAACAAGAACTGAGATTGATGTCACCAAATAAGGTCAAACCATTTAGAAACTGTGCCTACATTTGAGTGTGAATTTAACAGAGATTCATTTTGAAATCAGAACATATAAATAGCCGTGGGTAAAAATATAGTTCATAATGATGTGTGTGTGCAGTGCATACTTCCTGTTAGCAGTCAGTATAAAAGTTAAAAAAATTGCATTGTTTACAACCTACGAAAATTGTTTTGGATGGAGTAAACTATTGCAGAACATAATCTTAAACATGTGTAGTGGGCGAAAGGTCTGCAAAAGTGATGAGGTGGTTTTCGGACGCAGACGATAATCCAAATTCTCACCAAAACCTAATTATTACTTTTGGCCCATTTACAATGTTCTTTGAAATTTGTATGCAAATTCATTCCATGGTATTTGCATTAAGTTGACAAATTAACAAGCAAAAAGTAAGTGAAAACATATAATCTCCTGTGCGCAAGTAATAAAGTTTTTTCTAAAATATCAAGCTCAAGGGGGGGCTTTAACCCCAAACCCCCCTATTGTATCTTCATGATCTATGTTGATAAAAATTGCATTTTGCCTCTGCTACCTCTATTCCTCTGCTTTGTAACGTCAAGGTTGCTGCATGGCTTTCTGCTTCATACCATCCATTGTCACTTACTTTTCACCTGACACATGCATGACTCACTTGTTCATCTATATATCTCTTATTTCTTCATGCATTGCTTGCCCACCATCATCTGTGTTATGTAAATGAATGCTGCGTATATGATTTAACATTTTTGGGTTGGTCATTTATTTTGTTATTGCCACTTTTGATATTTTATGTATTCATTTTTGTCCCTTTAGTTCATTTTTGATGAACCTCCTATCTCAGTGTCTGTTGTGTTGTGTATGATTGTTTTTTATAGGCGGTGGCTTACAGGTATGCCTGTGGATCTTGATATTCGAAGCCTTACTAATACGCCACTTGTAACATGACAATAACGCACAAGGAAGAGTGTAGTTAGGCTTTGTAGAAAGTACAAAACGTAAAACCTAACCTTAACCATAGCCCAAACCCCTAAACATAAACTTTGGAAACTTTTGATAAAAGTAAAGAAAAACTGGTCCCATGAATTCGAACATGCAACCATTACTACCAAAACAAAAGTCATCAAGGTGAGAGCCGAACTAAAAACCATTGGCACAACAATCTAAATGCATTCACTACACTACCAAATCGGTGCCTCTAGAATGACAAACTCAACATTTTATTCCAACTACGTCATGTGAGGCATATTCGTAGCCACTTCCTTTTTTTATGACATTTACATGCTTTTATTTGTTGTTGTACATTATAAAGTCTTTCTCAGAGAAACAAACAGGTGTGCTATTGGTAAATTTTGCAAATTAAAAATAGTAATTTTTAATTAAATCTATCTAAATGAGCTGAACTTCTCGTATACATGTAATTTTGGATTTCTTGACAATGTTTGTTGTTAACAAAAGTCCTGGCTGCATTATTAAGGCGCTGCTTAACCTTGTAGGTTGCTATGTTGTCCAGTCTTGCTTTCTGCAGCTATCTAGGCAATACCAGTCAATCACCAAGAAATGAAATTCCATAGATAGATGGAATGCTTTTCTCAGCACAAGAGAGTGTGCATCCTCAATCCTGTACCAAATTTGCAATACAAAAATTCCAAACAATCTTTCTACATTGTGTTTATCATCATCAAGGGACCCTAAGAACAGTTACATGCACTGCAGAGTATCTTAGGTACTTTGTATCTACTAGTCACTAAAGTAACATTTTATCTAACGTTGATTAGATGCATTTTGTTACTTCGCTTTTATTACTTGTGAAGCGTCATCATTTAAAAATTGATGTGTGCTAGCAACAGGGCTGACTGAGAGCTTGATCCATATGATAGTCTTTCGCCTGCCCATATTTTTCTTTTTTGTGATTCAAATATGTTAGAACACATCATCTATTTTCTTAACCTTAAGTCTTAAGACTATGATATTTTGTATTTTCATGAACACAAATTTAATTTCTGCTCTTTGATGCTGTTGTTTTTTCTCTTGCTGCATTCGTGTTACTTCGTGATTTGAGTCACAAGAAGAATAAGCCATTACCGCAACCGTAGCAGCAGCGCTACAGTCTGTAAGCTGCTTTTCAACATTAACTGCATTTGCAAGCTTTGCATCATTTTTGGAAAATCTGACGAAATGTTGTCATCACTTGTCATTTTTTCGAACAGAACCGTGAACTTACGAAACTGCGGTTATCATACGTTTGCACAACTGCAATGCAATCCAATTCCAAGAACACTACTGTAGCACAAGTCAAGCAGCGTTTCCCAACAGTTTTCGTGACTTCATAACAACAAAAAAATGCTCCATCAATGAAACTGTGAAAATAATAAACTGACCAACAAAAACTTAAAAATTAATCATAATCGCAAAACTATATTGTGGCATGAACTTATTTTGTCAAGCGAAATTTCTGACCTCTGCGAAATATCTGACATAGTATTGTTTGTCAGTTATTTTGCTTCTCAGAGTAAAGGAACAAAGTTTGGCGATTATTTCTTTATGTGTGTTGCATAATTTAAAACGTTTTGGTTAGATGTCAAAAACCCGTAACAAACTCCACTACGGGAATAAATACAAAATATCGGATTTAGTCTTAGAACTAAATTATTTTTCTTTTTCTAACCCAAACACCAAACCCTAAGTCCTAATCATTAGTTTTCTCAGTGTATTTTGTATGTAGAATACTACTCTGTGCATAAGCACGTGGCGTGAAGTCTGAAAATTTGCAAGTCCGAAGTTTCACTTGAGACCGGTGTCAAGCGAAATTTCTGTGTCGGGTTAAGCTAGATGCACACGGCATGCGTCCTGTGCGATTTTTGGGCGCATGGCCGCATGCGTCTGATTTCGTGACGTCACGTCCTTTTCTGATGGGTCTGGAATTATCTGCGTTCGAGTAAAAGTGAACCAGAGTAGTGAGTCTGATGCTCCAACATAGAAACAGGTTCTACTAGAACGCAGACCATGCCAGACGTATCAGAAAAGGACGTGACGTCACGAAATCAGACGCATGCGCTCATAAAACGCATGGGACGCATGCCGTGTGCATACAGCTTTAGGGTTAGAAAAACAAAAATAATTGAGGTCTACGACTGAGTCCAATATTTTTCAATGGTTGTAGTTAATGCCTTACTGTAGCTTATTATGGGTATCTGAAATCTAACCAAAAAGTTTTAATTTACACAATACATATCAGAAAAGTAATCGCCAAACTTTATTTCTTTACTCTGAGAAGCAAAATAACTGACAAACAATAATAGGTCAGAAATTTCGCTTGATACCGGTTACTCAATAGAGTGAAATGTATTCACTCAATAGAGTGACATATTAAATATTCGGAAGCACTTAAACGTCAGCACAAACCAATGCCACAAAGCACAAACACAAATCAAGCATAGTTTGTTTCACGCATGACCAACGTCTCATGTAAACCAAGGTGTAAGTGTAAACGCAGAAATGCTGTTGCTCAGGTGTGATGTGCCGTTGTGCTAAATTTAATCGTCCCTTCCCGCTGAAATATTCCGACATCGTAAGGGTCATTGCAAAATACATTGTCATTTATATAATAGAATGTTTCTCCATTGTGTCGCTGACGCGAAATTGGTGTGTCGCTGACGCGAAATTGATTTCCTAGCATAGCAATCAGAGTTGGCTGTGTCACCCTTATGGTGTCTTGATGCTGAAATGCGATTATGTGCAGAATTGCAGAGTTATGAAAGCAGTGTGACAGGCTGATTCCTCTGGCTTAACAGCCAAACCTGGAGTAGTAACAAAGTTTACTCAATGATACCTATCTGTCTCTCTCACACTCTAGTCTATCTACTTTGCAGAGTATGGTTAATAATAAATTATTAAAAGTACATGATTGGATGTCCCTAAATAAACTGTCTATAAATTATGCTAAGTCAATGTATCTCCTGACAGGAAAGAAGATACAAAGTAATTTGGCAGAAAATTTCTTAGTTACATTAGGCAAGCATCAGATTAAACGTGAGCAGTCTGAAATATCTTGGTGTTATTGTAGATGAAAAGCTTAATTGGTCGTCATATCTAAAACAAATTGAAACAAAGTTAGCCTTTGCCTCAAGTGTGATCTACAAAATGAGAAAAACTTTACTGTTAAACACGCTCAAATTACTATACTAAAGTTTTGCATACACACATTTAAGTTACTGCGTTACAGCTTGGGGGTCTGCAACCACATCACATTTAAAGCCAATCTATGTGAAACAATTGTGCAATATGACGTTCAGTAATTATGATGCACAGGTAAGCCCCATATATAACAGATTGAATTTTCTGAAAGCGAAGGATATATATAAACTGGAATTGGCCAAATTCATGCACAAATTTCATGATGGATTATTGCCCAGTATTTATAATGGTCTGTTCCAGAGATCTTAGGATTTACATAACTATAATACAAGATATGGTAGCAATCAAATCTATTTCATTCCCAGTGTCCATTTAATGGACAATCCAAGCTGTTGCAAACGTGAAACCAGCGTTTGTGGATGTGGCACACAAGCAACGGAAGTGCTACTCCAACATTTCACAAATGCATTGAAGCGATGATTTGTCGTTCGGTCCGCTAGCAGCGCAGTTTTCAGTGTTCATTGTTGCACTTGCATCACAATTACTGTTGTCCGTTTGTTAAACACGATTAACAAAAGCAGTGTTTGCAACAATGCAACTTACGCAAGTTAAAAGTGCATTGTTTGTAATTGGATCAGAACTACGGCGGCATTATTGCACATTCATCAGATGTGCAATGTGCACATGTGCACCTTAGCTATTGTTATGGCGACTTGTTCTTATGGAATTTACTTCTGGCGGAGGGGCAGTAATCGGTTATAGCCTTAACACTTTGAGAGCCGGCGTACGATATATTTGTACTTCGATTTCAGCCTAAAAAACAGCAGTTTTCAGTTGCCTTACCAATGCCCTAGCTCCTCCGTCGATTGCACTATAGAGCTGTTCAAAGGCTCAAACGGATCGGCCAGTCTAGTAGATTGCACTCGAAAAAAATTTTTTTGGTTGGGGCTGCTTATTTTTTGTGACTGACGTCATAAGTGAAGTAGTTTTGGGGTCATTTTGGCTCATGTTGCCTTTCCTAAGGCCCAACCGCTAGGCCAAAGTGTTTCGCTGAAGATTTCATTGGAAACTTGGCTCGAGTCAGAGTCTTTTGAGCCTTTGATCAACTTTCTAGCGTTTCTGGTTCAAAAGTTATGATCTAAAATAAACAAACTAATTAATTAGCTAATTAGTGAAATATTTTTACTAACTTAAATCACAACTTTTCAACCCGAAACCCCAGCAGGTCATCCAAAGTATCAAAAGACTTGGATTGTAGCCTAGTTTCCAGTACAAACTTCAGCGAAATACTACCACCTAACGCCTGGCGCCTAGAGCCAGGCAAAGTGGGCCAAGGTGGCCTAAAAGTCCTCCACTTACGACGTCACTCACAAAAAACTTGCATCCCCCAAGGAAAAAATTTTTTTTCGAGTGCAGATTAAAAGACTTGCCGCATCTTTTAGGACTTTTACCGGGTCTGTAGATCATACCGACCGGAGAAATTCCCACGCAAAGCCACGTGCGTTTAGGCGTTTTTTTTTTTTAAGTCCCCGAAACCACCTGGGTGCCGAAGTGTTAATAGTGCTGCTTTTGTTTAGGCTAAGTTGTAGATGACTGGCTAACTCACTGTACGCTACTTGGTGAAAATGCAGATAAACTTTGCTTTCTGCATCATATTCTTAAACTGTTGACATGGAACTACTGAGAATTGACAAATCAGTTGAGGTATTTCATTTCATATCAATGCCAATACTTCAGTTGCAGTAACTAAAGGAACTAGTTTTTCCTTTTTAAGGACGTGCAGTTATTTAATGTTACATTACATTGAAATTCCCAACTTGATTCTTTAAGACCTGGATTGACTTTTCAAATTGAAAATCCACTGAGTTGCAGAAGAGTCTGAAAGGTTGATTTGTGAATTATATACAAAAACAAAATTTACAAGATTTATGTAGTACAGTAACTGTTAACAAACATACATACTATCAAAGACCAAAAAAGTTACTGCTGTTTTGGAAATATTTTAATTTTTGGCAATGGTTAATTGAATACAGTGTTGTACTATTTTAACCTCCTTAACTTGATGCTCCATTTTGTTCTTCCTTCCTTTTCATTGTTTAGCATCTTTCAACTTTCAAGCACCATTTTGCTTTTTCGGGTTTAAACACTGTAGGCAGTTCTCTTACATTCAGTGTTCAATTCTTATTGCTTTGTTATTTTAACATTCTTTTTTTATTCATGGCACTGCGTTTATTCATTGTAAACAGCGTATACTATCCTAACAAGTTAGGCTAATCAAATATTGAAATTGCTGCAATTTCAAAAATTCTAACTTATAAATCCTGATTTTTAAGGTTTTGAAAAAAAGGTAAGGCATAAATACATCATAGTTTTGATAATGAAGCAGAAAACAAGATTTAAAAATTTTGGAAATATCGGTATCGGCTGATATATCGGCCTATATCAGTATCGGCCTCAAAAAAGCCATATCAGTTGATCTCTAATGTCGACAGGTAAAACATTGCAAGAAAGGTTTTCATGAGATCTGTCAGATGGGTCTAACAGAAAGGTATGTTTGCATTTGAGATTTCTGAGAAAATCCGTTTTTTTGCTTTCTTTCTTGCCATTTTGGGAGTACTTGCTGATTTTCAACAAATTTCTTGCCACCGTTTTAGCTGTTTTGCAAGGACTATACTTGGCCTTGTGCTTTCAAGGACTATAGCAAGTCACCATTGTTTTAGGGTTGGGGAAAAACAATCTTGCGGCAAAAAAAGCAAATTGGGCAAAAGGCAATTTGAAAAAAGCAATTTTTTGGTTTTACACCAAAATCACTGCCGATACTGGATTTTGGAGTGCAGCATTGGAACAACACAAAAATACAACCAATAATAAAAAATCGAAACTTTTCAAAATGCTTTATTGAACTTTTTGTCAGCTTTTCTTCAATTTTTGAATATTTCTCAGAAATGTTTTGTATCATTGGCACACTTTTTTTATTCTCATTACTTCTGCTTCAAATTTGGTAGGATGTTGTAGGATGCAGATGTGAAAATGTACTGCAACTTTTCAGATTTTTTTGTGTTAGATACCAGAGATATGATATGTTACATGTGAAAAATGACCAAAACTCCCCTAAAAAAATCACCAAATTTTTTTTTGTACTTTCCAAAAAATGTTCACAATTCTTGTATAAATATTTTTACAAACTTCGGGTCCTGGCCGACAATTTATGTGCTGAATGAATTTTTCTAACTTGTTTGTAGATTTTTCTACAGGTTTTTGAACATACCCACTGCTTTTGTTTTAACTACTCTGCTTTTTCAGTTTTTCCCCTGTTTGAGTTCACCAGTGATGCCACAAAGCTATTGCCAATACCTCAAAATATACATGGTGAAAAAACGTTTCTTACAATACCTCCCTGGTGGGCGTAACTTTAGTGGTTTACAACTTATCGCAAAAATCGTGCAGTAATGTCAATATATCGGCTTATGTGGTCCCTAAAGGTTTTTTTGTGAGAGTAAAAATACCAATGATCTCAGTGGAGCCAACTCTTTGTGAGATGTTTTTTTTTTGTTTTTCCATTGCCAGCTTTCTTGTGCACACGACCAACAAGTTGAAGCAAATAAAAACATTCATTCAATGTTCATTGCTTGAAAAGTCACCCTGGAATGCTAACGCTGTTGGTATGTCACACAAACACTGACCCCATGAGAATTTCACTTGTTTTCGAAAAAATAATCTCGGCTACTTTTGGCAAGGTTGCCAAAGGTCAAAGTTTTTGTTTTTCTTGGCCATAATTGGCCAAGAATACCAACGGTGAAAGCTTTTGTTTTTTCTTGGTCATTTTTAGCCAAGGATACCAATGGTGAAAGTTTTGCTTGGTCTTGGTCATTTTTGGCCAATGATAACAATGGTGAAAGTTTTTGTTTTGTCTTGGTCATTTTTGGCCAAGGATAACAACGATGAATGTTTTGGATTTTGAGCATTTTTGGCCAAGAATACCAATGGTGAAAGTTTTGTTTTCTCTTTGTCATTTTGGCCATGGATACAAATGGTAAAAGTTTTTGTTTTTCTTGTTCATTTTTGGCCAAGGATACCAATGATGAAAGCTTTGCTTTTTCTTGGTCATTTTTGGCCAAGGTTTCCAACGGTGAAAGCTTTTGTTTTTCTTGGTCATTTTTGGCCAAGGATACCAACAGTGAAAGCTTTTGTTTTTTCTTGGTCATTTTTGGCCAAGGATACCAACAGTGAAAGTTTTGCGTGGTCTTGGTCCTTTTTGGCCAAGGTTACCAATGGTGAAAGCTTTTGTTTTTTCTTGGTCATTTTTGGCAAAGGATACCAACGGTGAAAGTTTTACATGGTCTTGGTCATTTTCGGCCAAGGTTACCAACGGTGAAAGTTTTTGTTTTTCATGGACATTTTCGGCCAAGGTTACTTTTATTGGCCACTTTAGCTATGATACCAATGATGAAAGTTATGTTTGTGATTTGAGATTTTGAGCAACCTCTGGCATCCCGTTCTGCCAAACAAGAGTTCATGTTCGCTGGGGCAATCTCTGTCACCCTAATGTGCAAGCAGAACCCTCCAGGAGGCAACTGCTGGCATGGGATTGCAAATACAAGTATGCTCGTACACTGGTAGGCAAGTATTGGCAATAAAGTATGAGTATCTCGTACCCTGGAATGGAATGTGTTAGGGAAAATGTTAGATACCAGGTATGGACTTGTAGCGACCTGGTTTCTCTGATTCTAGGAACCTGATGATAATTTTCGCTGATTCTAGGGACCCAATTTTCAATTCTAAGGACTCGAATCGGGTCCCTAAAACTTCTTAAAAAAACCCTGATAATACAATTCAAAACTAATTTTGATGTTATTTGGTTATACTTTTCTGAGCTGGACACTAACTCTAGTCAATTATGATCAGTTATATGGCTTTTAGAGGTGATTTTACAATCCTGCAAAAATCAATTTCTTTTTTCATTACCCCAGCATTAGGATATAATCCAACAAGTTTCAAACAACAAGAGTCATTAACTAGTTGACTTTTATGGTTTGTTGACATCTAATTTCAATCATGGTAATAGTCATGTAGCATATGTGTCAGCTTGGCAAACTGAAATGCTGTTTGCTGAAATCTTGTTCCTTCAGTGGCATGATAAAATAAGCCGGGTTTTTCATGGAATGTTTGTATTTCCACAGTTACTTTTTCAATGAAGCTTGTTTTAAACTTTCCCACAGTTTGTCCAAGCTTTCAATCAGGCTGTGCAATGTTATTTCCCTCAAGCTCAAATTTTGATGGAGAAATAATGAAACTCAGTACTTTGAGAGCCGGTGTACGATATATTTGTACTTCAATTTCGGCCTAAAAAACAGCAGTTTTTGGTTGCCTTACCAACGCCTTAGCTCCTCCGCCGATTGCGCTAGAGAGCTGTTCAAGGGCTCAAACGGATCAGCCAGTCTAGTAGATTGCACTCGAAAAAAATTTTTGGTTAGGGCTGCGGATTTTTTGTGACTGACGTCATAAGTGAAGTAGTTTTAAGGTCATTTTGGCTCATGTTACCTGGCCTAGGGCCCAACCGCTAGGCCAAAGTGT
>JGI24022J15233_10008178_pt1 | contig 11652 bp, 10 predicted proteins | sample Ectturendosymbi2_FD_15233 | JGI IMG/M metagenome (IMG submission 15233)
AATCCATGTCAAAATGGTGGAACTTGCATGAACAAAGATGGCGGATTTAAATGCAAATGCCCTCCTTACTGGACAGGACCCTTGTGCAACCAAGGTACAGTAGTTATTCTGATTATAATAATTGGACTAATCGCAGGACATTAATTCGAGATCAAGCATTATGAAAATGACCTATATATTTACAGTTTTCTCTTAGATGTTTGTTTTCAGACAAAAACCAACATTTCAAATATCAAACACGTTTGCCATATACGATTTTTCTTTTGGCAGATGTCAATGAATGCTCGAAGAAAGATCCATGTCAAAATGGTGGAACTTGCATGAACAAAGATGGCGGATTTAAATGCAAATGCCCTCCTTACTGGACAGGACCCTTGTGCAACCTAGGTAGTTATTTTGGTTAAAATAATTGGGCCAATCATACAAAACGAATTCGAGATCAAGCATTAGGAATCTTACCTATAAATTTTTAGATTAAGTTTGTTCTCTTAGATGTTTTGACTTTGATAAAACCAACATTTCGAAAATAGAACGGTGGCTGAAGATGGTGTTTCTTTTGTCAGATGTCAATGAATGCACAGACGGCCAAACGAATCCATGTCAAAATGGTGGAACATGTGTGAATAAAAATGGTGGATTTGACTGCGATTGCACCATCTTCTGGAAGGGAGATAAATGCAACCGAGGTATGCTTTCTTATGATCTACCTGTTCCTTTTGCTAAAATAAAACGTGCGCGAAAGAGCCAAATGTCACCAGTGAGTCACTCATTGATTCCTGCAATATTCTTGAATATCAACAAAGAAACTGCGGTAGTTTTTTTGAAAAATGCTTGTATTCACAATAACCAGTTTCGATCAATATTACAAACAGTACATAACTACATTGTTTGTCAAACAAGTACATTCAACGAGGTTCCGCAACAAAATTGTTGTATCTTTTTTAATTACACCAAATGTGTGTGCGACAAACATTCAGTCTGTTCCTCGAAAAATGCGTAAACATATCTGTCTGCACGCAATCGTGTAAGCACGTTTTGTTTAACTATAAAGAAACATATGTAACGCTAATATTCAATTTGATCTCACAAATTGCAGCTGGTTTCGTAGTTCATCCGTTTAATTTTTCAAATAACGTCATGTTTCGTTGAAAACGTGCTTCATCTACCAAGAACACATCACGATGTGGTTGCCTTTACCTTCGTTTGCAATTTGATAACTCTCAGAAAAACACTTCGCAAACATGATGCAATAAACCATCGATTTTCTCATGTTGAGCATTTACAAACTTCCAAGCTGATTTTATCCCATTTTATATGTTTTGTATCACCAATATTATTTTCCGTTTTCATGGCAACCTTTAACGATAGGTTATGAAACACTCGAGAAGTATTGAGGAAATATTTGTGATCAATCGAAAAGAACCAATTTCAATTCTCATCGGAATAATTTCTTTGCTAAATTTTGGACCACATCATGTATTGTGTGGATTTAGGCCACCACAGACAAATCAGTTATGTTCCTCAAGCTCTTCTGTTCAATGATTTACAGATGTCAATGAATGTTCACCAGGCAAACGAAATCCGTGCCAAAACGGAGGAACATGTATGAATACTATCGGCGGATTTAAATGTAAATGCCCGCCTAAATGGATGGGTGACTTGTGCGACCAAGGTACGTTTTCATCATTTAGTGCTGTCAGTTCTATCTAAATTGATTGGATTAATTTCGTAGTGAATTGCAAACAATTCTTTCTTTCAATGAAATACTGCATAACTTCTGCTCGATCTGTCGTTAATGTGGGTTGTTGAAAAATGGCAGAAGGTTTTCTTTGAACCTTGCATAAAGAACGTTACTCTTTCCATCCAGTTTCTGAGTGTTTTTGGTTTAATTGGATGTGCAGGAACAAATTCCTGCGAATTGTTTCATTTTTTGTACAAACGTTTCCTGTATTGTGATTCAATTTGCAGATGTTGATGCTTCGTTTTTGTTTTGACGTTTTTTGTTGATTTTTTCTTTTTACTCTAGCATATAATCTGTATATCCTTTTTGCTGTGTGATATTTCTAGTGAAGGTTTTTTTTTTATACGAATTTTTCAATTGCCGATTTCCACGAATGTTAGTTGAGCTTTGTTGTGTGGACGATATCTCATATGATTAGCTGACGTAAGATTAGTTTGAGATAATATTTAGGAACTTGCTTCAGCTGACGTAGATCTTTGTTGTGTGGACAATATATGTGTCTTTTGGTTAAGTTTGCAGATTTTGATGATTCGTGTTTGTTTTCATCAGCTTTTTATGATTCGATTTTGGTTTTCCTCAAGCACAACATCAGAATACATTAATCGTCAGTGACTATTTCAACGAACTTTCCTGTTTCCTTAAAATGTTTTGATTTTGTTGGAATTTTTCACTTGCAGATGTCAACGAATGCTCGATGAAAAATCCATGTCAAAATAGTGGAACTTGCATGAACAAAGATGGTGGATTTAAATGCAAATGCCCTCCTTACTGGACAGGACCGTTATGTGAACAAGGTAAGATTCGTGTATGAATGTTTGTCTTGTGATCGGTTTCTGTTTTGAATCAAAGTTGATAAAGTACTAGGCTATTTGTGATGCCATTGCTAATGAAGTGCAAATCGAACTTTAATGTTTCGCGTTTTGTAATGCGCTAGCGTGAAACAAATTTCCTTTGCTTACGTCTTAACTTGACAGCTATCTTCGCACGGTTTTTCATATTCTGTCGTGCTTTCACAAAATGTTGTTTCTCATGCATCTTTTTGGATCATTATTCTATGGATCCGAAAAATAGAAACGCAACATTTCCAACACCGTTGCATTGATAAAATATGTCGTTCAATCAATCATGTTCATTTTGTTAAGTGCTGCAGCCATCATCACTACGTGGAGATATGAGTTGCAGCTAGTTTGCTGCAAACGTTTGTTATCTAGTAGTGAGAAGCTTCAAATTTAGTTTTTTCTTAAAGGCCAGCATTCTTTACCTAACCGTTGCAAGTTTGTTTAAGTTTGTTTTCAAGCTTACGTGCTTTTGCAGTTCTTCGTAACACTCCTGAGACACACAGTTCCATTTGTTATTCATTTAGAAAAATATCTAGCCTCACATGTCCCGTCTGTTGACAGTTGCCGGCCAACTCAGTTCATCGGTCGATATCCACAACCCCAAGATCAGTGGTAGTGACGAACACTGGCGGCGGGTGTGAATTCTTCAAGTTTTGATTCAAGAACACAAGCTAGTGCTTGACGCAAATATCTCCTCTGTGCATTTGTAACCGCTCGCGCAGCTCTGTACGTCAGTTGTGATGTCACATGTTCTCCCCACCAGACGCATAACACTGAGTCACGTGATTGCTAACGCTTTGCAAACACGTCTTTTGCCGTTTCAGTTTTCTTATTTTAACGTTTTTTTACCTGCGTTCGGCCTTTCCGTTTTTCGTGCACCAGCCGTGGTCGATTAATGATTTCGTATTTTGGTCAGATGTCAACGAATGCACGGCCGTCAAAACAAATCCATGTCAGAACGGTGGAACGTGTGTGAATAACAAAGGTGGATTCAGTTGCAAATGCACCCCCTTCTGGATGGGACGCTTGTGCGACCAAGGTATGCTTTGCGCCCTTCGGTATACGTACAAATTTTTGGAAAACTAGCTATTGCCAAACCAAACCAACTTTCGCGATACTTAAGTTGCGCAACAGGTAATAACAGGTTTTCGGCGGCATTATGGGTGACTATTTGTTTCTAAGTGACCAGACCCTACACCATGTTTGGATTATAATGGGTTTTTGAAATCTGGTTGCATTGAAGCAAAATTGTATGCAAGATTTATGCTACCAACTTGTGCTCTCTGTCAAAGTGTCTATACTTTGCATTGAAATTTATAAACGTATTGTCTATTTGAGGTGAACAAACAACTGTACCTGAAGTGTTTTGTTCAGAGATCATTGTATCGACACAATATGTCTTTTTCTGATATTTTCTTCAAACTGCGGAGGGGCTGTGTCAGAAACATACAACATATAAGTTATAAACAGTTGCCTGTTGACACCAACTCGTGACAAGTTCCAAAGCACATAATCGATGTTGGATGAAACACAACTTTTGATAAAACCCACCCACAGGAGAGAAAGAAATGATTGCCTCTAAATTTTCCATCTTGAAACGTTTCAGGCTCTAGGTGGATCGGAGCTCAGAGAACTGTTACCACCTTTTTGCTTTTTCTTAGTATGGTTGATTACTTGTTGTGTAGATGTGAACGAGTGTCTACCACAAAATCCGTGCACTTTCGGAGGTACATGTCAGAACACCAATAATGGCTTCAACTGCATTTGCCCGGACTTCCGCGTAGGCAAGGTGTGCCAATTGGGTAAGTTGTCAATACATTTCTTCGGGTGAAGCTCTTGAAAGATTACAAGTACGTGCTACAGAAATTCTTTATCCACACAAGATGCCAAATCCCATTATCACGCAGAAAATTTTTCTTGAAAAGCAACTTCACGTTTCTTTCGACTTGCCTGTATTCTTGCTCACCTCCAGAGCTGGGCAGGAGCGGGCTCCTTTCTCAGGAGCAGAAGCGGAAGCGCCGCTCCAGTTTTCAAAAAGGGGCTCGCTCCTTTTCTAACCTTCAAACGCTTCTATTTCGCTTTTAATGTTTGCGAAACAGGTTATGAAAACGATGCGCTTTTGTGCTTGACAAACCCATGACTGGCGACTAAGCACCATGTGAATGTGGTTAACATGCGCCTTGGAAGTTTGTAGGATGTATTCTAACCTCACAATGCGTACGTATGTCTTTGTCCGTTGTTGCGTCACGAGACGTCACGCGATCACTTGGTGGACAGTAGGCTCCCGTTGATAACTTCGAGGGAGGGATGATTGTAATTTGTTATTGTATGATTTTCGGGGACACAAAATGTTTTGACATGTCTCGCCCCGATTACGGGCCTAGTGAACAGTAATGAGCGAGATCATTTTTAGGAGTAATAGTTGCAGTTGTTCCGAGCAAATTTCCAGATTAACAGATTGTATTTATCTGCTGTACAGTAGAATCCACTGTCGAAAATTGGTGAACAATATGTTTTGATTTTGCAATGTTTTGTAAGAGATACGCATGGTTTTTTAATGCAGACGTCGTTCACGAGGACAAAAGTTACACCTTCTAACGCATCCAAACTTAAATCCGCACTTCAAAACCTTTCTGATGAATTTACACAAAATCCCAACAATAATTTATAGTGCAACCTGTACGGAGTTTTTCTGTTTTCATTGATTCAGTGTTCGTTTCAGTGAAAAACCTCTAAAAGCTTCAAATTATTTAGTCAATTCCTCGTTAGGTCAATAAAACCAATTTTGGAATTCTTACGTCCATTAAACATGCTCCAAAACCAGCTAACAGAATAACAANAGTAAGGGCTTGTGCTCAACTGTTGCAGACTTTAAAGACGATGCGACGATTCAGCCAGCTAGCAGCAAGCTTGCATTANGGCAAATGGCACGAAACAGCAAAGCAGTCGAAAAGAGCAAACGCGCATAATTACTGTGAGGTACGGCAGAGAAAACAACACCGAATCCTGATTTTTGCAAGACATGCATTTGAACTAGGAAACCGAATGAATTGGTCACAAACTCAGATTGTTGCATTTGAAAATGATCGTCAAAATCGACAGTTTACCGGATCCTCTTTTGTTAATTGGATATCCAACGTTAGTAATTAACATCTTCAGATCTCACTCCACAAGTGCATAAAGAAGCGTTTGGTTATAGTGACTCAATTTTGAATTGAGTACTTTTCCTTCGTTTCGTAGTTCGGCTTAACTTATAGTTTCATCACCTTACCCTCTTCAGTTATACACACTACCTTTGTTATAACCCTTCGCTTTCTTCGATGTCGATATCTCTACCTCAAACTTATTACGCGCGTTTTTTGCGTTCTACCACTTTATTGTTTCGTGCCATTTGACCTGATGAAAACCAGCTACCAGCTAACTGAGAAGGCGTCATTTTTTAAGTTTACAGGAGCTAAGCACAAGACTTTATTATTCCTTAGTCCATTAGCATAAGTTTTTTAGTAAAAAAATTCGCCCAAAACTGAAACTTACTTTTTCAACGGGGAGCGGGAGCGCCGCTCATTTTGAAGGTGCCGGCGCCGACCTCTACGTACCTCATCTAACAAATGAACATTCCTGCAAATGTTGTTAGAACACAAGGAAAAAAACACCTTCAAAATNTCGCCACTCGACGACATTTTCTCGAATTCGTTTTCCACGGACGTAAAAATTTGGTTGTTTTCATGTGCATTGAGTGCGAAATATCCCTGGAGATCATCCTGACCCGGCAACGTGATCTGTTCATGAATAATGAATGTGGAAGTCAGAAAAGATTGGGCAATTGCGCATGATCAATTCTTGTCAGGAATGGTCATTAATCTTTATCGGTAGTAGTGGTTTTCGTGTTCTTTCACTGAACGGGACATAAAGCGGTGATGCACTAGTTAAGCGAATGGTACAAGGCAATAATCGAATATTGCGATGCAGTAAACAAAATCTACATGCTTCTCTGGAGATAGCCAGCTACAAAATGAAGTAACAACGCAATGCAACACTGAATTGTTAAGTTAAATGGAACTGACGTCTTCACGTTGTTGTTTCGAGTTATAATGTCGTTTTTCATCATTAAATGTATTAATACTCTATCAAAACACTCTAAGCCAGGGGTTCTCAACCTTCTCGCTGAACGGAACCAAATCTAGACTTACCACTTTGTCAGAGAGCGGCACTAAAGAAATTTCACCACAAGTCAACTGACATGTTTTGCTTTATAGCAGAATGAAGGCTGTTGCACAAAATATAAGGGGTTGTATTGAAAGACGGCTGAGGGCCGCACAAAGGGTGCTTGGGAGCCGCATGCAGCTCTCAAAACAGTGGTTGAGAACCACTGCTTCAAGTGTTTTGTAATAGTAATTCTAAAATGTACAAGTTTTATATGTAAGGTTTCTGCAGTCTTTTCTAATTGTTGTTAAAAGACAGCACCTACTCACTAACTAGTTAAAAATATATTTAAAATGCCATCAGCAGGTATTAACTGAACCAGACTTCCCATGACCCGTTAAGAGAATGTGCAAACGTTTTTTACGTCCTATAGCTTGCATAAGCTTTTTTACGTTTTATAGGTTCTACAGTATAATCATTCGCTTTGATTTGATGCAACATGCATAAGCAACAGGATAACTAAATGACTTCTTAAAAGCATACAGTTTATTAGTCACGTGAAACGAAATGCCAAATTGCAATTCAAATTTTTAGGTCTGAAGCGCACTCTTTCTAAATCGACGTTTTCCTCGAAACAGTTAAATAAGCTGCTATCTTGTGTCGCTTCTCTTTCTTGTTTCAACAGAAATATTTCGTTAGTTGTAATCTTCTTGGTTTTCAAAATTGCGAACCAATCGGCGATCAAACCGTTTCATGATTTTACTTCCTACTTCCTTGCGTAAGGCTGATTTACACTGAGCAGTGGCAAGACGCGGCTGAAATTGACTCTTTGTTTGTTTATTGAATTTTCCCGCGTCGCTGTGCGTTTGTCCACTCCTGCCGCGTGCCTGCGATGGAAACGCTCAGTAGCGTTTCGCCACTTCTGCGATTTCGGTGGCTGCTGGTGATCGCGTCTTAAGTCAATTTTTTCAATTTCAGCCAAAATGGACTTGGTCTTTCTTCTTGACGGTTCCGGTTCTATCCGTCGCCAGAATTTCGAAAAAATCTTGAAGTGGCTGAAAGAATTCGTCACCTTCCTTGAATTTGGACCCAACAAAATCCAGATGGCGATTGTGAGTTCTTAAAGACTTTTCTTTTCTACTGAGCAACCGTGAATAGTGTGCGAATATTTCAAAGTTTTCACTTTTTGGTCCACATCTGTTTCGTTATCTAAACAAAAAAGAGATGTTATAGAAAAACGCTTCATGCAAAATCGTTTGAAACGCCCATGTCGTGATCGATGAACAAACATACTCTATTGATGAGTAACCGAAAAGAAACATAAACTTTGGCGGTTAATTCTCTTCAGTTTGCAATCGTTCAACAGCAAACTTCGTTTGATTTTTCAGGTTGTCTACAGCGATTCTACTCGAACCAAGTTCGCCCTCGCGGAGAGCAACAACCTTGCTACTATTCAGAACAAAATAATGCTCATAAGCGTAAGTATAGACGTATTGCGCAGTAAGCAGACTATATAGTCGTGAGCTGAGCAGTGAAACATTGAGCCTTCTCTTTCTGCGTGATGGTGTCTCTACTAAACCTTTCTTGTTCTAATAATGATTAGTTCGTGTGTCTGTTTTGCAGGCGTTAGAGCAGTGGTTCTCAAATGGGAGCCACTTGGCTCACTAAGGGAGGAATTTTTAATCTCTGGGAGGAAATTTGCTCCTGGTAGGAATTGGGGAGGAAAAGCTGTGGAAAAAATCTTAAATTTTTATTCCTATTAGCTTATTCAACAGATAAAAAAACTGCACAGCGAGGTTGGTTGAGATAGGAATGTCTACAGGACGCAAGCACAAGCTGCTTCATCGTCATCGTTAGAGCCAGGTCGCTCAGTCCACTGCTTGGCCCCATTAGATCTCAGGGCGGTGTTGAGCAGCCAATCGACTGTCTCATCATCTAGATCAGGCTGTGAAATCCATGGGGAGTTCGATGGATTGGACATTGGAAGACAACGTGGTCAACGGTTTGATCTTACTCTGTTGCACTCACAAGCCGCAGAAGTGGCCATTAGCCATTTGTGCAAACAAGAGCAGGAACGTCCGACACCAGTGCGGAGGCGGATGAGCTGGACCCACTCTGTCAGTGGCGCAGCCAGGTAGTTTGTTCAGGGGGTCAAGCACCTGATGTATGTCCGATTGTTCCTTCCGTTTATTTCCGAACAATTGAAAATTGGAATAAAGCACCAGTGAAAATCTGAGCAAGTTTGTTTCCGAGAGGGCCATGGCCTCATTATGGCTGCACTACTGCAAGCTGTTCTTGGCAGTGTCATTCTAGGAGGGTGGGTCAGTATGAAAGTACAGAGCCTCGTAGTGCACTCCAACCTTTCTCCATTCCGCTTCACTTCTGTTATTGTCGTCAGTTGAACTGATGAGTTGTTGAGCAGTGGGTACAAAATGGGTGTCTCGATTTGAGATCCTGTGCATTCTCACTCAATGGACAGGTGAGCGTTGAATGGAGCAGATGTCCAGTCTCCATGGCACGGCGTGCTAGAGAAAGTGTAGCTCCTTTGCAACGAAGCTCAGCAGGTTGGATGCCTGCAAGGACGGGAAGGTTGTCCGCTGGTGTAAGACGAAGGCATCCAGTCACAATTCGCATGACGTCGTTGATGGTAAGGTCAATGAGGCAGGTGTGAGCACTGCAAAATCGGACAGAAGCACAGTACTCTGCGGTTGAATGGACTAGAGCTAAGGTGGCTCTTACTTGTTGTTGAGGTAGAAGACTGCCAACACTGCCAGGCGTGGACACAGGGGGGGATGCATCCCCCCCACCAGACCTAAAGAGGTGTTGACATGACACTTGATTTCATTGAAAATCAAGGCCAAAAATATTTTGCACTGCACATTACTTAACCGCTAAAGATTCTAAAAATTAACTTGTGCTAACAATTAGTCAAAAACGTTTCTTCGTTTCATTAGATGAGCTTGCCTTAGTTTGTGGACCTGAGTTAAAATTGTCAGTGATCGCACGGGCGTCCGCAGGGGGGGAAACGTGCATTTGTCCCCCCTGGAAATTGGGATTAAGAACCAAATAGTTCCGAAAAAAAAACTGAAGTCGGCATCTTAATTCCGATTTTTTTATTTGATTCTTGCAATGACAGTTTTTTGCCGGTATGAAACTCACACTGCACAAGAGTCAGGTTCACAGTTATAGTCTCATGCAGTGATGATGACTTGCAGTTCACTCATGTCCCCTTCTTTACCTGCAGAGGTGGGTTACGAAAGTCGCGAGCGGATTGTTCTACTGTTGGTCTTCGTTGCGTAACAATAACATGGCAACAAATCTGCAAAGGTTCACTTTATATTCCGGTAGCCGGCGTTTTGTGGCATGAGACTGTTGAACTCACACACCTTGGCAAGTAATGCAGCGAGACAGTGGCATGCTGATAGCGGTAAGCAACGTACATTTATAATTTGTGAAAAGAAGCATGAGCGAGTCTGCAACAATGCATCCACAAGTTTGAAAAATCCATTATTAATGCGAGTGCGACCAATGTGCGTGAGTGTCAAACTACACTTACGCAGGCTTCTTTTCACGCAGTATAAAATTACGTGGCTTGTTAGAATACATCGATGCAGGCTTGTGGGAATATGTCTTAATCGTTAAGGTTTGGTTTTGACATTTGAGTGGATACTGAGTGCAAAGCTATACCTGCTGTGGCGAGTTTGCATAATTCATATGGTCAACTTTGCAAAACCTGCGTGGTGTTCTAATTCTAGTAAGTTTGTCCGTACGTTGTGTCAACAATCAGGTTTACTAACTTGTCCGGTTTGTGTCGCAAGGTTTTATGGATCGCTTTGGACGAAATCCCAGATGTTTGCAGCTCTTGTTTCTAGGTGATGCTGACAAGTCTTGCTAGCTGATCCCGCAATCAGGGGGAGAGCAACCGGATAATTCCGCCCCGCAATTTTCAAAAACATGTTCAATTGTTAGTTCAGTTGAATATATCAGCTGGGTGCGGCCCTGCTTGCTAAGTAAAATGAAGTCATCATCTGTGGTTTCGTTGAAAACCATGGCAATCCAATGCTTCTTTCTTTACAAATCATGGCAATGCTTACTTGAAAAGAAATGCCCTGCGTTGAAAACCTGCAGGTAGCCTACTGTGAAAATTGTCGCAATGCTAATATATCTGAGTGTTGCTCCCAACGAAGCGTGTTTTGTGATTGTTACCCTAACATGGGGCATTTTCTTTGTAGTGTAGGATAACGCGTTTTGTGAACGTCCATTTGCGCTGCATTGTCAGCAATGTTTCCTCTAAGGTGCGCAAATACTCACGACCACCAAAACTGTTGCGCAGTGAAACCTCATTTTCACGCACTCGCAACATTCCAAAGCAATGGAATAGCACGCAAACAAGAAGCTATTAGAATGAAATGTGTATTTTGTTCTTATTTTGATAAGACCGTACATTTATCATATAATTCACAAAGTTTGTATATCATTAAAAATTCCACGTACTCAGCCCTGAAATAATCATGCTCACTAAAACAAATTTGCTCAGTGTAAAATTATCTTAGAGGGAACACTGATCGTCAGCATTTTGAAAATGATAAACAAAATGTTGACCTTTCCTCCCCGGAAAAATTTCTGCAGACGCCCATGAATGATCGTGCTTTCTCCTTTGCGTTACTTTCGTGCTTTCACTCATTACGGATTGTTTGTTTCTTTCCGTTCTCTTAATTTCGGTTTCAAAATAAACAGAATCAATCCTCTTCTTCTTATTATTTAATCAAAATTGCCTGCAATAATAACTGTTATGCACAAATTACTATGGGTGTTGCAGACTATTCCAAACCACAATTAAACAATGTAAGGTTCCCCATTTGAAGAGCACTGATCTAAACCGCATCCAAGTGACTACGCTCACTTGCTGCAACATAAACCAAACAGCAC
>JGI24022J15233_10008179_pt1 | contig 11652 bp, 7 predicted proteins | sample Ectturendosymbi2_FD_15233 | JGI IMG/M metagenome (IMG submission 15233)
AAGTACGTGTAAACTAGTCGTAAGTCTTTCGTTGTTGTCGTAACCTATCCTTGGGGAAATGTCTTTGAGGAATTTATGACATAAGACGTATAACTTGCGTCTTAGAGTAAGTGAATGGTATCTTTTTGGCCAAGAGAAGCGGATGGATTGTGCGCATGGGGAATGGTGGTTGTGATGCAGTCGGAAGAGCTCTTGCGAACTTTTTCCTTTGCCACCACTCGCGTCAAAGTAGCGAATAGCAGTAGCGGTAAAATGGTGATATCTCGCTACCGCATCCGTTATTTCTTTCAAAAACGAGCGGCGTTCCCGCTGACGTTACTGGAAAATTAGCTCGCTACAATAGCTCGATACAATAGCTCGCTATTTTAGTAGCTCGCTACTGCCCAGCTCTGTCTGACTGTAGTTAGTTGCCCTAATTTGTTCGCAGGCAATCATCTGCTACCGCGCACGCAAAAACCTGTGAGCAAATGTTATGTCGTAGAGCGGTTTATGGGGACAATGGCGGAGTGGTATGCATATTGCGCACTACTTGATGTAGCCAGAGGGCTGCGCATCCTAAGGAAAAGTACAGAGAATTTGCATTAATTAATCAGAGACGAAGTAGCAACTTGGGTTTCCGAACTTTGGCAAAATTGCAAAATTCATCAGACGATTTCTAGTCTCAAGAGAAAATGTAGTTTTATGCTGAAAAGTGATATCAAAAGCTGCCCTTCTGCGACAGAACCCTTTTTCCAGGCTAGATGTGCCCCTGTTGTTAACTGCTCAATTCTAAAAAGGCTATTTTCGAAATACAACGCTTGACTGATGTTTTGTTCAGAGAATGCGACCACAATTTCTGAAACTAGCTGTCACGCCTTTCATTATGAGGAATACCTCGTAAAAATATAGCTTAAGTTGAAACGAACCCGCATTGCTTAGCGTGACACTGGGGAAAGCGTAAACATCTTTGATTTAGCAACCTATTTAGGCCGAAACTGCAAAACAAAACGATCGCGATTGGACACTGTCCTCTCGCCATGAAGCGAAATATTACAAAACAGCTCCTGCATGTGCATGGCAGTGTACGAGCCTCTGACAGCTTTGTTTGCATTGGAGTTGCCACTGCCAGAGGAAGAAATTCCGAAACACGTGCGTTCAACACAATATCAATTTAAAGTGTTCAAAAAAGTGAATTGTTTCATGTCATTGCGCAGGCACCATTTAGACAAGGCAGGGATGTTGTTATTTCGTAATAGTACGATGGAACGTTAGAAGGGAAATGCTGTTGTCTGTTGCAAAACACCCGCATTAGAGACTTACAGTGGCAGTGTTTGATATTTCATCGGCTTCTTTAATGCTGAGTACCTGCGGTGCCAGGGGGTCTGCCATGGCAGCCAAACAGACCCCCTGGATGCGCCCCTGTGCATGACTTAATTCTTCATCTGCATTTTTCTCAATTCTTCATATAGGTTTGTTGTTTACCCTTCTTCTTTTTCTTTGTTGTGTGTATAACTGATATATACAGTCCAGACTGGAAAACGTGGAAGTTGTCGACGAGATATCGTGCGTGAAAAAAAGATTTTCAGGCGTGACAAAACTTTGGCGTGTGATGTTCACGCGTGACGGCTATATACTGAAATCATAATGGCGCGTGAAATCTCTTTTCCAAAAAGCTTTTATGAATGAAAACTTTTATGAGGGTTTTTTGAGCAGCTCCAGTGCCTCGTGTGTTCAGTGGCGTTACTAGAGGTTTGATCCAGGGAAAAACTTGGCTGAAAGGGTCTACTGGTCATTGTAGGTGGCCTGCTAGAGTGCTAGCCAACACTCAGAAAATAACTTGAGAATTGAATGTGATTATGGATGTAGCCGGCTATATTTTAAAACCCTAAATAACCAGAAAATACTCCAAAATACGCAGAAAAGCAACAACCTACTGAAAACCAAAAGAATACTAAAAATGAAATATAAGCTTATGGGGCGGCCGGTTTTTACATGTAGCTTGCCAGGTGGGGGATTCTCCCCTCTTCCCCCCGTCAGTTACGCCACTGCGTGTGTAACCTTGAAAAGTCATACATCTGTATGATGTGTAACTGTTTGTCATTCCGAACAATATCAAAAAACATATTCGTACCACTACAAAGTTCCATTCCCATCGCCAGGAGGGGGTCTTTTGTAGGATAATCCCCCCCAAGAAAATTCAAGCTCCCCCCAAATTGCAGTAACAAGCACTACAAATCGGGAATTTTTGTCAAAATTTTGGATATCAAGCCCCCCTGCACAGACGTGAAGACCCTTATTGAAGATTTTCTGACGACGGTTCTGCAAAGTTCCATGGAAGACAGGAAAAAAGTTAGTATTTCATCTTAGAAGCACGTGGATAACAGATCGCCTCCGATATTTTCCCGTTGTTCAGAAACAGTATTTCACCAACATTTTACATCCCCGTCAATGTGGAAAAGATAGTTGCCATCCACCATCCACCTTTGAAACAACAACTTCCTATAATTTCTTTCTTGTCACAGTGAATTAGTTAGATGCGATCTACTGTATTATTCACCATTACAAGTGTTTCTAACAGCTGTGGTGAGGATAAAGTTCTCTGCCTCTCGCAAAGTTGGTCGTGTGCAAACACGGTTTCTGTAATGTGCGATGATGTATTGTATAGCAAACCACCTTTTGTGCTCTTGTGTCTGTGATATGGACCGTGAGTCCGCAATAAAATATTAATATTATTATTATTATTATAACCCTGTGTTTTGAAAGGAAAATGTTAGGTACCCGGTATGGATCTGTAGGGACCCGATTGCTCTGATTCTAGGGACCCGATTTTCTCTGATTTTAGGGACCCGATGATAATTTTTTCTGATTCTAGGGAATCGATTTGAAATTCCAGGGATCCGAATCGGGTATCTAAAACGCTTTAAAGAACCCTGGCATAACCATTGTTAAAATAACCGGCTGGCCATTTTAGTCTACTTAAAAACAGCAATTTCATGTGTTTTGGCAGTTTTCCTAGGTGAGGGCACCTGAGCAATAGTTGGTGTTAGAGTTCGGCCTTTAACCTAAATCAGGGGTGTGGTAGGGTGGGAACGGCGTTCCCACACCTATTTTTGCAGCACTACACCTCTGATTCCCTGGCAAAAACGATGGCCTACTTTTCATTCAACATTTTTTAGGTGTGATTATGACCACTACAGTGCTGTTGCGTTTGGTAATGCACAAATAACTTTGTGACGTAAGAACGTGCTGTGTTTGTAATTAGATATCTGATTGCGGTAGCTAACTTGGGAGTAATCGAGTTTACAATGGGTTGTGCTGTGGACTGATTTGTATACGGCACGGGTCTCTGTTGCTGATGCTGCCATATGCATTAGTTAAAAATTAGTCTTTGTTAAACATAGTGATATCCTACGTTATTTTTAAGTCATTGTGATTTTCTATTGTGCAAACACAACTGCTTTTCATATACATGACTGGAAATTTTTTGAAGAGGGTCGTTAGGTTAAATTGGGTTGCAAAATGGGTCGCTGTATGAAAAAGGTTGAAAACTACTGTCCTAAAGGGTACGCTTACTCCATTTTAAGAACCACTCATCTATGCAATAAAAATTTATTGCGACCATGCATTGACCTTCTGAAGAATGGTACCAATGGTAGATGGAAGTTTGGTTTGCAACCAAGGTATGTATATTGTTATACATTATATGTGAATTGCTGGATAGATAATAAAGAAGGACAGGGTCCCAGGCGCAATTTTGATGCAAGATTTTCGCTCAGTTATGGAAAAAATATTTGTTTTCTTGATATAGCTTAGACCAGTGGTTTCAACCTGGAGGTGGCAGGCCCCACACAGGTTGTGAAGCATTTGTGGAAGGGCCGCCAGAAGATATTTTATGTACACAGCTGAATTACATTTGCTTTATCTGAGTTTAGATAGGGGTCGTTGGGTTATAGTGAGTTGCTACAATGGGTCGCGGTACAAAATGGGTTGAAAACCACCGGTCCAGATGCTTCAGTCAAAATAACGATTGACGTTTGGACACACTCCCCACAGTAGGCTATTGCTGTATAGTGTAAAACTTTTCAAAATACACATGTGGGTTGCGGCAAAATGAGAAACTGTTATTGAAGGGATCAATAAAATAAATTTCCCAGCAAACAAAATATTTCAAGCGAGTGTTTTGACTCGCACTGGAGGAATCATTTGAAAAACCATTGGTAAAAACAGTTTGACTTCTCTTGGATATTTGATTGGAAATTGTGGATGAATGGCTTTGTTAACACGCTTTCGAGTGGCGAGTGCTGGTATCTTTTCAACGAAATACAACCTCAATATCCACACGGAAAACAGTTTTAAATTGCCGTATATTCTACAAGTAGGCCTAATTAAAAAATCAAACATCTATATAGGATATACTAAATATATAAGAATGACTACAATCTGTAACGTATGAGATTTCTTAGACAATGTAGTCTTTTAGTGGCTACTTTAGGTAACTGTTTATGAACCGGATAAAACGTTTGCATGCATTTTTATAAAAATTGCATAATCCTAGCCCAGCAACGCATTTATTGCCAAAAAACTAAACGATGTAAAAAAAACACATTCAAAAATATTTTGAAACTTTCAAATTTTATCGTTTGAATAACAACAAATGTTTGCTGTTGTATTTGTCAGATAAGTCTTTTGATGTACCGTTATGGCTAGGACAAATTCTTGTGTCCAGTCGCTTCGAAAATGCAGGAATAGGAGCTAAACTTCGGTGTGCTCAGAACTTTTTCATAATGTTCCGAGTACCCAAAAATCAAAACAATCACAAATAGGGAAATCTAATAATTGTTTTACTTGCCCATGTCCAAATTATAGTCGATGTTATCGAGTACTATGAATTGGCATGAACCTTTGTAATGAATGGAACAGAATTGTGTGCTTCGTTCTTTGTGGTCCGATTTGTACCAGACATGCTAAATTTATACATTTCAAACTCTTGTTGGACTTTGAAAAATACATCTAATGAAACTCTAACTGTGAAACATAGCTTTATGGTAAAACTATTACAATTTGGTCAAAATTCAACAAAAATGTTTTTGTGATGGCTTTTACAAAACTCAGGTGCGGGATTGTCAACTTATTGCCAAAATTAGAATTCTGCCTAGTTAGTCTGGCTCTATCAGCTTTCTAAAAAATGTCACATAGAATTATGGTTTTCTGGGTGATAAAATTTGTGGAGCGTGACGGTTTCTGCAGAAGCGTGCAACTCAATTGAATTGTTTCTTGCCGCGTGACACCAAAGGTCAAGAAAAAAAAAACGTGCGTGCGCTTGCCACGGATTCCAGACTGGCATGTGCTGCATGATGTTATAGTTTTGCAAGGCATATAGTGTTTTGTACTTCGGAATTTTTGGCTACACCCATAAGTTTGGTATTTTTTTTCCATTTTAAACCTGTTTGTTTGAAGTTAGAACCATGGTATGTTGTGCAGTATGTGGTTGTAAACAAAGTAAAATGAAACGGTGTGTTAGATGCCACCACGTGATATATTGGTAAGTTCTTTTGGAATTTCTAAAATTAACATTCATCGTATATTTAAAATGTTTCCAATGTTTTTATTCATTTTCAATCAGAATCTAACAAAACTATCCAAGCTGACTGACAAAAATATCTGCAAAGAATGTCAGCATTATAGATTAGGCTTAAATTAGATTAGTAAAAAATGTTTTGGAGGTTGCCTGTAAAAGGCGGAGCTCCGTAAGTAGCGGAGCTTGGTTGCGGAGGTTTGATGATGTAACCGGAGTCGTTAAAACCGATATTTTTCGTTGAGCAATAAAAAGTAAACGGTAGCAAAAATAATTTTACTGCGAAAGGTGATGTTACACTACGGTAAAAAAAGTCTATTTTGAAGTTCTATAATTTTTGGTTATCTGAGCTTCACAACGGTTTGGTGACAAAAAATAGGTTTCAACAGTTGTGAATATATAAAATTTTTAAACATCGCAAACTTCCATGTATTCCATGTTTGGGAAAATGCATATTAAGTTGCAATGATACATACAGCATTTTTCCTGCACTTTTTTTCCTTTTTTTGATTATGCAATGCAACTTTTTTCCACTCCAGTTACGTCATGAAACCTCCGCAACCAAGCTCCGCTATTTACGGAGCTCCGCCTTTTACAGGCAACCTGTTTTGGACACTGTTTATGTTTACTTCATGGTCACTTTTATTTGTTGAACAATATTTCTGAAATTGGTTTAAGAAAAAACATTAGGTGCTTGTATTTTGTATTACTAAAGTTGGGAGAAAAATTATAATCGAAGTTGTTAATTATCTTGTGCATTAACACTAAATTCAATGTGAATGCAGTACTGTACAGTATTTCACTATGGCGTGTACGTTATGTATTGAACTACACAGTTCACATTCTGATTTCTGTCAGTTGAATGTCTGATGGATTGCAAAAACTAAAGTGACAACTTCAGCCTGATATGCATTAAACTTTGTAAACCACTGATTTTTGTAATTAAAAATTAAACTTGTGTTTCTAAATTTGTTCCTTCTCAATTTTCATTATTATTATTAGAATTATGTTGCAATCAAATGTGTTAATTTGTATTTTGTTTCATTACTAGCTCAAAGGAATGTCAAATAAAAGATTGGCCTGAACATAAGAAGAAATGTACATCCATTTCATATACTCTGCCAAAGACTTCATTGAAACAAAAAGCCCAAGCCCCAAATATTAGTATAGCTAATAATGTTGGTGAAAACTTGGAAAAAAGAACTATGTATGTAAAATGGGGTCGTGAAACACATCAAGTTGTTATTCCAAACTGCAAGGATAATCCTCGTGATGCTATGGAATTGGTATCGAAAACTTTGTGTATTCCATTAAACAAATTGAAGTTGATATGTAAAGGAAAAGTGGTTACTGAGGATAATTTGCTTTCAACTGTTTTTGATCAAGCACAAAAAAAGTTTTTGGTAAGATCCAAAATTTTGTGAATGTTGAATGGATAAAAATGTGTTGTGGACAGTTGAGAATAATGAAAATACTACTGTTTTTTAATTTCGTGTTGAGAGAAATTGGTGTAGGGTATGAAAGATGATTTAATTTTGTCTTGAAAGTGTGTTTTGACTTTTAATGGTTTGAAAACAGTGTAAGCTTGTGATATTTTTGTTTTAAGGCTATTGGTGAGAAAGATGAAAAAGAAGAAGGTTTGCATCAAGGTGACATCCAAACATTGATGGAGCAACTGAACATTGATCGTAATTCAGCCATACGTGGCTTACGACATTGTGATGGAAATGTCATTAATGCTATATTGCACATTGGAGAAACCCTTTAATATATAACTTCTCTATTGCATGTTCAAATTTTTGTTGCACTGTAAGCTTTACTAGACTGCTTTTGCATATGTGGCAGTTGACTCTTGTTGAATTTCTGCATTTCCTATGCAAATGTTTGTATGTTCAAATTGTGCTGATACTTGCCATATTTAAGAAAATTAAGAACAAGCATGTGAGGTTGCTTTTAAACATGTTTGTAATATAAACAAGTCTTATTAGTATTATTTACAATAACGGGTATTGTATATTCTCTAAAGTTGAATTTATTATTGAAATTGATCAAGAATGTTGAAAAACTTCAGTATAATGCAGATTTTTTTAAAGACAATTTAGGAACCCGATTTGGTCCCTAGAATTGAAAATTGGGTTCCTAGAATCAGAGAAAATTATTATTGAGTCTCTAGAATCAGAGAAATCTTGTCCCAACAGGTCCATACGGGGTACCTAACATTTTCCTTAAAAAAAATCCTGCTATAATGCTATCTTTAAAATTTTTTAATATCAACTAAGCTCAAAGTATTTGCACTGTGAAACAACCTTCTACAATATGAATGATGTCCACTGGGGTTTGTGACTGCAGTAAATGATGTTGTATTGGATTCAAACCGTTTCAGTACGGTATTTCATGCTTTTCTGTTAGTTATGTTACAAAAGCAGAAATGTTTTGGGATATAGCCTATGATGTACAGTCATAAATTGTCACAACAGAACTTATGCTTCTGGCCTTGTTTTAGAGATGCGGGTAATTTAAAACGTGTTCTCACAAAATTACTGTGTGGTGTCAATTTTGGAAAAAATGGTCTGGTCCTGGCTTTGCACAATACAGTCTCAAGTAAAACACTGTGTGTGACTGAGCTTCATGTTTATGTCATGAAAGTACATTTTTTGTCTGTCTGGACAGACTACTGTTGCAAAGATGTAAACACTAATGGTAAAGTTTATTTTGCAATTCCTTTTCTGAACATTTGTATGGGTGCATACAGTGTTTTTTAAAGCGTTTTGAGAGACTGAATCAGTCTCTCAAATTTTTGCAACAGTGTCCAAAATATAGTTGAACTTGCTTTGTCGTCATTACTGAAATACACTAAAATCTTGCTTTAAGACAATCTCAGCATTTAGATAAAATACTTGTTTTCTAAACTGCCTTAGCAGTCACCAAAGTCAAACCTTAAAAAAACCCTGGGTGTATGCATACCTAAATGGTTTCAGTTACTGTATATTGCATTTTGTCTTAGCAAACTTGCTAAAGTTCCACATTTTTATTATCGAATTTTTGCAACCGAAATGCGATCATCTGTTGGATTCTCTACATGACCTTAATGAATAACATGCTTGAAGAGCAAATATGTTATGGATTTGCACCTTGTAGTGTTTCACTTTCACGAACTCCTGAGAAAACCATTCTCAACTAACTGCCAAATTTTCAAAACATGGTCAAAGAAGTAGAGCATCAGTATTTGTATTGTTGCCACCTCTTGGTTAGCACGACATTGAATGTGAAATTCACCGTGATTGGGATGTGTGTGAAGGATAGCACTCAGATGTGTGTAGCACGAACAAGGAATGATAGAGTGATCACAGCATGAGATCTCTATTGATGCTTGCTGCCACAGTATGAAGATTTGTGCACTTGCCACTCAGGCTTTTCGATTGCAACAGCATATCCAGGTGTAGCTGCAACTGAATTTCATGTTGTAACTGAACTTTAAAATGCCAGTATATTCCTCATTAGGCTACTGTTAGCAGAGTGATCTAGCAAAACCTTATCTTTTAGTGTTGGTTGTAGTAAGTATTGGTCCATCACCAGTTCTGTCCTGCTCTGAATTGAAAAAGATTATTGACCAAAGTTTTATAACAGCTTATCCTTCCGTTACAGACATAATTTTGTCATGCATGGACATCACAGATGTATACACACATTTCATGTATTGTTGAAACTTTTGTGCTGAAATGGAAGCATTTTCTGAACTGCTTTGATTGGAATCTGCTTGGCTTGTTTCATTATTGTAGGTCAAATGTCTAAAACGCTGTTTCGTTTGAAAAGTAAAGCCACTGCGTTTTTCTGGAGTAACACTACACTTGTTCTACAAACAGAAAATCGTATGACGTTCAAAACTTGTTTCCATTATGTGTAAAAGTTGTTGGCTTTAGTGCTGGTTGAGACATTTATGGTTTATTGGTAAATCTAGAGCCCGACTGATAAGAGTTTATTGGGCCAACGTCATTATTTTTCATTCCTGATATTTTTTCATTACTCAAACTACAGTTTAAAAGACAGTACAATGCGTACTGAACTGACTCACAAGAAAGCGGGAATAGCTCACAGCTAAAAGAATATGCGGAAATGTTTGCACCTGTGTAAAACAATCATTTAATAATCGAAATTTGTGCTTCTCATCACTCCTTCGAAAAGAATAACGCAGTGGCTTCCATGAGCAAGTATTGCTGATATGCACTGGCGAAAATTTGCCACTGTGATACATTGGCATCATTGCTGCACCAGCCGATTTAAAACGTTTGTATTTAATCCTCAGTTCATGGTTTTGGTACTGTCTAGTGTCTGCTGTCGGTCCCGAAGTAGAGCAAATGTGTTGTTTTGTACCATAAACATGAAGTATCAGCACGTGCGATCTGCAGACAACTTTGATGACAATAGCATATTACATTGTTTCAGATTTATTTACAGATATAATTGTGAACATAGTATACGTGCAATGGCAAATGGAGGTGACTTCGTTCAGGGCCAGTTTGCCGACAATTTTATATGGGGAGTAGCAACGGCGTCTTATCAGATCGAAGGTTTGTGCGTACGCANGCAAAGAAGCGAATATCTGTACGAGGAATCATGCGAAAGCTTAATATCGATTAATAATCTGATCATGGCCAGATAGTATACCAGCGCGCTGTCCGCGAATATATGTTTTGGCCGCGGCTGAACGACATGCCAAACGTCAGTGGTCAACAGGTTTGTTTTTCCAGGTGGCTGGAACGCCGACGGCAAAGGTGAGAACGTGTGGGACAGATTTTCGCACACTGAGGGAAAGATCGATGATGGCAGCACTGGCGACGTGGCTTGTAACTCCTATCACAAATTTGCAGTTGACGTTGAAATGATCAAGGTAATTCTTTGAGCCTTAACATGCGATGCCCTGGGAGTTGGACAACCTTTTTAGTGGCATTTTGGCAGTAACAAGCTATTGCTAATGTTCAGTGAAGCTGTTATTTGGGTTGCTTCTGAACAGTTCGGAAGTCACATTTCTGATTTTCGTTACATGTATTTTCCGTTTTTTATTGGATTGAATGTATAACTTACCGCAAGGAAGTTGAGATTTTAAAGTCACCTCTTTGAAAACTGTGCCGTGACTCAGTCTCTGAATTTCGCTTTTCCTCTCATATTTTGTGAAACACATCGATTTCTTTACCAACATTTCTAGCAAAGGTGGTGCTATGTCCAAGAGCTGGTGCAGCATTGGAAGGTTTTCGTTTCATGTGCTTGCCATTTTACTTTTTTCAAAAGCGGTGTTCTGGGTCTGACATGTTGATTTATCGTCAGTGACAACCGCAATGCTTCAGCGTTGCGATTCTCCAATTAAAGTGCTACGTTTGTCCTTGAATGGGTAACGGAGTATGTTCGAATGACTGCTGCGTCGTCATTCCCCCTATAAAAGCACCCGAAAGGTCAAGTTGCTTTCCGTGCAGCACGTTTTTTCTTTGTGCAGAAGCTGAATTGCAATCACTACCGCTTCTCCTTGTCTTGGAGCCGACTTCTGCCTACCGGTGACAGTTCCTCGCCTAACCCAGACGGTGTCGCCTATTACAACAAGCTTATTGATGAATTGCTCAAGAACGGTATAAAGCCATGCGTCACTCTTTATCATTGGGATTTGCCTCAGTGGTGAGCATTTCGTGGTTTCCGATCAACTTGTTCGTTGTTTTTTTTTAACATCCACATATGCTGTACTTTTGTTGCTCTGTTGGTATGTATGCCTCTACGAAAATGTCGCTTATCCACAACAATGCAGTGTACTGGTTTTCGGTTGCAGTTTGCTTAAAACCCCTTGCATTTATCGTTAACTGCAATACTACGACTATTTTTACCTTGAAGCTTGTAAAAATTTGATTGGTGCAGTTTGCAAGACCAAGGCGGTTGGCTGTCGGATGACATTGTCGCAAAGTTCGGAAATTACGCGGACTTCTGCTTCGAGCAGTTCGGCGATCGGGTGAAGTTGTGGATCACGATTAACGAGCCCCACGTCAACTGTGGTTTGGGATACGGCAAAGGGGACCATGCCCCGGGGATCGCAGGTCAGCGTTTTCGTGTTTTTTGCA
>JGI24022J15233_10008184_pt1 | contig 11649 bp, 7 predicted proteins | sample Ectturendosymbi2_FD_15233 | JGI IMG/M metagenome (IMG submission 15233)
GCATTGGTCTTCATCCTGACGGGCTCTGCGACCAGTGTGAAATACCAGAAACTGTAGAACACGTTATTGAAGTTTGTACCAAATTCACAGAGGCGCGACGATGTCTAAAACACGCAGTCGAAGATCTTGGTATAAATTTTTCCACCCCAGAAATCCTACGTAGCACAGCTGCTGCAAAGCATGTGGAAGCTTTTGTGCGAGAGTCAGGCATACGCATATAGATTCTCTTTAGTCCTGCCCTGGCACTACAAGACCTCGCAGTCATACAGTGCCACCCCACCCCCCTCATAATAATGATGATAATAATTTAGTAGCAACGTGAACATAATTGAGTGGTTAGTGTCTACGCCTGCTGTGTGATTGTTTGTTGGTTCTCCTCTCACCATTTCCTTTGGCTTAGCTTGTAGAGGTTCCACCTTTTATAGGAATGCTTTTAATGTACTTTTTCAAAAAGTTTAAGGTTTATATTTATGGTGTATGTTTAAATGTCGGTTTAGGGTTTACCTCTAGGTTTTAAGTTCAACTTTTCGGTTCAGGTTTTGGGTTTGTTTGAATTTTGGGTTTAAATTTTTAGTTTAGGTTTAAATTTTGGTTTTAGGTTTGGCAGTTTCTATTTTTCCGCCAGGATGGCAGCAGCAAAAAGCTTGGTAGAAAGGAAATAAATATAAGTAAAAGATAAACCTACAACCTAACGCTAACCTCAACCCTAACCGTAGCCCTAAGCTAATCCTAACCTATCCCTTAGCTATCCTAACACTAAGCTAAGCTAACCTATCCCTAACCTAACACTAAGCTAACTGAATGCTAAGCTAACACTAACCCTAACCTAACACTGAGCTAATGCTATCCTGAGCCTAATTCTAAACTAACAACACTAAACCCAAACGTGACACCCAAGCGGAGTCTGGAAAAAAGCAAAGAAAAAAAAAGTAAGTCAGCAAAGTGAGAGTCGAACCGCAAACCATTCGCATAGCAGCCGTAACACCTAACCATTACACCATCAGCGTTTTCCTGACAAAGTGACCTTTCCTTTGTATTGCGCCATGCCACGAGACCGAATCATCGACTGCCAGCACAATAGCTCCAGCCGATCTGTTGCCACCAGAATTTCGCCGGTAAAATAGACACTACCTTCGGTTTAGGGTTTTAGGTCATGTAACAAGGACCTTACGCTAATCCAAGTGTATTGTCATTGTCACTTGACCAATCCAAGCAATTGGACTCTACTAATTGCAAAATAACTCCAGCAGTGCTTTTGCCTCTGATGCATAATAGACACTTTCTTGTTAAATTTTGGAAATGCCGAAAGGCTGTGCTGTCTATTTTGCCTCATGAGACAAAGGCAGTGGCACTGCTGCAACTATTTTGCCTTCAACCAATTGTAATTGGCGAAAGGCAAAATATCTTGATTAGTTCTTTTGCCTCATGAGGCAAAATAAAAATACATGATTTTACATTGGCGGATCAGGACTGGATCGGACTGATGATTTTCAAAAATTCTGCGGATCAGGGCTGGATTGGCTTCAATTTTATCGGATCAGGATTGGACTCGGACTGAAAAATTTCACAGTCCGCTCATCTCTGATGGTCATGCTTGACTAAATAAGTGTGAGCCTATCACAAATCGAAGTTGTGCATAGAAAAGGGTAAATATCGTACGTTGGAAACTTGATTGCACCGAGGTAAGCAATGGTGATAATACAGTAGAAGCTTGTTGAAGGAACTTGGAAGGTTGGGTATTTTTGCATATGCACAAAAATATTATCAAATGTACCGTCTCAGACCAGGATGGAATAAAGCAAGAAATTATGCTCATGTGCAGTACGCAACTGAAATATTATTGGTGCACACAGGTAACCTACAGCAGTCACTGCTGCAGTGCCAGTGGTTCCCAACCTACCTTTCTAGGCTTGCGGCACCCTATAAAAGACAAACATAATTTGCGGAACCTGGTCGCGAATGCATAGCAATTTGGTTTGAGGCTTGGCAACATATTGAAAATATTTTTTAAACTGAAAATTGTGTTAGCTTGTGGCACCTCTGTCTCTGTGCATTCAGCATTGTAAATGGCACCCTATGAATACTACTGTAGGGCAGCGGTGCTCAAACTGTGGCTCGTGGGCCACATGTGGCCTGCAAGGCCCTCTGGAGTGGCCCACAAAGCAATTTTCATTGAAAAGAAAACTTAACACTTTAATCATTTAAGAGAATTTTTTAGAGAAATTTTATTGAGATTATTAATTCTTGTGGCCCGCGAAGGGTTCTGAAAGACAAATGTGGCTCATGAGCCAAAAAGAGCACCACTGCTGTAGGGTGTCGCGGCACCCCGGTTGGGAACCACTGGCCTACTACAGTATCAATTTCATATAAAGCATGAATGATAATGCCTAATCAATGCTTCATGCATATCTTGAAAGAAAAGTTGAATAGCACAACGTCACAGTGAAATGCTTAAAAAATATTCACAGTAGATCAAAAAAACGAAGAGTAAGTTTTAATACAGACAGGTGGCATGGGCACGTGCTGACATGCATACATAGTAACTAATTGGAATGAAGGCAACATATTCTACACATGATAAAAATGTGCAGGTGTAATTCATTCAATAAGGTGTCATCCATTCTAATCCAGGTTCATTGTAAAATGTGTACACAACCAAGTTCAGCATACAGTTTTGTTTGTTTCATGAAAAGAAATCATTAGACATTTTTTATCGTTAGCTAATAGCTTTCTTAGTTTGTTTGTTTTACTATATATTTCCTGTTGAGAAAGGTGAGACCAAAGGCAGTGAAGGAGACAAGGACTCTCATGTGCCAAACCTTTGACACTTGCTCTAATGCGAAAGTGCTGTTTAATCAATGAGATCATTGCAAGCATAAAAACCCATAATTTAACATTTATACTTCAACCTAATACTTAAACCACTTTACCCATGAAGTTGTAATTTCCTTGGGTTAAAGTTTTCTAAGTTGAAGTAACAAAACTGCACCAACAGAATGCTGGTTATTGTTTACATTCTAGAAAAAAAGGTAGAGTTTCACAAAAAGTCAAGACTTATGTAATCTTGACAATTATTTCACAAATATAACAAGTATCATGGTCATTGACACCGTACTTCAGCTTTACGTGATTGTGGGCCTGGGAATTAATCTAAAGTTAATGTCCGTGATGCCATGGACGTGGACATGCAAATAGCTCTCTGCATTTTTTAGCTATTTTTTCTGCCAGTCGTTTGTTGACTCTGGTGCCCTCCTTCCACTGGTTGTAAAGACAAGGGGATTGAATGAAAACTTCTCTATGACAATCACTCATTGGTTGTATTTATCCTTTTCTTGTACACGTTGTTGATAGATCTCTTCTAGGGACATCCCAGAATAAAACTGTGAGTTAGGATGTGTGATCCTTACATCAAAGAAAGTTTTCTCACAGCTATTTCGCAGTTCTCTCACAGAGATATCCAACCTTCCATTGTCAGCAGTATATATTGACTTTTCTTTCAAAGTCGTTTCGTTGATTGGCAGAAGTGTGGGTTCTGTGTGAAGATCTCTACAGACCTCTCTTATTTTATCTGTGCCTCAGAGTCTCTCACTGAATTGTGTGCCTCATTGAAGTGTAGCCACCCAGTTTTGCATGAGGCTGTGATCCACAGAGTTTGTCTTTCCACAAGCAAAGTACTATGTGGGTGTGCCTTTCACCTTCCATCTGTATCTCATGCAGATGGCATCTGTGAATTCTTGTTTGTTTAGTGCATATCCAATCGCTTTGATTGGCAGGGCTAACAGCCAAGAAGATGCCCCTTTTTCCATTGCTCCTTTTATGAGTTGTTGTGACTCAGGGTTCAGTTCCTCTAATAGTTCATCATAGCTATTTCGGCATTTTGTGTTCTTTTGTCATTCGTGTGTCTGGTATATTGTTGGTCTGAGGGGTTGCAATCAAGATTGAGTTTTTGATTGTAGATTTTGTCTGTTAGTTTGGCAGTGATCACAGTGGAGTATTTGCATTGTATCTTAACGGTTTCTTGAGGATTTGTCAGACCTATCCCATCATGCCTGAGAGGAAAAGCTAGTATTTGTCTTTCCACATCACTTACCTCTCGTCCTACAAGAACCGGAATCAATTGATCTCTGATGGCACTTTCCAGTGGTTCAAATAATCACTCATGTCTGGTACTGCCTTTTGGAAATGGGTCCATCTGGAGCAGGGGTCACCAACCTTCTTGAAACTGCGAGCTACTTCTTGTGTACTGATTAATACGAAGGGCTCTAGTTTGATACACACTTCTGAAATAAAAATTTTGCTCATTTACCTTTATTTACTTTATTATTGATATTCATTAATGTGAAGACACTGATCATGCTAATTTTATTTTTAGAACAGGCCCGCGGGCAACCTGGTGCCATGGACTGGCAAGCAGTGTGAAAGTCTAGCTATAGACCAGTGTTGAATTGTCAGCAACAGTCAGCCCTGCTTAACATCTGCTTTGAATTCCATGAAGTACAGCACCACACCTTGAATTTTTTCAGCTGATTGAACAAAAGTAACGTTGATAATTCCTTATGTTTATCTTTGCTCTTTGCTGTTCTTGAGCATAGGCATTATGAAAATGACACCTGTAAATTTTGTTCATTCACATAAAAATCTTATTAAACTTTTTAGATTCAAAATTACCTTCTGTCAATATTTACAACAATTGCATCAAGTTATGAATCAGCATGTTTGTGAATATTTTATAGGTCACTCATAGCACACCATACGTCAAAATACTAGTTTAGACATTGCATCGAAAAACTGTTATGTTGAATGGGCTTCGGAAGTGGTCTGGTTTGTGACTGTTGATATGCCAGCATGTTGATTATACCAGTACAATTAATTTAGTTGTGAATATGAACAATGTGTAAATGAGATGCCTTTGAGATAAACTGAAGGTGATTTTGAAAAATATTGGTGATTTAAGAATAAACAGCTTCCAAAGAGTTAGCAAACCTGTGTTACACAAACACATGTAGCTATTATATGTAAAGAATGTTTTATACATTGAATTGATCTGCACTTCACTTGCCATCAGTGCAACACTAAAATACTTTCTAAAGAAAGAATCAAACGTTTTTATAGTTCACTTGTAGAGTGCTGCCTCTCAGTTGAAAGATTGAGTGCTCAATCCATGACCACTAACTGAATCATACTAGCTTTCTTAGGCAAGAGCCTTAATCGCAATCACCCAAGCAATTTTCAGGCATTAATTTTTGGAACTTCATGTTTGCATGGTTTGCAAGTAAAAAGCAGAGTTTTGTGGCCAGCATCTTTTTATTCCTTGTTTTTTTCAATCTGTTTTGCTTGACTTTTTTATAGTAGGTTGCAAATGTGTGTAAGATTTCCATTGAATTAGAGCAATGGAACAGAACAATGATGTAATTAATGAACTAATTTTTCTTCGGCAAATGGTCCATCGGTTGAATTCAGCTTTGTCGAAATATCAAGGCACTGATGATCCAAACAACCCACGCACACAAAATAGCAAGGAGGTTGAATCAATCGTGGATCTTCCAGCACCATGGCTTACCAATCCAAAACTTTTATCTCCACTAATATTTGAGTATGAAACACATATGTCGGCCTTGGCTTCACAGGTGGCAATGTTGCAGAAAGAAAATCACAGTGCCTCCGAAAAGCTGCAAACACTAAATGAAGAAAATGAGCGACTTCATGCTGAAATGAAAATCATTGTTGAAAGCAAATTGCAAGAAATTGACTGTGATGAATCAGGTACATCTGAGAATGTTTTGCTAAAAAACATGCAAGCACAATTAGAGCTAGCATACAATGAAAAAGATGCTGCTGTTGAGATGAACAAAGAAACAATGAAACTACTGGATAGAGTTCGGCATGAGAAGCTAGCTGATGTTGCATTTGCACGGTCAAGAGAACGGCTACTTAATGAAACTAAAGCTAGGAATAATCAGTTAGAGAATGATAATCTTCAGATGCAAGCTTTGATCGAAACCATGCAGAGGGAAAATAAAGCTTTTTCGGCCACTACCACCCAGCAGTTGGAAGAAATCAAAGCTTTCCAAGATCAGATTCGTGACCTGAAAAAGCAAGTCAGGGATTACATAGAACAAGAATCGCAAAATCAAAACACCATTGCCTCCCTAAACAATAAACTGTATGATATTGAAAAAGAAAAAAGCGATCTGCAACGTGATAGTCAATTGCTTCTGACACAAAATCAACAACTGGAATGCTCCTTGGCTAATGCAGAAAATAGGTTAGCTGCTGCGTTGCAAGCTGAATCTAATATTCAGTCACACGTTGGCAAATTAAACATCCAGGTGTCTACATTGGAAAAAAATCAAGCAGAAATTGAGGCCAAAGAGATACAACATCTTTTAAAGATCAGGGAAAGTGCACAAATGTTGGACGATGCGTTGCTTGTGCGAGATTCAGCGTTGATCAGAGAAAAGCAGAAGCAAGAAGACCTAGATAAGACAACTGCTGCTATGGAAGTCCTTGTCAAAGAAGTTGCTGATAGCGTGAAAAAGGAAGTTGACAAGGCAAACGCTGTGAGTAACGCCAAACTTCAGTATTTGTACGATGAAATCACAACGATGGAAATGGAAATCGCAAACCTGAAATCCGAAGCAAATCGCGCTAAGCGAGAAAAAAGGAAAGTTGAAGAAGAACTCTCCATGTTAGTCAAACATAGAAAGGCCGATTCTGTTCAGCCATCGATGGAAGAATTCCAGCGACGCACAATAAATGCGGAAAGAGCGCGAGATGACGCTTTGATCAATATTCAGTCATTGCAAGATCGTATAAAGCAAATGAAGCTGGAGCACGAAGATCGAAGGTTGCAAATGGCTGCCGCAAATCAGACACTGGAACAGCGAGTGAAGCAACTGGTTTCGGAAGCGGAAGAAAGAGAGCATGAGCGCTTGCATCTGCTGGAAACAGCTAATCAGTGTAAACATGATTTGCAGAAATTGGAAATGGAAGCCAGGACGACTCGGTTGAATGCGATGAAAGAGTTTACCGTTGCCAAAGACGTGCTCGTACGTGAAAAGAAGCAGCTAGAAGTACGGCTGAGTAGTGCCGATGAAATTAAGTGGAGCAGCGTTCGGCAATTGCATAAACTGTTGAGCGATCAGCAGAGGGTGAATGCCAGGTGGAAAGAGGAGACGAAAACCTCCGTTGAACAGTACGAAAGCAAAATAAAAGACTTGCAGGCACAGCTGTCACAGAATAAGCAGAAGTGCCGCGATTTGGTGAACAAGCTGCGGGTGTCCGTTCAAGATTCACGGGATGTTGACTCACGATTGCCTCAGCTGGAAGATTCCAATTGGAAGCTGCGATCGGAGTTGCGCACCACTCAGGCGAAACTGCTCGATGCCACCCAAAGACTGGGAGAAGTGCAAACCTTTCGTACTTCTTTGACGTTGCAAGATTTGTAGTTGCGAGAAGGAAAGGCAAATTAAAATTTAGTGAAAGTTTTTGCGTTCGGACCTATCCCATATAGTTCGATTAGGATTGCGATTTTGCACAAACTTTGATTCACACCGGTCAGAGAACAAACTGTCCAAGAGTAATTTATTCTCTCCTAATTATGCTTAGTTATTGATAATAATCAATTGATTGATACGACGTGAGAAACGAAATTACGTGTCGCAATCTGACTGTTTAAAGGTTCTCGATTTTAAATCTGGATTATGTTTCACTGCAAACAGAGAAAATATGCTAATAAATAAACAGGGCGCTGAGACACTGGAGATTGTCCACTGTCCCACCGAGAGTGTATCCCCACGTTTTGTTATCTGTTGATTCAAGGCAGAAAAATGTTTGCGTTTGCCTGAGTGTCGTAACGTAGTCGTGCATTAAAATCTTCAAGCTGTTAAGGTTTGGACTTCATGCGTTTTTCGGCTTCCACAACATCGTGCCTTGATTGGTGTTGAACAACTGAATGGGCAGCGGTTAAATATTTCGAACAAGCACGAGAAATCTGTGGCAGAACTATGTTGTCTTGTAGATGTGCCAATTTGCCCGCGCTTAATAGAATGTTTTTGTTGAACTTTTTTAGCAGTCGGTGTGGATCTGCTTTTGTTTACCGTTCTTGATGATCAACGCTTGACGTAGAAAAGTGACAACGGTTTACGCATGTGCCCAGTGACCGTATTTCGCGGCATAGCAGGGCCTCTGAGGAAATTTTACTAGAGGGTACGCAGACCTCCCCCTAGCTTCTGCGGCCCTCGTCGAAATTTTTATAGCTTGTTTGTATAGTGATTAAAATGTGGATAAAACAGCTATCTTGCTAAGATTTGCAAATACAGTAAATTAATTGTATTACGGGCAACTGGCTTACACAAGGGATTTTGGGCTTGATTACAGAAAAACTTAGTGTGAGTAGTTTCAGCCTACCAGGTACGATCTCGATGTACCTCTTTTAACCCCCTTTCGTAGAACCTGCGGCATAGCGCATGATTTTCCTCATCTTTCTGTATCGTTGTGCAGTAAATTTCTTGCGTGTTTCGTACCACATTGCACGCAGTATTTGCTCTGAGGATTGAATGGTAATCGCACGTGTTGTCACATCATGCTTTATTCAGCATAACATGTATTTTACAAAGAAACTGTTTCTGATGTCCGGCCTAGGTGTATATTTTAAATGCACAGTCTCCTCAGGTTTCAATTTTACCGCGTGGATCGGCGTTCTTGCAAACACAGTGGCCAAGCTGTCCCTTCAAAAATCACAATGCTCTGCGTTTAGTGTGTTATTGAGGTGCTCTCAGGCGCTGCAGAGGATTAGTTATTAACGGCTCCTTATTTATAAACTGCTTGTACCGCTGCAGACGCGTTAGATCGCCTTTTTGATGCATTTGTGTTTTCCATCTTTAATCTTTGAATATCTGTTTTTGTTGATGTAAGATGTCGCTGTTTTTGTTGGCAAATCTGATCAACATTAAACCCGTTTCACCTGCAAGGCTTTTGTTATGAACTGCCCCGGTTCAGTTTTAAGTCTGGCTTTACTCTAAGCCGAAACGAAACTTTTATTTAGCAAATGTTACGGTCTGTGCAGTGTTCTATTTGGTACTGCTGCGTGCATGTATCGCTTTTGACATCTGAAAAAATTTGCAACAAAGCTTTTAGCCGAAGTCATTCTAGCTCTTTCATGGAGCAGACAATGAGACAAAGCAAATGAAACTGCTTTGAGAAATTGATAATTCCTGGGAGCAGATACGTTAGAAGCAAAATTTGTGGAGACCATTAAACGTTTCCTTGTTAAAACGATTGCATTTTAACATGATTTAGCAGTGACTTCATTTAGTTATAAAGCGAAGACATGGAACTTTCCCAACGTTATGCTTACTTGCGCTCACGCTTAATGACTTGTACTGATATAACGCGGTGCTTCTTTTTAGTGAAACTTTCAGATCTTATTTTTATGCATTTTTGTACTCTTGTTTATTCCGTCACTAGCGGTGCGTTTAGTACTTCAAGCTGGCCCAAGTGTTCGGCTTGTCTTCTTCCATTTACACCGCTTCAATAAACTGTTCAGTGAAATTGCTCGTAATTGTCTGTGCGGAGATAAACCCGTAAACACTGTTTTAATGTTCTGTAAGCCTCAAAGATCTATACAAAGCAAATATTTGTGAGTAGCAGACTACTTAAACATCTTCAGAAGTTGTGAAGTGCTAATTTAATAGCGTACCACTAGATTCAAGATAATTATTGCCATGTTTGTGTTATTGGGTGTTTCTCACAAGTTGTGGTCATGTCATTGGTGAACAATATCGATACAATTTTAAAAATGTGTGAACAAATTAGTCGGTTCTCCTTCATACAATTTATAAAAAGTCGTGTTTTGTCTTTAAGGAAAAATTCCAAAGTATTCCTTCCATTCGTATACACTAAGTTAAGGGTTTCACCTAACCATCATGACATCAAGAATTTACTAGTGCTCGAGTTCCTCTTCTCTAAGTTCTTGTGATTATGGACTTGAAAATTGTCAATGGAGACAGAAGAAGTTACTAGGTCTCGCTTCTCCATATTTAGCGAAAATACTTGGACAGCTGCAAAACAAGAGATCATCCAGAAAATGGCTCGTGAAAGGAAAGCCACCGCTGTACTAATTCAAGAGACGCACCAAACCATGACTGACCAACTCAAGATACACGGGTTCACTGTGGCTGATCACATCCCAAGCGAACACCACGGAATCGCCAGTAGCGGTTCTAAGTCACCCAGGCCCCCCACAATTTTTGGCTGACCCCCCAGTTTTTTGCTTAATTTCAGGTTCGTTTGATTGACATATACAGCAGATAACTTTTAGCCAGCAAAATTTTAAAACGATTTGAAGACTTTGGCGACGGTATTCACAAGCCTGTAGGGTTTGATAGGTTAAATCAGCAAATCAATCTTCATTACAACGGAAAATCACCATGCAGGAGAAACATTTATGTTGGCCCCGCAGTGGTCCCCCCTGTTTTTTCGTTCTAGAATCGCCACCTTTGTACTACAATCCTCCGTTTCATTCACATTATTTGGTTGTTCTAGCGCAAGGGAGGCTACCCGATGGTTAACTATCAATAATGGAAGCCACATCTCAAAACGTTTATCAGCCTCCACCTGCCAGGCTGCCACTCTCAATTTAACTCTGCTACCCAGTTTTCTAATCAGTGCATTATAACCGGGAACTTCAATTGCCGCCATGAAAATTGAGGTTACCCAGACTGCAACCAATATGGCAACATTTTGCTAATCTTTCTGCACCAAGAATGGATAACATCAACTTTGCCTTCACTACAAACAGTTCACAAAGACCCTGAAAACTGTAGCCAAACAAACTATCCGTAGAAGATTTCAGAAAATGTATATCCCCACGTGGGACGAAGAGTGCAGTCAGTTACACAACGAATATCTGGGCGTAAACAGCCCAGATACCACCCAGTCCTCTGGGTCAGCATTGACAGATCTAGATAAAAAAGGCATGAACGCTGGATGGACACGGTCAGTAATATCGATTTCACTCACTCATCCAAAAAAGCTTGGAAGACTGTTAAACGCCTGACTGGCGCTGCATCTTTAAAAGTTACTGCATGTCCCATTTTCCCAGAGGACATTGGTAAAGTCGTTCTGAACGGTCTTACCAAATACAGTAGAATTTGCCTAATTCGTCACATCGAGGGGATTAGAAAAAAGTGGCGAATTAGGCGAAGTGACGAATTACGCAAACAGGTGAAAACTCTTATAGAAGCTCGTATACTTTATCATAGTAACACGTATGCATACATAGTGCTCTTATTTGCAATAAAATACAAGTTTATGACGTTATGGTTGAATACAACAATTAAATTCCTCTGCTCTATCTGGACTCCTCCATGTAATCAAGCACCTTTTAAATCTTTAATAAACTTTTCCGCGTTTTCTCAATGGGGAGTCGGGTCGCGCTTCGCACCTCGTGCATAAATTCGATAAACAAATTGCGAGGTGCAACAATTCTCAGATAAAGATCCTTAATTAGTTTGAATTCCCACACGTACTAGTTGCTTAGACATCTAAAGCAAAACTGCAAATGACGAATTAGACGAACAAAACGCTTCTCAGGAATAGAAAGAGGTGACGAATTAAGCAAATTGACGAATTAGACGATGGCGAATT
>JGI24022J15233_10008186_pt1 | contig 11648 bp, 6 predicted proteins | sample Ectturendosymbi2_FD_15233 | JGI IMG/M metagenome (IMG submission 15233)
TACTGCAGGGTTGGAAGCCGCCAAGTAGACATTGATTTTCTATGGGCCAAGCCGAATTCCTCAAATTCGACTTTACCAGAAGTTGTTTCGCTTGTGCGCAGTAGTTTAGAATGTTTTCGGCCATTTTTGATGGTGTGTTAGCAGAAATATAAATTTTTTTTGTAAGTGGGAATAAATGCTGTAGCAGTGTAGGAGCGAGTAGCAGGCCTAAATAGGCTAATGTAACGCTAAGCTAACGCTAACCTAACCCTAACCTAACACTAAGCTAACCTAACCCTATTTCTAAGCTGATCAGTTGCCGCCAGAATATTGCCGGTAAAATAGACATTACCATTTTTTTCTTTAATTATTGCTGATGAAACTTTTTCGCATGATTTTGACTGCAGATTTTACTTTATAAATTGGCTATGGATATGCCTGTCCTAACGCAATTCAAATAAAAGGGTCAGTTGTCACTCAAACTGTGTGGATCTTGTAGCCTAGACGTTATCCGGTATGGCCAAGGTTTTTTTTAAGCCGTTTTATGAGTTCAAAACGGACCCATAAAATTATTTTGTGGACTCATTAAACTGGCACTTCCACATTAAATCTGGCCAACCACGAAAAGTTTCAGCTGAGTTAAATTCTTGCTTCAATTAATGTCCAAAACCGATTCACGTCACGCCAAATAAGTCCAGTGCAGACAATCTAACCTTATCTATCCATCATAATCATCTCTGAAATCCTATGCAACGCAACAATTAATAATTTGACAGCTTTTACGAAATAAACAATTACGTTACATAGTTTTTCTTTAAGGAAAATGTTAGGTAACTAGTATGGACCTGTAGGGATCCGATTTCTCTGATTCTAGGGCCCCGATTTTATCTAATTCTAGGGACCCGATGGTAATTTTCCCCGATTCTGAGAACCCAAACCAGGTCCCTAAAACGTCTTTAAAAAAACACTGATGTTAAGTAATAATTAACACTTTGAATGCCACTGTGACTGAGTCTGGCGCTTTTAGCAAGCCAAGTCTTTTCCACGGTATCTAACGTTTTCAGCAAGCCAAGCTTCTTCCAGATTTTATACATTTACTTTCTTGTGTGGGTATTTTCAGAAGATAATGTCACACCAAAAACGTCAAGCCAGCCATCCAAGAATAAAGCAGTATTTATGTAATGAGCCCAAATAAAAATGTCTTGCTGTTATCCAGCTAGAAAATGCAAACGAAACGCTATCAGCAGTGAATGCAAAAGTTTTTTCAATTCTGTTATGCAGGAAATACAGCATTCAATTGTTAGAATTTCAAAAGCATCGTTAGTTTCAGCATACACTACAGTCAGTCATAAGAATCTAACAATAAGACTTTTCAATCATGGATTAATCTGAAAGGTTTTGATGAATCCCCACTAATGAATGTGTTCACTCTGCATGCTGGATGATATGTTTGCTATGCTTAATGCATCCAGCAGCTACCACTGGCCAAGGAAAGAATGGTGATATTTACACTTCCGAGCCTGCCAGAGCTCCACACCCAAACCGCCAAGTAATCATCTCAGCTTTGATCAACTCTAAGAAGCCAATAGCCTGGAAAAAAACTCAATGCATTTCACTATTCCAGGCTATTCATCAGGATTGCAATGCAGATGAAGTTAACACGGTAGCTGAGCGTGTACATCTGATTTGTTGGGTTTTGAAAGATATAACAAATCGAAAATTAGCTTCCTTGCAAACCTTGATGGACCGCATTGGCCATAATGATCCACTTCACGACCTTCACCATAACAGTTATGTGGCAGTAGCCGAGTTATTTTTCTTATCTCGGAACATTTGAGTAATCGCATTGTATCTGATATCAAGCAGAGCCCATGTTGGGCCAGTGGTCGATGAGACAACCAATATTGCTGTATTGTGCTATCCATTCCACTTGGCACAGGCTGGCCAGAGCGAGGATTTTCAACTCTGTGTCGTGTTAAAACCAAGCAACGAAACCGGCTGCTCAATGTAGCTCTGACTAAATGCTTTGATAAATGTTTCAATGAACGGTCCAGAAAGTCTTCATTAAAGGAGCTTTACGTTTGTGCAGCAGGGCTTGACATTCTGAAAATTGACAAAAACTCCACTGATTTATAGTATTTCATATTTCAATTTGGGGGGCTGGGAGCTTTGTTTGGGGGGGCTAGCTTACCAAAGCCCTGGCACACCAAACCGCCATGGCAATGAGACTGGGTCCATAGCAGCTCAATGATGAGAGCACGCTTGAGATCACTCATGAAATTTGTGACTGAAATGGATAAAAGAAATGGATGAAGTTTGCGACTGAAATAGATAAAACAGAGTGACACAAACAGCACTAAAGACCGTAGAATCTGCAGATGACAAGAAAGAAACCGATGCATTCACTGATGAACAAGAGTTGTTTAGTGAAGTTTAAATTAAAAAATTTGTGTTGAAATTTTTGTAAATACAGTAGTACTAATTGTGAGCTGTGACTGTCAATACTGTAATGAACAATACATTTAGGAATTATTTTGAACGTTTTGCTAAAAATGTGCAGCCTCATAAAATTTCTTGGTGTTCCCTTTAACCAAACCCTAAAAAAAACTGGTTATGGCTACTACTAACGCCAATGGTTTTCGGTTCGACTCTCACCTTGCCAACTTTGTTTTTTTTCTTTCAGGCTAACATATTACGTTTAGGGGTTGGGGTTAGGCATAGGTTAGGGCTACAGTTAGGGTTAGGTTTAGGGTTTATCTTTTACATTCAGTTCGTTTCTACCAAGCCTATTGCAATCTCATCTCGCGTTGCTGTTACGTCACAGGTGGCATACAAATAATAAGTTTTCAAATTTCAAGATCCACAGGCGTATCTGTAGCCACTGCCAATTTTTCAAGTGTTCCATTAATAAAGTTTTGCAAAAATAAGTATAATTGATAGTTAAAGTTCTTTCATTTAGCATTCAAAAAGGTATTGAAAATGTATGGAAAATGGTTTATGATAAAGTGTGGAAATCCTGCACAACATATATGGTCATGATGGTTGGCAAGCAATGGTGTGAAAAGTTGTGAGATACACAGGACAGATGAATTATGAGGCATGCACAATTGCACATCGACATACTGTAAGGGTGAGAAATGTTAATGACAATGTCACAATCGAGGTTATAAAGTGGAAGCCATGCAGCAACCATAGCATTTACAGAACAGAAGGCATGTAACCATGAGATGAGGGAAAAACAAAAAAAACAGTTTTTATCAACATTTACACAGACCATGAAAAAAGCAACAAAGTTACCATGGCCTATTGTGAGCTATTATAGAATTTGCATATTTATTCCAAATGGCACATTGCAAACCTCGACAAAGTTTTGAAACCAAGGATGGATATCATATCACCCAGTCAGAGATTTCAGATAGCAACAGATTATAAATGGTTAAACACAGGGGTGAAAAACTTCTTGGCTTTGTGGCATGAGTGCTTGACCGCATTTTTGCAGCAATGGTTTAACAATTAAAAAATAACCCAATAAGTAATGGGCACATGGAAAACAATCCAAAGAGTACTGAGCAAATGGAAAATAACATGGTTAGTAAAGGAGTGACTTGTACGGGTCTAAAAACAATAACAATTCATTCATAGTATCATGACATATATCCACCTGTCGTATCACACTTTTATGATTCATGACAGCAACATAATTCTCTACAATTTAACTTTATAATATGGCCCCAAGAATTAGACTGAAGTCAATGTCTGTGAGATCTTGGAGGTTGACATCATTCCATTTGCCTTAAAAGCTTTGTTACTGCAGCAATATTGGCAGGTGCTCAACGAGTACAAATCAGAGCTTTGTTCATGATAGATGCATATATCTCTCTGTGTATTTCAACTACTTTTTAAGCTGGTATTTTGTTCACTTTGTTACATTCTGGTTTCATCTCACTACTTGTTGTGAAAATAAGGGAATTGAATAAAGACTTCTCCATGCCAATCACCCTTTGGTTTTATTGATTGTTCAACATGTGAAATCCTTAAATTTCATATTTTGAAAATGTGTAACGGGATTTCTGATTTAATTCTGTGTGTACTCTTGGAGTATAACAGTTATTTATCAGTTTATATGCAATACTTGATGAGGACATTTGATGCCTTTCTGAGACATTTTATGCCTTCATTAAAAACAATTTTTGTGCCTTTGTTAAACTATATGCATCTTCATCCAAGCCTTTTATTGGTTCATTTCAATTGTTTAACGTTTTTAGAAATCTCCATTTTTCTCCCATCATGTAAGGTTTCTGTATGACAATGACTACTGTAAATGCATTCTGCAGTAGTTTCTGGTGTTTTGTTTCAGTGTTTGTTCTTCACCTAACTCCTAACCTATGAAATGTTGTGTATAAGCATTTTTGTACCATTGTTTTTTAACTAATGTTATATAAACTTTGTGTCTGAGACAAAAATGAAATAAAATAAAATCGTTACCTTTTTTATGTAGCAGCTTTGTGTTTTTACCATTTCTCATTTGGTTAATTTAAAACTGACAGCATGTACCCTATTTCAGCTTGTTTAGCTATTTTTGAAAATATTCAGTATCATCCTTTAGTCTACCTATGATACTTTGCAACCCTGTTGTGAAGATAAAAGTAACAATGCTGTTGTTAACTTGTGGTTACTACATCTTGACAAGTTCTTCGAGAAAAGATATTTGTAATAGCCATTTCACTGCTTGGCAGTTGGCAACTCAGTTTCTGTTGCAGTGTGACCTTCTGCTAACCACTTTCCTTTTCTGTTTATTCATCCACTATAATTTATTGATGTATAAAATAAATTAAATGTGCCCCATGTGGTTTGATCCACACCACCGCTACAAGAAAGAATTAATTCAGTCCTGTACAAAGTTTAGCCCATCTAGCTGGTGCCCCATGAAAGAGAGATAAATGCATGCTTTGTTCATGACACATGCCTTGAAGTTAAGAAACAGTTGGATCTTTTTTGTTACTTTTATATTGGAATCCATGTAGATTTGAAAATATTTTTATACCATGTAAAGTTTTGCAAATGCAATTAGCTTACCATATGTGTTTTTCTAAACTTTTCAGAGTGGCTATTTTTTGACACACATGGCCTAGCTTGAGTTGACAAGTCAGTGTTAAAACACATGCAGTTGTCAAAAGTGGTATTAGGCTATGAGCAATATATATGCGGGTGACAATGAGATTGTGTATGTGGAAAATTAAATAATTGTTTATAAAGTGAAATATTGTATAGAATAAGATGAGGAGAAGCTTGGCTCCCAGCCAGTTAGCAAAGAGGAACAAAAGCAAGGAAAATCATCAACCTAGCAATTGGAACTCTGGTGGATTTAATTCTAAAGATGATATTATTCATTCTCAAAAGTTTATTTCACCTTATCGAAAACCATTAAATTTGCTCTCACATGAGGAGAAAACAAGGAGTGATTTCAAGGAAAATTCCTTCCATGCATTTCCAGATCATGCTTCTCATGAAAATTATATCAAAAGACTGCTTTCAAAACCTTTCAAGATTCCTATTCCAAACTACAAAGGAGCACTTGGTGCCAAAGGTCTTGGTGTAAAAAGACAGTTGCTACGCAAACCTTTGCATGATCCATTTGAAGAAAATGCTCTTGTGCTTTATGCTCCTCCAGACATATCTGTTCACGACACTATGCAACTTGATAAATCAAAAATCCCAGTGCATGTTGTGGTGGATCCTGTTTTGTCCATGGTTAGTAAAATTTTACTTTAAATATGATTTTGTAAATGTAACGAAATAGGTTGACCAAAACATTGGTAAGGTATAAATCAGAAGCATCTCTGCTTGATTTGAGTAATAAGATTTTTGTTAAAAGAAAGGCATTTGATGAGCTTTCCAACATGGCAAATCTCACATACTTGTCTTTTGTGTTGTTGCGATCAGAAAGCCCATAGTTCATCATTTTATTTCATTACCTCATTAATACATTGCTTCTGCTATGGTTAGGTAGTGCAAGTTTGAACTTTATGTTGTATTATTCTCATGCTGTTCATAAAAAATCTTTGTAAAAATTGTAGTTGTTGTTGTTGTTGTTGTAGTTGTAGTAAAATCAAAGTAATATGTGTATTTACTAAAAGTGAAGCTGCCTCTTAATGTTTTGATACTATTTTTGCAGGTATTGCGACCACACCAGAGGGAGGGAGTAAAATTTTTATATGACTGTGTAACTGGAACTCAAGTTAAAGGCTCATATGGTTGTGTTATGGCTGATGAAATGGGTCTGGGAAAAACACTTCAGTGTATCACTTTAATATGGACATTACTGAAGCAGGCAAGTTAAAAGTGTTCCATACGTTTCTTGCAATAGTTGTAGGTGATAAAACTAAATCATTTGCATTCAGAATAAACCTTAAAAACTGAAATGAAGTGATAATTACGTTACTCATTGCAGAATTTATAAAATGGCATTGTTTGAAAAACAGTTAATGTAACAGACAATAATTTAAATAAAATCGAATTGAACCTTTAAAAAAGCACTGTTTTCATTGTCAGCAAAGATTTGTTGAATAACAAAGAAAACAGTTGTTTTTTCAAGTACACTATGATTTCATTTAAGCTCTTGGTCTTTGCTTTGTTGTTTTTGTAGCAAGTTAATAGTACATGGTATATCACTCAAAAATGTTATGTCAAGCTTTAACATTCAACTTTAATGAGATGTGTGGTGGTACAACAACTGTATTGTTCTGCATTTGTTCCACATGCTTCGTATAATATTGAGACTCATTGGACTTCCCAGTCAAAATGCTATAGGTGTGCTGTACTAGTGAAGAGTTCACACTTGTTTAAGTCTAGAACAGTGGTTCTCAACCTTTCTCTGACCATACCCCTTCAGCATTGCAACAGATGAGCATGTTCCCTAAACTTTCTTTTTATGGCATAGAGCAACTTTTCCCAAATATTTTATCGTGATTAATCATAGATATATTTAACAATAAGCATAAATGATTTTTTGAAAATAATATTCACTGGTGTATGTGTAAATACTTGGAAATAAGTAATATTATATATTTTCTCCTTCTATTGCTAATATTAAATGTACCCCTGCAGATAGGCAAAATGTATCCCTAGGGCAGTGGTTCTTAACCTTTTTTACATATCCTACGCTTTTATCAAATAAGATTACCAGACTTGTCCCCAACGCACTGAATGGTGCTCATTTATTGAAAATATGAAATTAACAAACTCTTACAGTTAAGAATGATTTTTAAAAATTTACTAAAAATTTTTTCAATTAAATCAGTGGTATGTCTAGCTCAGGGTCTCAAACTCAAATTGCTCTGAGGGCCAAATTAGGGCTTGTGTTGGTGGGGCCACTTTTTGACTACTTGAGTGTCACTTTATGATGCTGACGCAACAATAGCAGTACCTGAACCTTTACTAGAGTAGAAACAGCTCTTCCATCATTTTTCCTGTGAAAATTATTGTGAGTTGTAGGCAAATCATTTTCAGCCATCTCTATGTTTGTTTAAAAGGAGCTTGGTCATTTACTGGCCAAGCACTTTTTAACACTGGTGAATTAAACTAAATACCTAAATGTTAATTATTTGAAAAGTCCCAGAGAGCAATGTGGGCCACACAACATGCTGTNGTAGGCCATATGTTCGAGACCCCTGGTCTGGCTTCTTATGGAGCTATTCTTGATTAAAGCTGGCGTCACACAATAGAAACAGATGCTTCCATGTTTTTAGAACATAGATTGATTAAGTGCAGTTCAGACATAACATTACCATGCTAAAATAGATGGTTTGATCATTGGTTTATGAATATTGCTGCAGTATAATGTGTCAATCATTTAAGAATTTTGTGATCTTTAACTAGAACTTTTATTTTTATAGAGTCAAATTTTTTCCTGAATGATGTACTAGGACATCACCATTATCATCAGTTACAAAGCCTGTGTAAAGCAGACTTACCTGAAACCATTTAGATTGGTTATAGTATTGGTTTTTCATGGGTTTGCCATATAGTTTGCATATATATTATTGCACATTTTTAACCATTCAAATTTTGCTCTGTTATTTGCAACTGAAATCAAAAAGAAGACTGATATTGTCTTACTTTTCTTTTGAGTAGGGTCTTGCATGTATTATTGTTGTTGCTGCAGAATCACTCTGGTCTTCTTTGCAGTACCGTTGATATTTCAATATGTGCAAGTATCAGATTATGTCACTGTTTGTTTTTACTGCCAGGGTCCTGATGCTGCACCCATCATAGATAAAGCAGTTGTGGTTTCTCCTTCTAGCTTAGTAAAGAACTGGGAAAAAGAGGTCAACAAATGGTTGGCAAACCGTGTCAACACTCTGGCTATTGATTCTGGATCAAAGGCTGAAATAGACAGGTGGCTTCAGATAGTTTTTGTTATGACGGGATTTGTCTAAAATTTCAAATATTTCAATGTTGAATGGCAACAGTGTAAATGCCAACATCTTTGTAAATTTTTTAACATAGTTTAAAGTACCTGCTATTGTTTTTTTGCTGTGCTTGTTTCCATCATGGCTTCTTGGCATTATGAGGTCTAGGTTAAAAGCATTAGAAAATTAAGCATTTATCTCCCTGAAATTTGCAACAATTCCGATAGCACAAGTTTTTGTTATCAATGCAGTGAAAACTGGACATCCAAAATGGAGAATGACATTGAAATCAGAAGAAAGTAAAACTTGTGACAGCAATATATTTGATTTGAAATCTTTGTCAATTATAACCTAGCAAGATTTAGCCAGTTACAACTGCATGGTGTTTTAAATGCTGATTGCTAAATTTGCTGTTTTCCACATTTTTCCACCTAAAATTTAGTATCAATCTTGTCTGAGCAAACCTGTATTGTCAAAATTATTTTTTTGGTCTGTTAGTTTGGAAAAAAAATTTTTTAGCCTTTTAGTTTGGAAAAAGAAAATAATATTCCAGACTTAATCTTTTGACATACATTTTCATAATATTTTACACAAGATTGATAATAAATTTACTTTCATCATGTTAACTATTATAATGCCTGCATTTGACATGGGTATGTCATTCGGAAAAGTTTAGGACTGGAAAAGGCCTAAAAAAAGTCTAGAAATTGACATTAAAATTGCGTAGGAACCCTGAGTTCCACTTGCAGACAAAATTTTGGGCCCCATGTGGCAGTGTGGGCCCCCACCAGACATGGGGCAGTTACAGCACAAATGTAATCGATTACTTGCCACATGCTTGATTACAATTACGAATAAACAAAATCGCAATGTAATCGATTACGATTACTTGCCACATGCTCGATTACGATTATGAATAAACAACATCACAATGTAATCGATTACGATTACATTGTAAGTAATCACGATGACAATCGCGATTACATTACATTTGTCTTGAAATATCCTCAGAAAGAAAACAAACCCATTTACATAGTTTTATGTAAGTATATTTTCAGGCAACATACGATATGAATCAATGCAATAAACGAAATTACTAATCGATAAGGATTAAGGAAAAATATTGATTGTTTGCTGAGATCTTCATCCTGTCAATAAACCATGTGGCATAACTAGAGGAGAAACTTAGCTGAAAGAGCCCAACTGGCCTCTGTAAGGGACCTACTGGTTAACACAGAAAAAAACTTGAGAAATGATGGTGAATCTGTGTGGATGGCTATACAGTACTAAAAGCCCAAATCAACAGAAAATACTCCGAAAAACGAAAAAGGCCACACCGTACTAAAAAACTATGAAGAGGATACTAAAACCGAAATATAAACTAAGTGGGGAAGTGGTTTTTACGTTTAGCTGGCCAGGGGAGTCAAATCGCTCCTCTTTACTCCCGTCAATTACTCCACTGCAACAAACACTTGAACATATTGATTAAACATAAATCAATGTTTAAAATTTTTGTTATAGTTGATAAACATCAACGCTTCAAATCTTTTATCAGGCAAACGCCATCAATCAGGTTCGAACATTCGTCCAGCAACGCTGAAAATCCGTTTGTTAGTAATTTCAAAATTGCTGGCTATTTCTTCTACCTGTGGGTTCGTCTGCAAGCCAACATAGCAGTTTGCAGCTTTTAAATTTGAAGTGAAATGAACAGTGATGCCAATATAGCTGCGCATTGTCTATCGGACCAATAGTCAATGGTTAACAAAACCTCACAGGTTTCGTTGAGTTTTTTTTCACCAGTGTCTGGTGGATCATGGTTGACATGCTAGTTAGTGTGGTGGAAAGGTACTTTCCACTTGGATTGAAGTACCTTATTCTTCTGAAAGAAAGTTAATGTATATAAATTACTGTACTATTTATATACATAACCTACGCTAGCACTTACATTCATAAGTTCACTCTGAATGTATATAAATGAAACGAACACTAGAACAGTTCTCCTCGTAATGTCCCGTTATTCTGTTGCCGAAGTGTGAACCCGTTTTTAAGAAGAACTCCTATGTTTGTTGCTACGTCTCACTAGACTCACTACGTTACTTCAAGAGGCCAACAAGAAGGCTAGCTGGAACAAAGCTAGAATTAGCTAGAAACGCTGTACTTACCCCTGTACTGTCTGAATTTAAACCATAGAGACGGGCAAATAGCCTCCTGCGAAACAATTACCAAAACAAATGATGATAAAATAGGAAACCCAACCACCACAACCGCTGTTCATCGCATAGTGATGTAGGGTGAAAATGTCCAAGTTTAATCGTGAAAGTAATCGTCGATTACGATTAAATTTGCAATGTAATCGATTACGATTACATTTCATTTTTGGTCTGTTCAATCGATTACGGTTACTATAAAAACTGTAATCGATTACGATTGACAATTACGATTACCCCATGTCTGGCCCCGACTTGGGGTGTATGGTGGGTGGCTGATACGGTTGTGGATGTACCAACAATGGAACTGATATTTATTGCCTATGTCGTTTACAATCCAGAGATTTTTGAAGGTCTTGAAAATTTGTGAATTGAATTGCCTCCAGTATTAGAAAAAATACTGCTTCAACCCAACGTTTCAAAAAGTTGTGTTATTCAAAATGAGTAACATGTTTGGCAGAACAAATGTGTTTTGTTCCACCACAAAGGCAATCTGATAGCTTTTACACATTAGCAACAACTATTAGTATTGCTAGCTAGTACTGTCATGATTGATATTTTTTGTAATTTAAATCATTCCAAAAAGTGATTTCTGTATTTTGTAGTAGAAACCATTCCGGTGTGTTATGGCAGAAAAGGGACCAAAAACACCGTCCACCCTGTCCCATAAAGAAAAGTGATAGCGCATAGATGGCNTCTCCATTTCAGGTGTAGAGATTGCCACACGTCTATGCTTACAGTAGACTCGATGCAAGGCCTCTCCTNGACAAATGTACCCGCAGCAACATCTTTCCGTAGTGCCCCCTGATAGTGCAATTTATTGATGTGCAAATGCTGCGACTGTTATGTCTACCGGTATCATTGGGACAGTTACTAGCATGAAATGCACAAAATTAAATTAACTCATCGCGCATCTGTCGTCACGTACGTACGTCACCAAGGACCGCGCTCGGGCTTTAGGCAGAGGCACTCGTTCGAAAAATTCGCGAACCTCTACCAAACCAGCCAAACACAACTGGAAACTCATGTTGCGCCTGCTACGCATCTGGGG
>JGI24022J15233_10008187_pt1 | contig 11648 bp, 8 predicted proteins | sample Ectturendosymbi2_FD_15233 | JGI IMG/M metagenome (IMG submission 15233)
CTCCCCCCTGAAACCTACGAAGGTAACTTTATTCACCATGCTTTTGTACAATTCGGAAAACAGCATTTGCGATGTAAGGTCATTGTACCGTCCATTGTTTTGTCACAGCAGTGTTGTGAAGTTTGCTTCATCTCTCTTGAAACGGTAGCGAAGCCGTGATGAGACTTGACTAGCAAATATATCTGAGATCGCCCTCCCCCCTAACCTTACTGGCTGGATCCGCCCCTGGGAGTGATCATATTGGAACAAACTTCCTGAAACGATTTCCAAGCACCTACGGTTTCCATCTCATCGCAGCCAACCTCCACGCTGAGCTATATTTGCCACACTGCGTGCGCTTGAAAGTTAGCAAATTTGCTAAGGCGAACGTCACATGTCTAGTGCTGCGGGTAGAGGTTTTCGACAACGTCTTGCACAGTGGTTCCTAACTGGGGAGGAACTTCATGAGTTCGGGGGACGAATTGCCATTCTGTAATTAGGTTACCTATTCATTGTAATGGCAAAAATGACGTTTCAACCCTTACAGCCATCCTGCTGAATTTGTAATAGGAGAGGAATGAAAAGTTACAAAATGAGCAAAGGCAGGAATACATAAAAATGATTGGGAAACACTGGTCTTGTACGTGGTGCACAGAGATGGAGCAACGAAGCAATGGTTCACAGACGATATAAAGTCACGGGTCATTGACGATAACCTCGTGCATTCCTCCGCTGTTTTGAAGTGCAGCAGAAAAAGTTTTCCAAGCAATAGAATGTAGTGGGTGCAGCGAAAATTCCACTGGCAAAAGGTTCAACCACAATAAAACAACCACATATTAGGTCTCGCAGCATGAAAAAGAATACTTTTTGCTCATACATGAAACACATGGCGCGATTCTTTTGGGTCAGATTGTCTTGGGGACCATTGAATTAGTAGAATCAGACTTAAGGATGTGTTTTCTCTAAGCTAATGGACGTTCCATTTGTGCTGAAAACTATACTTCGCTCGACAAGATGTGAAACGGTCTGACGAATTTAATTATCGCCGAGTTGCAAAAGCCTCATTCGCGCTTTTACAGGGAACTTACCCTCGGTAACTTCTGCCGACACAAGGTAACAATGGTCTGTGAACTTGCCAGACCTTAAAACAGTGTGGCGTTACAATGTCCTGTGAACTTGATTGACGTTGAAAGTTGAAACAGTGTGGCGTAACAATGGCCCGTGAATTAGCTTGACCTTTGATCAGTATGGCGTAACAATGGCCCATGAACTTGCTTGACCTTGAATCAGTATGGCGTAACAATGGCCTGTGAATTTGCTTGACCTTGAAACAGTGTGGCGTAACAATGGTCCGTGAACTTGCTTGACCTTAAAACAGTGTGGCGTAAAAATGACCCGTGAATTGCTTGACCTCAAAACAGTGTGGCCTAACAATGGCCTGTGAATTAGCTTGACCTTGAAACAGTGTGGCGTAACAATGGTCCGTGAGCCCGCTTGACCTTGAATCAATGTGGCGTAACAATGGCTCATGAAATTGCTTGACCTTGAATCAGTGTGGCGTAACACTGGCACCTGAACTTGCTTGACCTTGAGACAGTGTGGCGTAACAACGGCCTGTGAATTTGCTTGACTTTGAAACAGTGTGGTGTAACAATGGCACCTGAATTTGCTTGACCTTGAGACAGTGTGGCGTAACAATGGCCCGTGAATTTGCTTGACCTTGAATGATTATGGCGTGACAATAGCTCGTGAATTTGCTTGATCTTGAATCAGTATGGCGTGACAATGGTACATGAACTTGTTTGACCTTGAATCAATGTTGCGTGACAATGGCCCGTGAATTTGTTTGACCTTGAAACTGTGTGAGTAACAATGGCTCGTGATATTGGGTGACCTTGAATCAGTGTGGCGTAACAATGGCCTGTGAATTTGCTTGACCTTGAATCAGTGTGGCGTAACAATGTCATGTGAATTTGCTCGACCTTGAATCAGTATGGCGTAAGAATGGCTCGTAAATTTGCTTGGTCTTGTATCAGCATGGTGTAACAAGCTAACAATGGCTCGTGAATTTGATTGACCTGGAATCAGCGTGGCATGACAATGACCCGTGAATCTGTCGTACGTTGAAACAGTGTGGCGACTTACACGATGTTAGGCAAATATAATGTTTAGTCATTGTTGTCAGGGACAAAACATTGATGCAACATCGAAACTCAACCGAGTTTTGGTTGAGCAGGTAAAAGTCCTCGTACTCATCCCATCGAACGCACATTCTTTCAGCAGTAACACGCAAAGTACAGTAGAATTTGCCTGATTCGTCACCTCGCGGGGATTAGAAAAAGTGACGATTTGGACGAAATGAGGAATTATGCAAACAGGTGAAAACTTCATCATAGCAGCTCGTATACTTTATCATAGTAACTCGTATACACAGTGGTCTTATTTGCAGTAAAATACAACTTCATGGCGTTATGGTTGTTTACTAAATTAAACTTTTTAATTCATCTGCTCTATCCAGACTCTTGCATTTGATCTAGTACCTTTAATATTTTTAACAGAATTTAAGGACTTTCTGAGTTCTCTCAGTAGGAAGTCGGGTCGCGCTTCGCACCTCGTGTAACGAATTGCGCGTTGATTAATGTTGAATAATTCTCAGACAAAGATCCTTAATTTGTTTGAATTCCCACACGTGTTAGCTTCTAAAACATCAAAACCGAAACTGCAAATGACGTATTAGCCGAGCAAAACGCTTCTCAGGGATAGAAAGAGGTGACGAATTGACGAACAGAAATGTACACAAACGACAGGAATTCTGCCAGGGCTGACGAAAAAGAACGTTTTAAGCGAATTGACGAATTAAACGACGATGAATTAGACAAATTCTACTGTACCTCAATGCACCATCAAATCCGCAGTACTGAGTGGCTGAGCACTCCTTCGGACACGACTGGCCTCGACATCCACTGCAATATGACTCCGATTTCATGTCCGGCGCGCAAACCTTCTCAAACAGCTGATCGAAAGATGGTTCTGCTGAGCAACTTAAAGACGAATTCTTGAGATCTGATAGAAGCCAAAATGTGTGTCTATTTACCATAAAGAAAATATGAGTTCCGATAAAACCGGAGAAAAGTTTTAAAAAATTCACACAATACAACTGGAGGAAAACTTCACGTAAGTTCAAACGGACATGCTGTGATAAAGAGAAAGTCCGTAGAGGTTCAGAATACTTACAAAGACTTCCAACAAGACCTTTCACTAAGATCGAGTTTGCTACGCAAGCTTTTCGATGCTTGAATACGTCAAGAGTCAAAGCAGCATCGCTGTCACTTTTCCGCACCACGGCGACAGAAAAGAAACCAAGATCTGCGGTTCCTTCGTTGAAAAAAGGTACAAGAAGTTTCAACCGGGGAATTGAATCAGAACAAAACATTACGGTCTTTTGTGCTTCAAGGCACTCGATGTGAAAATTTACGACCAAGCTACTGACCATCAATGGAAGATGCACCAAAGCTTGGCGCTATCTTCTGTTAGACTGAATGGCAATACATAAAAATAATAATCCATGCCAGCGTGGTCCAACTACAGGCCCGCGGGCCACCAGAATTTTTAAGGCCCGCGAGCCTTCTCAGTGTTGATTGTTGTATGTTACAATAGATAATTTTAATTAGAACAAGCATAACATCTCTTGATAATAATGTACAATATTAACGGTGTGAGACTAGACTGTAAAGAGCTTCTAGAAATTAGCCAGCAAAGATAGGTTTCCCAAACTGAAAACTTTCGCGCTAAAAATCGCTCGACGTTTGGAAGCACATACGAGTGTGAGCACATTTTCTGCGATGAAGCAAGTCAAGTCTCAAACAGAAATTGAATGGCAGACGAAACATCGGACCATAGTCCCCGACTTGCTACTACTAACATATAGGTATTGTTGAGGGAGAGATGGTGCCAGAGAAGCCTCAATCACAGGCATCACATCGATGGAGATTTGTAATAAGTCGTTTATTGCTATTGTGTAATAATTTCAATGACACACTTGACTAACCTATTGTCCCTTTTCAATTTTAAATCTTGTGGATCTGTTGTTTTATATATCATTTTATTAGGAGTGGCCCGCGAGTTACCACATTTTTGTAAAATGGCCCGGAAGTCAAAAGTAGTTGGACCACGCTGATCCATGCAGAGGGAAAAACGAAGTTATCAAACAATGTCACTTTCGCGGGCAATGAAAACAATGAAATCATGCTCGTAGGTAAGTTAAACGCAACGCTAGATCGCGTTTAAATCATTAATTCACTCTTTGCAGTCGAATTCACTCGTATAACCAGTCACAATTATTGGACCAGTGCCCTTGCAGATTTATAACACTAAGTGCACAAAATTTTGCGTATATTGCGCAGTTTCTTCTGCCAGTAAAATGTACAACAGTAGTTCAGCGCACGGTTTGAAATTAAAAATTAAAGGAAACCGACAAACTGATCAACCTGAATCATCCAGCTTGTATTCCTCAGCCATTATGGGCATCAAAATCTTCCTGTGTCTAAATAGGTCCTCATTGCTGACGGACAAGACGTCAGCTTTGTCAGCGTCTACGAGATCAACGCATCCCTGCACCGAATTCGATTCGATACAAGTCAGTTTCGGCTTCAGGTGGGCGTACTCGAAGTAGTGTGAAATATTTTCACATTTGGCATGCTCTTTCGGAGAGATGCAGCACCACTTGATGTCTGTCAAATAATGAGCACGTTGCAATTGTCAATAGTTTCCAAGCTCTGCGCTGTTAAAAATACACGTAGGAACAGCCTATATACTGCAATGGAAGCAAATGAAATAGTTGACCATTCTGAAAAGTTTAACTATCAGGTCTGTTATGGACGTTGGTGCCATGCCGGTCAGTTTGAATAGCCATTGAATAGTCAGTTTGAATAGCCATTATGTAAAAAAAACAAAAACTTTCGACGTAAATCGGTGCAGATATCATGGAAATGACTTGAAAATACGCTGGGAGTGGCGATAGGTCAGTGGTATTGTGTCCGCCTCTCAATTGGAAGGTTGGGTGTTCGATTCACGGCCACTGAGTGAATCGCCGTAGCGCTCCTTGGGCAACATCGTTCAATTCATCCGCTGCGGCAAGAAGGGAATTCAGGCTCAGGTCTGCCGCCGATTGCCGTCACCAAAATCAAATGAAAATATGCTGCTACGCCTATTTGACTAGAAATATGATATACAAAACTAAGCTTTTTAGCACTAGAAATATGAGAAGCCACAACACTTGCAATGACATGTATTTAACCATTCGATTATTTTCCCACGCAGTTAAAAAAAATACCGATTTTTTGAATTGTTTCCATCAACGAAAGGCTTTACAACACAAAGCAACCAACAGTCTCGTATACTTTCTTACCTCTTGCCTTGGGATGGGCAGCAATGGCAATAACAACAACTGCTAGCAAGAGGCTTGTTGAAAGTACTGCCCACACCAAGTAATAGGTTTTTCTCCTTCTGTCTTGTTGTGAAAGCAATGTACTAGATCTCTGCACAGGTGGAACTGTACCTTTATTGTAGGTTGAACTCTGCAAAGTGATTGCAATATTTTAAAAATTCTTTTGACAGCAAAATGCAAAGCATCAGTAGAATAGCTCGTAAAATTATTTCTTTGCACCTCTGATGTCAAGGATACAAAACTACTGTAACGTCTTCACCTCAACACACAATGTTCACAATTCATAGACATATTAGCAAAGGATAGATGAACACATGCATAGATGACACCAACAGACCTACTATGACATTTAGCACCATTTTATGCTGCTATGATAAGGTATACCAGCTCATAACATGCATGGGGATGTTTGAGCTGTTTTACCTAATTCTGGGTTGCTGATTCAAAAAATGCAGTCTGTTTTTCTCTATCAGGTCTGGTTTTCCTTGTGTGATGTGCCCTCTAAAGCAAAATCAGTTGTAATATAATTAGGCAGTTGGTTGTTATTTTAGTAGTGCCATAAAATGTTAAAAAATGCAAATGCATCTTTATTACTGTGATCAGTCTGTAACAAGTCAATGTATCTTTTAAAATTGTTAAACCTCAGCCAAACACTTAGCTAAGTATGATCTCTGAGAATGGAGTAAGGAATAGCATTTTTGTGTTTAGTTGACCAACAGTAGTCAACTAGCATGGCAATGTCCTAGCACCCTTGGTACCATATTTCCATGTCAATGACATCCTGATGAATGCCCTTCCCTTGCTCATTGATTCTGAATCACCAAAGTATTCAGGGAAGTGGTGTAGATGGTTGTACAGGAAATGAAGCTTGTTGCTCACGTCAGCACCAATATCTAAGAACTGCTGCCAAATTTGTTGCAGTACAAATTTCATCTAAGGACTGTTCAGTAAATTCACCACAACTTTTCATAGTTGGGTGGGTCTGTATTTCCCAATAAGTTTTCAATAAGTTACACAAAAGCACTCCAGGCCCAAGGTTCTTTTTTTATTTATTCATGATAGTTTGAAAGCTACGGCTAGTTTCTTATCTGAGGGTCATTAAATCACCATCTTCTAAGTTTCCTGTTGATACCAATAATCCTGGAAATTTTGGTGCAAATGTGACAAATTGTTTAATGATACCCAACTTGATGTACTAAAGTTGAAGTGAAATAATTTTAGGTATTTCCACAAAAGTGTGAACTTGATCTTTTTTCACACCAGGTACCATTTCATCTCTTACACGTCAATCTTTTTTATTCAATATTGGGATCTAGCTCTGCTATCTGATGAGCACAAAAATTCATGACTTTTGTATAACCACCTTGCAAACCAGGCAGAAATTCAACCATTTTCAAATCAACATGTTTGATCTACTTGTGTTGATAGTATGAAGTTTTTCTCTAGCACCAACTTCATTTTATTGTGTTTTTCTTTTTACAATTGAATGCCCAAAAGAAAAAGATTCAATAGTGTTACTATTATGTAGAATAACAAATGTCAAAGTGGATGTCATGGTATCCATGAAAAGTCTCCAATGTTTAGGATCAAATTGAGACATGAGGCTTTTTCAGAAGCTCTTCAACATGCTGAGACATTTCAGCCATTTTTTGCGGGGACATTTTGGTCATTTGTCTCACAGTTGTACTAAAACTCACCGGACCAGTGTTCATTAGCCTATATTTTCAGACATTCTGACCGAAGTGACTTAATTTTTTCGGTCATTTCAAAATCATTTCGGTCTATGACTGGAAAATGACCAAAAAAAAACAGCACCAGGGGTCTCCAAACGCTTTGGTCCTACGGATGCATAAACTATTACAACAGTTTGAGAGCAAGACAAATTCCTAGTGCAAAATAAATGAATGTTGTTTAATAATAAAAGCACATTTATTGAAAAGGAAGATGAAATTGCTTCTATGATGTTAGTACAGTGGGATAAACAGGATTCAGATGGGATGCACCTAATATTAACAAAGACTTCAGATTATAACCATCATATCAGTTGTTAAGGTTCAGCCAGCCTGCAGCGAAGTAATGCTTAGCCAAGTAACATTCATGTGGCCATCCTGCGTAATATCATTGTTTCAGTATATGTCAAATTTTACCAAATCAACAAATTTTTTGTAAATATGTTATATTTTCATTACTGATAGTGTCTTTTTGAGCCGAATCAAATGGCTTCACAGGGTGGATTTGGCCTGTGGACCATAGTATGGAGACCACTACTGTACACAATATCATTTTCTTGAGTGAAGTATGGCATGAATTCAGCATGATATATCTGGTAAAAAGTGACATGAGTGCCTGGGTAAATAATTTTGTCTCTTAAGCCATAGCAAGCTCAGAAGGCTTAAAGATTCAGATCTCTTGCTAAGTCATCAAGGAGCTCTCCCTGGAAAATTGTGGAGATAAAAAAGATGAGGAGAGATTGTTATCTGCAAAAATGGAACATGAATGGTTGAAATGAGCTATAAGCATTGCATCCTAAAATTAAAACTGACCAAATGTATGATTTTTATAACATTTATTAAATGCCTTGACATGAAATTGGTTAAACTGTCTAACAACAATTGCAACCAATGGTGTTGACTTATAAAATAGCCTGAAAACTTGATATCGCTTATACTTTAGTTTGCTAAGTTTATGCTGCCATAGCTTTCCCCAAGTGGTATAGTGGGTTGAGCACGAGTCACTAAGGTTGGTATGCTGGGCTTGATTCCCTGTCACCTAAGACTTGAAAAACAGTGTATACTTGTTGTGCATGTGTATGATTTAATCTTAATGTTACACATAAATTTATGTTTCTTATGTACATGTGATTTAACATTTATGTTTCTATAATGTATGTTGTTCAATGTGTTGTTCTGCAATGTGCTATGACTTTTCATTTTGTCATAATTCCCAATCATTGTCCTCTTTGGAGTGTTGTTTTCTAATTATTTATAATATTTTCATTTTTTTATTCCGTTTTTGTTCAATAAAAAAACAGCACTTGTGGCCTATCCAGCCTTGTTAGCATTGATGTATTCAGCATTTTGCTTGTTTTTTTTTGTAATTGTTGCACTTCTTTTCAAATGTCTTACGTGTTCCCTAAGCTTAACATTCTCATCAAGCTAAAAAGTGTTTGGGCAGCACCTTTGATATATGAGGTTATGGTTTTTTCTCTCCTATATTGGCACTAATCTTAATAAATGAATTGGTTTGAAAAAATGTGTTTGTGCAAGCAAAAGGTTTATACATTTTGCTGCCATTGACTTACCACCAACCCAGCATTCACTACAAAATATCTGGATGGTAATGTCACAGAGCAAGCACAGAATAGGGCTACAGACCACTTGTGATACTCCAAAGAGGCACACATATAACGAAACTGTTTATGTGATGTCACATGTCTAAAATAGTGTCATCAGTGCATTTTCAAAATAACAATTCTTGAATTGTAATTTTAATGCATATAGTATGCAAAGTAAAACAAATTTCAAATACTTTACAACAACAAGTTAAAACTGTGTCAAAATTCGATTTGAGACTTTTCAAACACACAAAATATTTTGGTGTTCATAATTATCTTCCAGTGGGAAATGCAGAATTTAATGGTCTGGACACAATGAATTTTAAACAAACAATGATATTATGACCATTGTCCAAATGAAACACTCACCATCTCTTCTATTTCTATTCCATCATCATGATGTTCGTTCCCAGGCAGAGGTGCTTCATCTTCTTCACCTACTTTTGTGCGAGTATAACGAATACTGGACATGGTGATGGTGCAAAGAACCTAATTATGATTTAAGCCTATAGCATCACATACCACTGTTCACTTCCAGATATGTCTTATGATAGCTTGCCATACATACACAAAACAACCTGTAACCAAAGTTGCAAGACATTTCTAAACTTCAATGGTTAAAATACTACAGCAATTACTATTACAATTAACCAACCAATATAAATTGATTCTTTAAACCATGACCCAGGGCAAGGCATCAGCACATATCACTAAGTCTGAATTAAAAACCAGGGAACAAAAGACTTTTATTTTTGCATAATTCTGTCCAAAATTGGACTTGACTACAATTTGAGTGATGTTGTCCAACTTTTCTGATCTAGGCCATAATTAGCCTAGCAGGGTCCTACCAAAAATGGCATGATTGTCAAAATGGGGTCTACGGTACAATTCGTCCACTTTATCTTCCCAGATGAGGTCATCAATGACATCTTCAAATGATCTAAGTGGTGAGAGAATGTCGAGGACTAATTTGGTGTTGATGTCACCAGCACGTCATGAGATACAACCCGTCAAAGCTGTTGACCAGTAAGAACATGCTCAGTGTTACCACTGGCATCAGTCTTGTTAACATCATATTGTTGCCTTTTTATTATTTTAAACATCAGATAGGCCTAGTAACAAACACTCGACTTTTAAGTTACGGTTTCATATAACCTACTGCTTCAAAAGCAGTAGGTTATATGAAACCGTAACTTAAAAGTGCGGCTGGCGAAAGTGTGGCTAACTTCACCTTGGTTACTGCTTCTATTACCAATACTAAACAAAGCACTGTGAACATCGTTGAATCTGAAATAAGTTATACTAGCATATCTCAACTGGAGCCCTAGGAGTAGGCCCCCCTTAGGGACCACAGAGCGATTCTCCAGGGGCCAAAATAAAGAGGCCTTTACAGTTTACTAAATAGCTCTGCCGTGATTTTGCAAAACCTTATTGATGAGCTGGGGGCCACAAGTGTTGAGGGTCTTTGGAAGGCAGCCACAACCATGAAAGGTTGAGAACCACTGTACTAGTAGCCTGTAGAGCAGTGTTCTTCAACCTGAGTTCTGCGGAACTTCAGGGTTCCAAGAGTTGCTGCCAGGATTTCCACTGAAACAGACCGAAATTGCGTGAGAAGAAATTCGCAGCCACAGTTCTATACGATTGTACTTGTAGCAATACCACTGCTTTAGGCTACAGGTTTATTACAGAAAGTATCATAGACACTTGGATCATTGCATAGGGTCCATGACAGTGATACAAGGTTATTTTGGAAAAACAAGCAATGAAATCTGAAAAAAAGCCCAAAATAGGTAATTTATCCAACAAATAAGCACAAAAAATGTGTTTGGTAGAATTTGAAAACAAAAAAAAATTGAGTAGGTAAATTTAAAACAGAAGCAGGGAGGCAAATCTGAAGAAACAAGCTCAAAATGAGCAAATTCATACAAAAATATTCTGAAATTGTTGTTCAGTAAATTGAAACAGCAAAAACGCCTAAAAATTTGGAAAAAGCAATCCGATCCGCAAAACACTACACAGAAATCTGCAAAAAATAAGACCTAAAATAAAGAAGCAACTTTCAAATGACCTCAGGCCTTTTCTCTACGGTGCCCAACTCCACGGGCTTCGCAAAAGCAACGGAGACCTCAGACCCATTGCCGTAGGATGCACTTACCGACGTCTTGTCGCTAAAGTCTACTTGAGACCCTTCATCCCAAGGCTTCGTAAAGCCCTCCTACCTTCCCAAGTAGGGGTAGGCACCCCCTGGGGTATGAAGCTGCAGTCCACGCCACCTGTTACTTCATGGACCAACCCCATAACAACAAAGTTCTCGTTAAACTTGATGTTAAAAATGCCTTCAACAGCATACGCCAAGACATTGTTCTTCAAGAAGCTCAAAAACACCTCCCAGAAATCTGCCCCTTCATATGGGACTGTTAATGTTATTCTTCAAAAACATCTCTCTTTCATGGAAACTTCAGTCTAGATTCGGCCACCGGTGTGCAACAAGGTGACCCCCTCGGCCCAGCCCTCTTCACCCTTGCCATCCATGAAGTAACATCCAAGATCAAAGCTGACCTAAACATCTGGTACCTCGATGATGGATGTATTGGTAAAGACCCACAGACCGTGCTCACCAATGCCACCATGATTAGAGATACCAATTGAGGATGAACTAATTCTAAATGTGAGTCGAGGATGAACTAATTCTAAATGTGAGCTACTCCTTATCAATCACACAAACATCAACAAGCCCCAAACAAGCAAGCTCTTTCAAGACCAATTCCCATCCCTCTCTATACCTGACTAGGGATGCCCAAAATAGAATTTCGAATCCTTGAGATTCGGAATCTCGTCGGAACCGTATTTCATAATTGCAATATTTTCGGGTCAGTGGATTCAAAAATC